>ENA-OYYJ01000048-OYYJ01000048.1-human-gut-metagenome-genome-assembly--contig:-NODE-48-length-48615-cov-9.082867_pt1 | contig 48615 bp, 48 predicted proteins | sample MGYA00243248_ERZ653447 | MGnify/ENA primary metagenome ERZ653447 (study PRJEB26926, sample SAMN06165030) | human gut metagenome | biome: ENVO:00009003; feature: ENVO:2100002; material: ENVO:00002003...
TCGGCAGCGTCAGATGTGTATAAGAGACAGAATCCGCGCCGCCTCAGCCGGATGCGCCAAAGCAGCACAACGTCGGAAAGATTCTGGCCGTACTGCTTGCGCTTGGAATGCTGGTTCTGGTGGTCACAGTCCAGCGGAGTATCCGCATCCGCCTGCGCCGCGGCAGACAGCAAACCGCCCGCCCCAACGCCCGGGGACTTGCCATGTGGCAGGAGACGGAGCAGCTGTCCAGACTTCTGCGCCAGCCGTCCCCGGAAGCGCTGGAAACGCTGGCACAGAAAGCCAAATTCAGTCAGCACACGCTGACAGCGGAGGAACTGGAACAGTTCACGGCATATCTGACCGACGCCCAGCATCAGCTGGAACAAAAACCATTGTATCTGCGGCTGGTTTATATGTATCTTTATGCAGTGATTTAAGGAGAACACCATGGAAGAAAAATTCATTGCCGTCTGGGCGGCGAACCGGGAAAAGGCGGAAAGCCTCGGCGTTCGAATGCGCCCCATCCCCGCCGGGGAAGCCATGAAAACGGCGCACCGCGCCTTGTCCGGCAGCCGTCTCAGCGACGGATTCAACGCCCTTCGGGAAAAGCACCGTCTTGACCTGTCGCTGGAAGCTCTGGCCGTGGACAAACGCTTCACGACGCTGTTCAGCGACGAGGAAGCCAACGAAGCCCTGACCCGTCTTCTGGAAGCGGGCTACTACGGCGGATAACGACAAAAAAGAGGAAACGTGGTGAATGGTGCATCCCTTGCCTCTCCCTTTGGGAGAGGTGGCCGAGCGAAGCGAGGACGGAGAGGGTATACCAGTCTGCGATACCCTCTCAGTCACCTTCGGTGACAGCTCTCCCAGAGGGAGAGCCAAGGCATAGCATGTTGGAACGAGAAATGGAGCGTATCTGTACCGATACGCTCCATTCACTGTTTTACGGCCATCCATCAAATGGACAGCTTCCTCTTTTTGCTTTTTGAGTGGAAAAGCCTTACTTTTCCAACGCCATGACCTTGTCAATCCGACGCTGATGGCGCTCTTCCCCGGAGAATTCCGTGCCGACCCAGACGTCCACGATCTCCAGCGCCAGATTTTCGCCCACAACTCCCGCACCCAGCGCCATCATATTGGCGTCGTTGTGCAGGCGGGTCATTTTTGCCGACCATGGGTCGGACAGCAGGGCGCAGCGGATGCCGTCGATCTTATTGGCGGTGATGGACATGCCGATGCCGGTGGTACACAGCACAATGCCCCGCTGGCATTCACCGCTGGCAACCGCCCGGGCGGCCGCAGCGGCAAAGTCGGGGTAATCGCAGCTTTCCGTGGAATAGGTGCCGAAGTCCCTGACCTCATGCCCCTGCTTTTCCAGATGCTCGATGACTTTATTTTTCAGCGCAAACGCGCCGTGGTCACAGCCAATGGCAATTCTCATACTACGATCTCCTTTGTATTACAGTAGTTAAATCACATACCCGCCGCTGACGCCCAGCACCTGTCCGGTGACAAATTCCGCGTCTGCCAGATACGCGATGGCTTTTGCCACATCCATGGGCATACCGTTGCGCCCCAAGGGCGTTTCCTCCGCCATTCCCGCGAGGATATCCGGGGCAACGTTCGCGCACATATCCGTCAGAATGACTCCCGGCGCCACGCAGTTGACCCGGATGCCGCTGGGGCCAAGCTCCTTTGCCAGCGCCTTGGTCAGAGCGATCACCGCGCCTTTTGTAGCGGAATACGCCGCCTCGCAGGATGCGCCAACTTGCCCCCACATACTGGCCACTGTCACGATGCTGCCACGATGGGTCTTGAGGAAAGACGGCATGGCGGCGTTGACGCAGTGGTAAATCCCTCCCACGTTAACGGCGAACAGCCGGTTCCATTCATCCTCCGCCATCTGGGACAAAAGTCCAAAGTACATCGTCCCGGCGTTGCAGACAAGAATGTCCACGTCCCCGATTTGAGAAAACGCCCGGTTCACGGCTTCCCCGTCCGCCACGTCGCAGCAAATGGCGGCGGCTCCTGTTTTGTCCGCCACAGCTTTCGCGGCGGTATGGTTTTTCTCGTACAAAAACGTCACCCGGTCGCCCCGTGCGGCGAACAGCTCGACCGTAGCCGCGCCGATTCCCCGGGAGCCGCCGGTGATCACAACATTCCCCATGGAATTTCCCCGCCTTCCGCAGTCTCAAAAAAACAGGCTGCCGAGGCAGCCTTACCGTATCTAAAAAGCCTCGCAGAGAAAGGCCGCCTGCAGGCGGCAAGCCCCTTGCCCCCAAAGGCCACAGCCTTCGGGGACAAGATAGCCTGATTTATCGTCTTCTGCTCTTGGTGCGGTGATCCGCACGCATGGAGGAGAGCTTGTTGTCGGACTCGGACATGAACGCCTTCAGCTTTTCCTCAAACAGCTGGTCAGCCGTCTTGGGGGCGGCGGGCTGCATGGGGGCGCGCTGGGGGCGGTTCTGCGCCGGGGCGGAATTTTCCCGCCGGTAGCCGCCGTCCTGACGGGGCGCGCCGCGGTAGTTCCCGTTCCGATTTCCGCCGTTCTCACGCTGGGGCTTGGGTTCCAGACGCTTGATGGACAGGTTGACCTTGCCGTTTTCCAGACCAATGACCATGACCTTCACGTCCTGGCCCTCGGTCAGGTGCTGCCGGATATCGCTGACGTAGGCATTGGCGACCTCGGAAATATGTACCATGCCTGTCTTTCCCTCCGGCAGGGAGATGAATGCGCCGAAATTGGTGATAGACTTGACTTTACCCTCTAAAATGGCTCCAACGGTTAACTCCATAGTATGCTGTGATTCCTCCATCTATTTTCAGTTAATGATGCACAAGGTTAAGACTGCGGCTGTAGATCCAGAATAAGGGTATTGGGGTCAGCCAGCCCCAGCTCGCTTCTTGCAATATCCTCTACGCTCTTCACCGAGCCCAGCTCGCCAATTTTTTCCTCCAGCTCGCTGTTCTGATGTTCCAGAGCGGCGGCCTCGTCCCGCAGCTCCCCGGTCCGCGCCTGAATGCCGGTGTGTACCCACCTCAGAGCTGCCAGCGCCGCCATAGAGAATACGATAAGCACTGCCACGATGATCTTCAGTGCCAGCGAGCCTGACCGGAAAATCACTTTCCCCCTGCGTTTCTGTTCCAATGGGTTCACCTCTTCGTTTTCGCCGTTTTTCCCGACGATGATTCCACTTTATTGTAACCCATTTTTTCGCAGATGCAAATAAAATTTTTGCAAATTCGGAAAATTTTTTTGCGGGCAGCAGCGCAAAGCCCAGGATTGCCCTGACGAATTTCCAGAATCCGGAAAAAATGGGTGCGATCAGGCTGCCGAACGCCAGATCCCAGACGATCCCCCCCGCCAGCAGCCCGGCGGAATACCCCAGCCGCAGGTCGCCCCTGCACACACGAAAGCTCATAATCAGCCAGACCCAGACGCAGCCCGTCAGAAACAGCGTGTCCGCGGCAAGAGTATACCGTGGACGCAGGGGACGTAAGAATTCGTAATACACCCCCAGCGCTGCCCCCAGCAGGCAGCAGCACACGAATCGGTGTGCTGCCAGCGCGGGGGCGGTCATCCGAACAGACGGCGCTTCCAGCCGGCTGCCTGCCTCGGTTCCTCGTAGGCCAGCGCGGAAACACTGCCGTCCACCTCCACCTGCCCGCCCTCCAGTGACAGGGTTTTCAGCTGCAATTCCTTTCCTTGCACGATCAGCGTCCCCAGAGAGGTCTGCAGCACCACCGTCGTATCGTCAAAGCTGACCACCTCTGTCACCCCGGTCATGGTCAGCTGCCGCCGCTCATTCAGACAGAGCTTGTGGGGCATATGCTCATCCGCCATAGCCATCCCTCCTTGCCTTGCCATACGCTATGCCTTAGGCGGCGGGAATATGCCGCATTTTTATTTTGCTATGCTTTTGCACAGCAAAAAGCAGCCAGAACGTTTTCTGCGTTCTGGCTGATATCATCGCTAGTTCTCCATCTGTTTTCCCAAAAAACCGGCAGCGGTCTTGACCAGCCCCTGATCCGCTTCCTGCAGGGGACTGTCGTTTTCCCCCAGAAGCAGCAGCACGCAGCCCATAAGGTCGCCCTGAGACAAAATCGGCGCGGCGGCGCCAAGGTGGTATTTCTCCTCCCCGTCGGCCGCCAGAATGGGGGCGTCCCCGTTTTTGTAGAGGTAATTTTTCCGCTGTTCCATGAGCTTTTCCAATTCCGGCGAATTGGGTTTGTCCATCAGCTCCCGCTTGGGGATACCGTAAAGGGCGATAATGCTGTCCCGGTCGGTCACCGCGGCGATATACCCGGTAGCGGACCCGATGGACTCACACATCTGGGCAGCGAACTCCTGCAAGTCGCCCATAGGGGAATACTTACGGAAGATCACGCCCCCGTCCTTCTCCGTATAAATCTCCAACGGGTCGCCGTCACTGATAACATTGACACGGAAAACCTTGTCCTCGTGGTTTTTGGAGGACTGGATCAGTGTGTTTTCGCTATTTTCCGTGCCGGAATTAAAATTTACGGCAATGTCTCCCTGGTTGACATGGAGCAGGGTGTCCACATCGCTGTGGAGCCGGATCTCCAGCCGATCCTCGAATACGTCGATGCGCTCTATCAGCAGTTCTAAATCGTTTCGTTCCAGCGTTTCCTTGGAAAGAATGTCCCCGAATACCTCCATGGCGGTTTTGGCGGCACGCCCCGCCTGAATGATGGTGTTCCGCTTGTCCGAGAGCATACCGATCTGGTGATCCAGCCCCTCGATTTTCTTTTGCAGGTCTGCTTCCAGCTCGTCATAGGTCTCCGCCAGAAGCTCCTCCTGATCCGGGTGCTTGACCATGTCCCGGATGCGCTGCCGCTTGGTGGCCTTCAGCTCCTCCCGCAGCTCCTCCATAACCTGGGCCAGATGGTCGGCGGACTGCTCCGTTTCCACCACATCAGAATCCTGCCGTGCCAGTTCGGCGTTCAGTTCTTCCAGCATGGAATGGGAATGCTCCATGACCCGCCGCACATAGATTTTCAGCAGCTCGTCCAGCCTGTCCACCCGGATGTGGTGGGAGCTGCACCCGGAACGGCCCCGGCGGTGGTAGGTGCCGCAGGTGTAGGCGGCGCTCAAATCCCTGCGGCTCATGGCAAACATGGGGCTGCCGCAGTCCCCGCAGAACAGGAAGCCGGAGTACACGTTGTCGTACTTCTTTACGCCCCGGTAATTGGCGGTGGAACGCTTCTCCCGGAGGGCCCGGGTGGTGGCAAAGGTGCGGTAGTCGATAATGGGCTGGTGGTGGTTCTCAATGACGATATGCTCCTCCTCGTCCCGTTTCACATCCTTGCCGTTGATCTTGGCCCGGGTGTATTTGGCCTGGCGGAAAGTGCCGATATAAAAATCATTGTCTAAAATCCCCTGCACCGTAACGATGGCCCAGGCGGCCTTGGTTTTCCGGCTGGTGGGTTCCCCCGCTGCCTCTTTGCGCATCTGCTCCGACATCCGGGGAGTGGGGATGCCCTGCTCCGTCAGGTAGTTGGCGATTTTCTTGTAGCCCCAGCCCTGGTTGTTGTACAGGTCAAAAATCTGACGGACGATCTCCGCTTCTGTGGGGACGATTTCAAATTCCTTCTGCCTGTTGATGATATAGCCGTAGGGGGCGGCGCAAAGCCATTTCCCGTCGGCCTGCCGCCGCCGGATGACGTTTTTCACCTTCTTGCTGGTGTCGGTGACAGGCATTTCGTTGATCAAAAACTGGAACTGAATTTTCAGCCAATCATCGTCATTGGGAAAGTCGATGTTGTCTCCCACGGAAATGATGCGAACACCTGCATCCCGCAGATCCTCCAATTCCACCAGCCCCCGGGAATTTCGCCGGGAGAATCGGGAAAAATCCTTCACCACCAGAATGTCATACTGGTGCCGGATCAGGCCCTTGCGCATGGCCTGATAGCCCTCCCGCTGCTCAAAGGTATAGCCAGAACGGTCCCGATCCTCATAAAAGATCAGGGAGCTGCCCGGAAAACGGCGGCTCACAAAATCCCGGATGATGGCCTTTTGGTTTTCAATGGAAACATTGTCCCGGTCCAGCTCCTCATCTACGGAGATGCGGCAGTAGCCGGCAATGTCAAAGGTTTCGGTCATGGTTATTCTCCCTTGAGGTATTTTTCGGTTTGACGGTCAAATTCGGAAATATAGTCTGCATCCTGCCGTTTGCGGAATTCCTCGTAGATGCCGCTGACCTTTTTCACCGCCGCCTCCCGGGAAATGTGGCCCTTGCCGTCCAATACCTGGCGGCGGTTGTTGGTTAGAAAACGGTCCGTCTCTTTCAGCCAGTCCTGCATGGACATGAGCTGCTCGTCCTCGGCCATCAGCTCGGCATAGTCGATGAACATGGTCACCAGACGATTCAGCCGGGAAAGCTCCTTCTGATTCAGGTAATTCTTCGCCACCAGTGTGTCGCTTTTGAGGATTTTCCCATCCGGCGCACCCTTCCAGGTGGTCAGACCCATGGTGGGGCTGTCCAGAGTGGCCCGCTGGGAAAGCAGTTCCGCCGCCGTCTTGCCGGTGACGGCATAGTGCAGCTTGTTCTGAACAAAGGCATAGAAGGCTTTCGTTGTCTCGCTGTTTTTGTCGTAGTCATAGCTGCACTGTTCAAACACATCCGCAATTTTCTGATAGGCCCGCCGCTCACTGGCACGAATTTCCCGAATCCGTTCCAGCAGCTCATCAAAGTAATCCTTGCCAAAGGGGCGGCCGTTCTTCATCATCTCATCGTTGAGAACAAAGCCCTTCTGAATGTACTCTTTCAGGGTTTTCGTCGCCCACTGGCGGAACCTGGTGGCTTTTTTGGAGTTCACACGGTAGCCTACGGCGATGATGGCATCGAGGTTGTAGAAGTTTGCCTCATTGGTCTGGGTCTTTCCCTCTATTGCTCCATGGGGCGTGGTTATTTCCATTTTGGAAACAACCATGGTTTCATCCAATTCTTCGTCCAAGAAGATGTTCTTCAAGTGCTTGCTGATGGCAGGCACTTTGACACCGAAAAGTTCTGCCATACCCTTTTGTGTCAGCCAGAAGTTTTCATCGTGAAATATCACATTCACGACTTCCTTTTCCGCACCGTTCTGGTATAGCAGGATTTCGCCGCCGTTCACCATTTCCTCGCTCATATCGTTATTTCTCCATATCGTTGTTTTTAATTTTTCTATTACAGACAATATTGTAACATAAAGTTTTGCTTATTGCAAGACAAAAGAAAAAAAGGCGGGAAAGATCGATCCTTCCCGCCAGATTTTTAGCGTTCCAAGTTTGCCGTCCGCCGTTTCTTCTCCCGCTGCACCGCCAGTTCCGCACTGCGCCGTTTGTTATACGCCAGCAGTGCCATGGTGTTCTCCTTCAAATCCTCCTGCCCGGAGTGAAATACCGCCACCATATACTTCTGCTGCTTCCACTGGGCATACATGGGCTTCAACTGATTTTGCAGAGCCTCGTCCCCACTCTCCTTTCGGCTCAGCCACACCTGTACCAGCTTCTTTGCGTCATCCTGAATAATTTCCATGTTACTGCCCCCTTTTCTCCCAATGATTTCCAGAATTTTCTTTTTTAATACGAATGGGCGTGCTCCTTTCTACAGCAGGGAATCCTGCGCACGTTAGTTTGTGAATCCCGTTTCCTGTCAATCTTCCCGCCGCTTCTGCCAGATGATCTCATAGCCCAGCACATCGGCAAGTTCCAATGCTTCCCGGTAGCGCAGGGTCTGGTCGCTCAGCTTGGCGGAAAAATTGGAATCGCTGTCACTCCATCCATACTCGGCAGAGCAGGCTTCCACCGCTTCCTTCTGGGTGTACCCTGCGGCAATGATGTGAGATTGAATGTCGCAGCGGACTCGATTGATTTTTCTTCCCTTTTTCATGTTCGTTCCCTCCTGAATCTGATTCTGTTTTCGGTACTGTGGATTTACCGTCCTGCAAATTTACTTCGTTTCAGAAAACCCCTCCATTTTCTTATTTGCCATGTCCGGGTCACAGGCTGACCCGGCTAATGCAGCAATTTGCGAACCAATTCGTCAGCCGGTGCAGTCCTTTCCCGTACTGCGAATCGGATTCGCTCCTTGCTTCATCACCTGTTGGCGCATTTTTCACAGGGAAGGGAAAACTTTTTCGCTGTTTTCCAAACCCTCTGTTTTCCCTTTGGCTGATATTGCGTCTCTGCCTGTTAACAAGCTGGTGTAAACGGGCGAAAGAAAACCTCTATGCATTGGATATTTCACATTTTCTTGCTCCCATTTCCTGTTTTGCAATTCTCTGTTTACATCCTCTCTTCAAAAGGAAAAGAGTAAGGAATCCAGAGCAAATTTAAGACGTATTCTCTTTTTCGGCTTTTGAATGTTTTGAAAATATGTTGACCGGCTTGTTTACCGGCTGTTTACTGGGATGGAGGATACCTGCTTACCAACCTTCCGGCAGTTCCAGCTGCTCCACTCCTACCCCAGCCTTTCTGTGCCATGTGCGCTGGATACCGTATCCGGAAATCCGTTTAGTTGAGCCCGGCTCCCAGCCATCGATGGTGTGGTTCATTATGTCGTTGATCTCTCGGATTTCCCATTGCTTTGGCTCGCCCATGCGGCCCAGACCCAGTTCAAAAATTTGCCGGGAGCATACACCATCACTTCCGAAGGCATCCAGAAAGCACTGGATGCGCCCGCTCGTAGTGTCCTCGGACATGAATGCCTTCTGGCGGTTCCGGGCTTCCTCCTCCAACTCTTTTGGCAGAGACAGCCGAAAATCCCCGCTGTGGTAGATAGTCATGGCCTCTGCCCACATCTGGTCTATGTAGGCGCGGGACGCTGCTTCGTTTTCCAGAATGTGTACCTCCGCCTTATCCGGCTCTACCATGACCGGCAGGAAACGTCGGTTGCCCGCTCTGTCCAGCGGCAAGAAATCCAGCGAATTGGAAGTGCCGGCAAATACGCACTGCCTCGGCCGGTCCTCCGGGTGGATGTCGTAGGGCACCTTATAGGTTTCCTTCTGGCGGCTGATGAAGCTGCGAATCTCCTCAATGCTTTTTGCGTTGGCGGTGGCCAACATCTCCGACATTTCAATGATCCAGTGCCCCTGCATTTTTCGGTATACATTGTCATCATCGATCTTTTTCAGATCATCGGAGAACCATTCATCCCGCACAGCCAGCAGGCGGAAGAAGCTGGACTTGCCCGCCCCCTGACTGCCCACCAGACACAGCATCAGTTCAAATTTGATGCCGGGGTGGAACACCCGGCTGATGGCACCCAGCATGAATATTTTCAGGCACTCGGTGTTGAACTGGCATTTTTCTGCCCCCAGGAATCTGTGCAAGGCGTGTGGAATGCGGAGCTGCCCGTCCCAGCGGAGCGCTTGAAGATATTCCTGAATGGGATGGAAGCGGTTTTCATTGGCAACAATGCGGATGGCATCCCGCAGCGCCTTCTCGTGGGTCAGATGGTAGTGCCGTTCGAAATACAGTTTGAGATAACTCATGTCCCGTTCCGTGATGGCACTGCCTGTCCGCTCCCAGCCAACATCGCCCACGATGCAGTCCCGCTCGGTCAGCACGTTGAATCGAATGGTTCCCCTCAAGTTCTCGTCATGCTCCAGAACGAAAATGCAGTTGTCAATGGTTTGCAGAACATTGTCCTTGCCGTTCTTTTTGAGATTCAGAAATATCTCCTGCTGTGTCATTGCTGTGGATTCGTTCATCGATCTCTATCACCATCTTTCTGTAATGCTCGTAAACGGTTTTCACTTCTTCCGTAGTTCCGAACTCCAATTCAAAAATCAACTGGCGGACGTCGGCCTGCCTTTGAAGTGCTTCGATAAACAACGGGTGCCATTCTGCATCCGACGCCTTTGGGCAATACCTTCGCTTCCAGTCAATCAGTAAATCGTAGTAGCCGTGAAGGATTTCCTTCGCGTAGGAAACCCATGTTTCCATTCCTGTCCGGGCAGCCGGTGGGCCTCGGGAGTGGTTGCCCGCAGGAATCCCAAAATCTGCGGACAGCTTTTGTGCCGCTTCCCCCGGTGGAATTCCAAAGAGCCGGGACACAGATGTGATAACGTCTCCCTGCGCGCCGCAGCCGAAACAGTGAAAGCCCCGGCTGAGCTTCAGGCTGGGCGAGTGCTCATCGTGGAAGGGACATAACGCCATCCCGGAGGCATTCACTTTTAAGCCATAGCGGGGAGCCACCTCCCGGCAGGTCAATCTTTGTTTCAACGCTGGATAGTAACTCATGTTTCCCTCCTTCAGTTGAATTTGTCACAGGATACCCATTTACCAGGTATCCCCGTGTATTCACTTTTCAAGATGCAGGTGAACAAACTTCCAAAGGACGCAAAAAAAGGACATGGCAACAGCGTGAAAGCTGTTTGCCATGTCCTCTCGATGGTCCTCGTTCTCACCAAAGCTGGTGGATGCAGGCTCTTATCCGGCTTCTATACTGGAATCAATCCAGCGTGTCCGGCGGTTGAACTTTATGCAAAACGTGTCAACAAAAATATGAAGTTGTTATCGCAAGTTGATTTAGAATGTTTGTTCGTGTATCAGGAGTATAACATATAAAAAGTACAATGTCAACATCTAATTCAAAAATATTTTCGAAAATAAATATTGCTCGTGCAAAATAACAAGCGATTGAAAATCACGCAGCCGCAGACGGACAGTCTGCGATTATTGGGGCCTGGGGCGGAGCCTCAGCAAGCAGAAACCCACTCGTTCCGTAGAAGGGGGACGGGGGGATTTTGCGCATCTGTATTACAGATGCATTGCTTGCTAATATTTGTTTAGCCCCTTACAGCTTGAAAATAGGTTTGTAAAGAGGCTCTTATCTAAGCTGCAATAGTGACCATAAACCTTGCTGCGACAAAAGTCGCAAGCAATGCCTTCGTATATACAAAGGCACAAAACCAGGCATTTCCACTCTGCCGGAAATGCCTGGTTTCTGCTTGTTGAGGCCCTGCCCCAATCCCCGGTGAACATAATGTTCTGAGCAACTCTGCCCTTCGGGCATCGGCTGCGCAATTGGGAATTGCTACCGAGGAATCAATCGTTATTTGCATACCAGAGATTATCTGAGTATTGCATCGGAGTGAATAATAGGAGGAACGATTTGTATGCTGATAGTACTTCACCCGCTCGAATAAATGAAATGGCAAAAAGTTCTATAGGAAATCACGTCAGACACTATGTATCGACTATGGTCATAATAATATATGAAGAATTATAAGACAGGATCAGCGCGTGGTTGACTTTTATCATAATTCTGGCTATAGTATTATCAGATTGCTGTAAGTGAGGTGAGGAAATGGACTACATGATGGAACTCGCAGCCATTGCAAGGGAGCATGGAGGGATCATTCAAACGAAGGTTGCGGCGCAGTATGGGATCTCAAAAGCAATGCTCTACAAGCTCTGCAAAGAAGATCGGATTCAGCGTATTGTAAAAGGGCAGTACATTCTTCCGGACGATCTGCCGGATGAGCTGCTGTCTATCAGCAAACGTTCTGAAAATATTATCTTCTCCCACGAAACGGCTTTGTATCTGCATGGCATTTCCGACCGGACGCCGTTTGAACACACGGTAACAGCTCCATCCGGCTGCATTCCTTCCGCTGCAATTAAATCAGAATGCAAGGTGTACTACATCAAACCGGAGCTGTTTGATCTTGGAAAAACGGTTTTGAGAACCCCTGCCGGAAATAGCGTCCCTGCATACGATCTGGAACGAACGATCTGCGATTGCGTCCGCAGCCGCAACAAAATGGGGACGGAGACATTCCTTGCGGCCCTGAAACTGTATGCGGCCAGTCCAAGGAAAGATTTGAACAAGCTGAACACATACGCAAAAAAGATGCGGGTGTCAAATATTCTGCATCAGTATCTGGAGGTGCTTTTGTGAGCAATGCAATGCGCCTGAATGCTATGGTGGAAAAATTCAGGAAATAATCCGCTTACGCCGCAGATATTGAGTATGATCAGATCATGGCTGTGCTGAGAGCGCTGGTGGCGTGATGCATGGCTTTGATACGGACTTGGGCTGCAATTATTTACTCAAACTTCGCACCCCTAGAAATCCGAACTTTTTAATCGAAAATCCGAAATAAAAAAGCAGTACAGACCCAATGTATGGTATAATGTAATCACCACAAAACACCAAACACATACAAGGGGTCTGCACTATGAACAGTATAGCATTTGATGTAGAAAATGAAAAGCGTTTTTCTTCCAGAATCCAGAAATTTTTCAGGCGGTATCAGATCAGCGGCATTTTGAAGAAGTGCAACGCATACAAAGAGCAGGGGTTTTCTGTTGTTACGCTGATTCAATACCTGTTTTGCCTGGTCTTCCGCAACCGCAGTATGTTCCTGGATATGCAGTCGGAAAAGGCACCGGAATTCAAGAAGGACACGGTTTACCGTCTGAAAAGCTCCACCCATATTGACTGGAAACGCTTTACCACTCTGCTTGCCTCCAGGATCATCAGCGACACCATCAAGCCGCTTACTTCCGAGAATCGGAGGAACGCATTCAGCGTGGATGATTCCATTTACGAGCGCAAAGGCTCCCAAAAGGCGGAGCTGTTGGCAAAGGTCTATGACCATGCCAGCCACCGTTATACCCGTGGTTTCCGTATGCTGACGCTGGGGTGGTCTGACGGTGTAACCTTTCTGCCGGTCAATTCCTGCCTGCTGTCATCGGAAAATGAAAACAGCCGCATTAACGAAGGCTGGGATGTTGATTCCAACTCCAACGGTGCAAAAGCGCGAAAATTTGCCACGAAAAAGGCAACAGAGGTAATTCCAGAGCTGATTTCTGACGCGATGGAATCGGGCATTCATGTCAATTATGTGCTGTTCGACAGCTGGTTTTCCTCACCGAAGGTGATCCGTTCCATGAAGGAACTGGGGCTGGATGTGGTTGCCATGGTGAAAAAGAGCAGCAAGATCCACTACTGTTTTCAGGGGCAGATGTGTTCGTGCAAGGATATCTTCCGCTGCTGCAAGCACAGACGCGGCCGCTCCCGGTATCTTCTGAGTGTACCGGTGGAGATTTGCGGAGGGGATGGGGATGCCGCGCCGATTGCCGTGAAACTGGTTTTCGTGCGCAACCGCAGCAACCGGAAGGACTATCTCGTGCTGCTGAGTACCGATACCTCTCTGACCGAGGACGAGATCATCCAGCTTTACGGAAAGCGGTGGGATATCGAGGTGTTTTTCAAAACCTGCAAGTCGGTCTTGAGACTGACGAAGGAATGCCGTTCTCTATCTTACGATGCCATGTGCGCCCAGACCGCCATTGTATTTACGCGGTATCTGTTTCTGGCAGTCGGCGTCCGGGAGGAAAGAGACCTTCGCTCATCCGGGCCGCTGTTCTGTCTGGCAGCAGATGAGATAGCGGATATCTCCTTTGCCGCCGCTTTCGAGAAATTGCAACTTTTTCTACAGAAACTGCTGGAGGGATTTATTACCCGGAAAGAGGAAATCTGCGCGCTGGTCACGGATTTCCTTGCGGGTTTGCCTGCTGACATGAAGCGTTTCCTCGATTTTAAGGGGTTAATGGGCACTTCTACGCCTGAAACGGGGTGCGAAGTTTGAGTAAAAAAGTATAAAATACAAGTTTATTACATGAATGTAACAAACTTGACGGTACAAAACGGTTGTGTTATGATAGCGGTGAACGGCGGTAGCACCTATGCAAAAGAGCCTGAAAAACCGTGACATCTATCTGCGGCAGCTTAAGGCGTTTCAGGGCACGGAAATGATCAAGGTCATTACCGGTATCCGCCGCTGCGGAAAATCCTGCCTGATGAAGCTGATGGAGGAGCATTTGCGCGGCAGCGGCATCGGGGACAAGCAGATCGTGGAAATGAATTTTGAATCCATGCGGTTCGCGGTGATGACCGCGAAAGATCTGTATAGGTATGTCAGCGAACGGGTCATTCCCGGAAAACGGATGTATCTGTTTTTTGATGAAGTGCAGCGCCTCGATGGCTGGGAAAACGCGGTAAACTCTTTTCGTGTGGACTTTGACTGTGATATCTATATCACCGGCTCCAACGCCCACCTGCTGTCCTCGGAGCTTTCCACTTATCTCTCCGGGCGGTATGTGGAGATCAAGGTACTGCCTCTATCGTTCCGGGAGTTTCTGGATTTCCACGGATACACCATTACGGATTCGCTCCTGCTTCGCAAGCTGATGATGTTCCTTGCGGATAATATCGGCAACAGTGTCTCCGCAACCTCTATTGGAAACACCCTGGTCAGCGAGGGATTGCTGACGGAAGGCAATCGAAAAGTCAAACCCGCAACCCATACCATTCAGGCTTATTTCGAAGCGCTGAAGGATTCCTATATCTCCTATGAAATCAAGCGGTTTGACATTAAGGGGAAGGAATCCCTGAAAACCCTCGGCAAGTATTATGTCGTGGATACGGGACTGCGGAATTATCTGCTGCGCCAACCGGTATTTCCCTTTGCTGCCGGCACAGTCACAGGGGTGAAAAAAATTTTGATATCCGATGAAATCCATGATATGATAAAATCATAGAGATGAGATAGGGCTATTACTTTGGAGGTAACTTGTGGATACAAAAGAATCACAAAGCTGGAAACCATTTTTCTTTCTGATTATTGTGATACTCTTCCTTTTCGCCGCAACAGCGGGCGTACTGTCCTATATCCGGCACCTCGCAAATGCTTCTGTGTCTGCGAAAGAGGAGCCTTTTCAGGAATGCAGCCGTCACTACGCCTTTGTCATATCCTCCAGGGACGATATTTTCTGGGAGGAAATCTTTAATCAGGCCAGGCTTTACGGGAGCACAAGGGGCATTTACCTGGAGTGGATAGGAAAAGATCTCACTGTGGACTACACGAAGAAGGAGCTTTTGGAGATCGCGATTGCTTCCGGCGTGGATGGCATTATTTTGGAGGGGGATGGAAGCGAAGATATCAGAGAGCTGATCGCGGAGGCCAACAAGGTATCCATTCCGGTCGTCACTGTCCTCTCCGACTGCAGCGGAAGCCAGAGGAAGAGCTTTGTAGGAATTGACAGCTATGATGTGGGACGTGAATATGGACGGCAGATTATCCGCGAGGCCAACAGCAATACGAAGGAAGCCCTGATCCTGATGAACGCGGCAGCGGAGGACACGGGGCAGAACATCATTTTCAACGGGATTCAAGAGACGCTGGCCAACGAGGGAAACCATTTGAATCTGACCCTGACCGCACAGGCAGTTATGGCGGATTCCCAGTTTGGGGGAGCAGAGGAAATACGCAGCATTTTTCAGGAGTATTACCTGCATCCGGAGACCATGCCGGAAATCATCGTCTGCCTCAACGAGCAGAACACTGTCAGCGTATGTCAGGCAGTAGTCGATTTCAACCTGGTTGGACAGGTGGATATTCTGGGCTATTTTGCCACTGAGACCATTCTGAACGCAATCGACCGGAATGTCATTACGGCATCTATCGCCGTGGATACACAGCAGTTGGGCATCAGAAGCTTGGAGGCGCTGGATGAATACCTGGAGACGGGCTATGTGAGCGATTTTGTGGCAATGGATGTAAACACAGTAACGAAGGACAATGTGAAGGGGTATCTGCACAATGCGAGTCCAGACAAAGGATAACCACGGCACGCCGTTTATCAGCATCCGAAATAAGCTGCTTGTCATATTTATGATTCCGACAATCATGCTTCTGAGCATTAATGCCTATATCAATGCCGAAATCAATACCATGATAGATGATATCAGCGGCATCTATGCGAGCAATACGATGCTGAATGAGCTGCAAATCAGCCTGACGCAGGTGCACCACTACCTGGAAACATTCCTGGATACCCGGGATACGGAGGCTATTGAGGGATACTTGCGGAATCAGCAGGAGTTTTCAAACAGATTGGAGCAGCTCAACGGGCGGCTGCTGGACGACGACAGCATGATTACACAAAAAAATATCCGCAGTATCTCCGAAGAATATATCCGGACAGCGGACCGGGCGGTTGAGGCCAAGCGCGGGCGGAACGTAGTGAAGTATAAGGAATACTACGATGACGCGGATCGTCTGTTCTCCTATATCAATTCTTACATATACAGCTTGAACAGCCGCCAGCTGCAGTGCAATTCGCATAACTATGAGGCGTTGTTTACCTCCCTGAAATATTCAGAAACAGCGAATCTTACCATATTATGCATGACCAGCGCGCTGGTGACCCTTCTGGTATTCCTATTGACCAGAGGCATTACAGACCCGCTGCAGCGTCTGGCGGAAGCCGCTGAGCAGGTAGCCAACGGCAGCCTGGTCGCGGAGGTCTCTGGCCCGGTGGCCAACGATGAGGTTGGAATCGTGACCGCGGCGTTCAATCAGATGGTGGTCAGCCTGAAGGACAACATGGAGCAGGCCAGACAGCGCATTGCGTTGGAAAGCGCAATGAAAGAAAAACAGCTTCTGATGGAGGCGCATCTGAAAGATACACAACTGAAATATCTCCAATCCCAGATCAATCCCCACTTCCTGTTCAACACACTCAATGCCTGCGCACAGTTGGCTATGCTGGAAGGGGCTGACCGAACCTATACCTATGTGCAGAATGTGGCGGACTTCTATCGATACAATGTGCGAAAAAAAGACGGTGTTGCGACTCTTGCCGAGGAGATCGGCCTGGTGAACAACTATATCTATATTATCAACGTCCGTTTCTCCGGTGAAATTCATTTCATAAAGGAGATTGAGGAGGGCGTAACGGATGTCCCTATGCCGGCTATGATTCTGCAGCCGCTGGTGGAGAACAGCATCAATCATGGCCTGAGAGATGTGGAATGGGAAAAAAAGATATGGCTTTCCGTTTACAGGGAAAATAACCGAATCTGCGTCAGCGTCAGGGACAACGGCATCGGGATCAGCCCGGAACAGGCGCAGAGCATTCTGAATAATGATCTCAACGGGAATGGTTTGCAGGAGCACACCACCGGCGTTGGACTCCGGAATGTGATCGGACGGCTGAGGCTGTTTTACAATCGGGACGATGTGATGGAGATCACCAGTACGGGTTCCGGCATGGGAACGGAAGTTGCCGTTTTTATACCGGTTTAGGGGAGGAAAAGCCATGTATAAAATCATGATCGCGGACGATGAGGGAATCGTGATTGACGCGCTGAAATTTATCATTGAAAAGAGTTTCGGAGAGACCTGTCAGGTGCGGTCTGCCAAGACCGGAAGAAGTGTGATTGAACTTGCGGAGAGCTTTCGCCCGGACGTTGCGCTGATGGATATTCAGATGCCGGGTATCAATGGAATTGAAGCCATGAAGGAGATCCGCAAGACCAATAAGGACATCATTTTCATCGTGATTACCGCCTATGACAAGTTCGACTATGCCCGGGAAGCGGTTGGACTGGGGGTAATGGAATATGTCAACAAACCCATTGACCGGGTGAAAATTACCCGGCTTCTGGAACAGGCCATGGAGAGAATTAACGGGGAGCGGGAGCGGCGGAGCAACGACCTTCGGGTGAAAGAGCAGCTGGCAACGGCGACACCGATTGTGGAAAGCGGCTTCATTTACTCCGTGCTGTTTCGGCAAAATTACGTCCGGGAAGTTTCTCAGTTCAAAGATCTGCTGGGGGTTACGGAGGACAGCGGCTTCATGATGGTCATTGAATATGACGCTCAGAAGGAGACTGGAACGCTTTCCAACACGGTGGATCTCAGTGTCCAGATGTATAAGAATGACGTCCGGCTCCGGGAAACGATTAAGGAGTTCTTTCCTGCGGTCATTGGACCACAGATGGCGAATACCGTGATCCTGTTTGTACCCTGTGCCCGCTGCCCCGCAGAACAGGAATACGAGCAGAGAATTCAGGTCATCCAGAAAGCCCGCCAGATGGTGAGAAAACTTCAGGACATTGTGGATGCCAGATTCCGTGTTGGAATCGGCTCCGTGAAAAGTCTGGAAGACGCCCATACTTCCTATACGGAAGCGGTAAGCTCCTTCCAGTTTTCCTCCGGAAGCGTGGCGCATGCCGGAGACCTCCCACTGTCCTGCGGCTATGAGGAGGACTACCCCGTTGAAACAGAAAAGGCAATCTTTGAGTGTGTGCAGAGAGGCGACGTGGCGGGAACTGTCGCGGAATCCAATCGTTTTTTTGAATGGATGTCTGGGAAATGGCAGGAAGACCCACAGGACGTGCGGCTGAAAGCTCTGGAATACGTCCTATGGGCTGAGCGAATCTCTTACCGAAACGGTGGGCGAACCTATCACTTTGCTTCCCGGCGCGACTATCTGTCTGCAGTATTGAGTGCGCCGACTCTCGAGGAACTTCGGATCTGGTTCCTTCAGAAGATGCGGGCAGCGGCTGTAAACCTGACTGAAAGCAGGGAGAAGAACTCCGCTGGACTAATCAAGCAAGCGCAGGAGTATATTCGGGCGCATTTCGCCCGAGATCTGTCTCTGGACAATGTTTCCCGTCAGGTCAATGTCAGCCCGTATTATTTCACCAAGCTGTTCAAGGAGGAGACGGGGCAGACCTTTGTGGAGTATCTGACCAGCATTCGGATGGAAAAGGCCAAGACGCTGCTGAACACAACGGATAAGAGCATGAAAGAAATCTGTACCGCCGTTGGATACTCCGACCCCAATTACTTCAGCCGTTCCTTCAAGAAAAACACCGGGGAGACACCTACAGAGTACAGGGGGAAACGATGGACATGAGAATCGCTGATCGCTTGAGAGCTGCCTTGGCGGCAGCCCTGCTTCTGATCCTGATGACAGGCTGCGGTTCGGAGCCGAAAGCATCGCCGGACACGCAGGAGACATGCCTCCAGATCGGTATGCTTTTTGATAACTTTGTCATGGAACGATGGGAAAGAGACCGCGATGTGTTCGTGTCTGCCGCACGGGAGCTGGGCGCAGAAGTAAATGTACAGAACGCGAACGGAAGTGTAGAAGAACAGGTCAAACTGATGGAATACTTTATCCAGAAAAAAGTAGATGCCATCGTGATCGTGCCAATTGACTCCGCTCCTCTTTTGGAGACCGTCAAAAAAGCACAGAGTGCCAATATCAAAGTAATCGCCTACGACCGACTTATTGTGGGTGCGCATCCTGACCTTTATATCACCTTTGACAACAGAAAGGTAGGGGAACTGATGGCACAAACGCTTTTGAGCAATACAGAAACGACATCCGACCTTCTTTTGATCTGCGGCCCATTGACAGATCATAACGTGCTGGAGGTCGAGGAAGGCTTCCTGTCGGAAATCCAGGGGAAGGACGTAAGTGTTCTGGACACCTATTACACCGACGGATGGAAGCCGGAGAATGCCGGAGCCTACATCCGGGAGCATCGTGAGCTGGTGGAATCCGTTTCCGGCATTATGTGCGGTAATGACAATCTGGCCGGGGCGGTGGTGGACGCGCTTGCGGAGCAGCGCCTGGCAGGAAAAGTCCGCGTAGTTGGTCAGGATGGAGATCTGGCAGCCTGCCAGCGGATTGTGGAGGGCACCCAGTCCATGACGGTATACAAGCCGGTGGACAAGCTGGCTTCCCGGGCAGCGCAGGAAACGGTACGCCTGATAAAGGGCGAAACCCTTGAATGTGAATATTTCCTTACAGAAGACGGGGATCAGATTCCCTATATCCGTCTTGCGCCTGTTGCCGTTACACTGGACAATATGCAGAGCGTTATCATTGACAGCGGATTTCATTTGAGAGAGGATGTGTACCTGAACCGACCGGATTTGATGAAACCGTAAATCGGATAAGGGAAGCTCTGAATTGAAGCAGCGGGAGAACTGGTTGGTATTACCGGTTCTCTCGCTGCGTTTGTGCATTTAGCACAAATATAACCCCTGGGAATTTTGCTATTATGATGAATATGTAGCAATTTTCAAACCTATTAAACAGTGATAACGCAAAACAATGCTATTTCCGGCAAAACATTTTCAGAATGCACAGGAATGTGAAGAATGTGTAAAACAAATTCATCATTATTTATGATAAAGTCAAACCATCAAAGGCCGGAGCAAATTCTGACGGCCAATAATAAGGAGGGTTTTCTATGAAGAAGAAGTTGATTAGTCTGCTCTGTGTGGCATCCCTACTGATCGGCCTGCTGGCCGGCTGCGGTAGTTCCGGCAGTGCACAGACCGCCAACGGAGCGAAGCCTGCCGCTGACAAGTCTGCGAGCGGAACCATTCAGGTTGGCATCGTGCTGCCTACCAAGGATGAGCCCAGATGGCTGCAGGATCAGGCACAGTTTGAATCCATCCTGAGCGATGCCGGATTCACTAACCAGGTCATGTTCAGCCAGGGTTCTTCCGCGACTGAAAAGACAAACGTTGAGACGCTGATCTCCAAGGGAATTTCCGTGCTGATTATCTGCGCGCAGGACGGTGCTGCTGCCGCAGCTGCCGTTGAAGCGGCCAAGGCTGCCGGCGTGACCGTTATTGCTTATGACCGGCTGATCACCGGTACGGACGCGGTTGATTACTATGTGACATTCGACAGCTTTGCGGTCGGCGCGGCTCAGGGCCAGTATCTGGTAGACAACGCCCCTGCGGGCAGCGGCATCCCCCTGTACCTGTACGCCGGCGCGGCTACCGACAACAACGCGTTTATCTTCTTCGAGGGCGCCTGGAGCGTGCTCCAGCCCAAGATTGCTGACGGAACCTTTGTGATTGAGAACTCTTCCGAGGCAGAGGCTCTGCAGAACAAGGCTGAGCTCACCCGTGACGAAGTCGGCAAAATCGTCGGTCAGGTTACGACGGATTGGGATTTCAATGTTGCTAAGTCCAAGGCAGAGGCCAATCTGACCGCTGTTGGCGCGGACAAGAAGGGCGACGTTCTGGTTCTCGCCCCCAATGACGGCACTGCCCGTTCTATCGCGGATGTGTTCGCCGCTGACAAGGATGTCTCCAGCTACGTAATCACCGGTCAAGATTCTGAGAAGGCTTCTGTCCAGTATGTGATCGATGGCAAGCAGTCCATGACCGTGTTTAAGGACACCCGCACCTTGGCAGCTGATTCCGTCGCGATGGCAATGTCCATTCTGAACGGCGAAACGCCCAAGACCGACACCACCTACAACAATGGTGTAAAGGATGTCCCCGCAAAGCAGACTGACATTGTCGTTGTAACGAAGAGCAACGTGAAAGAAGCACTGATCGATTCCGAGTACTATGACGCATCTGACTTCACCGGTCTGTAATTTCTAAGGGAAGAAAGTTACCATATGCGAAAGGCCGGCTTTTGGCTTCAAAAAGCCGGCCTTTTGGCAGATTTGATACGAATTCTCGATGAAATAGTTTAATTGCTCTCAAGAAGGCACCGCCTGCTGGCGTTGCCGAATATGTGATTTTTGAAATGGGAAATCACATATTCCCATCGCATATGATTCTCTAAAAAAATGCTTAATCCGAATTGATGAAACATATTAAAAGAGAATCAGCATGAATGAACTGTATTGCCGCCGGGAGGCGGACGATCGAAAGGAGGCAGGGCATGAGCGAATATATTCTGGAAATGCGCGGCATCACAAAGACATTTCCGGGTGTAAAGGCCCTGGACAATGTGAATTTTAAAGTCAGGCGGGGAGAAATTCACTGCCTCGTCGGAGAAAACGGAGCCGGAAAATCAACACTGATGAAGGTCCTCTCCGGCGTTTACCCGCACGGAACCTATGAGGGAGATATTGTCTACAACGGAGAGGTTCAGCAATTTCGATCCATTGCGGACAGCGAGGAGCAGGGAATCTCGATTATCTATCAGGAGCTTGCCCTGGTTCCGGAACTCTCAATTTATGAGAATATCTTTTTCGGGCACGAAATTATGTCCGGTCATCATATTGACTGGAACGAAACCATCGTTAGGGCGAAAGAGGTCCTGAAAAAGGTGCGGCTGGATGTGGATCCTTCCACAAAGGTGAAGAATCTGGGTGTCGGTACACAGCAGCTGGTGGAGATTGCCAAGGCACTCTCTAAAAATGTAAAACTGCTGATTCTGGATGAGCCTACGTCATCCTTGAATGAGGATGACAGCCAAAACCTGCTGCAACTGATTCGAGAACTGAAGGAACAGGGCGTTACCTGCATCATGATTTCTCACAGACTGAAGGAAATCATAGAAATCGCGGATACCATTACGGTACTGCGGGACGGCGCTACGATCTGTTCCATGGATGCCAGAGAGACAGCGGTGACCGAGTCCGAAATCATCAAGCACATGGTCGGTCGGGAGATTGACAATATCTACCCGAAGCGGGAGCAGCGAAATATTGGAGACATCAGCTTTGAGGTTCGCAACTGGACTGTCGAGGATTCCGCAACGGGTAAGGAAATCCTTCACAACGTCAATCTGAATGTCAGAAAAGGCGAAATTGTCGGCCTTCAGGGCCTGATGGGTGCGGGACGTACGGAATTTGCCATGAGCATTTTTGGCAATCCCTCACATTACCATATTAAAAGCGGAGAAATTTTCCTGAATGGAGAAAAGGTTTCCTTCGACAAGCCGCGGGATGCCATTAAGAAGGGAATCGCTTATGTTTCCGAGGATCGCAAGGGTAACGGTCTGGTGCTGATTCAGAATATCAAGTACAACATCACTCTGGCGGATTTGGAATGCCTTCAGAATGGCTTATCGATAGACGAAAATAAAGAAATTCAGATGGCCAATGAGCTGAAATCTTCTATGAACATCAAAGCGCCTTCCATTATGCAAAAAGTAGGCAACCTCAGCGGTGGAAACCAACAGAAGGTACAGCTGGCAAAATGGCTGTTTGCAAAGCCGAAAGTCCTGATTTTGGACGAACCCACCCGGGGAATTGACGTCGGTGCAAAATATGAGATCTACACGCTGATGAATCGGCTTGTAGAAGAAGGCATGAGCATTATAATGATTTCCTCTGAGCTGCCTGAGGTTTTGGGAATGAGCGACAGACTGTATGTCATGTCGGGCGGCAGCATTACCGGTGAACTGTCGGCGGAGGAAGCCGATGAAAGAAAAGTCATGGCTATGGCTGTCAGATCATAGGAGGTTTCGGAATGGAAAAGACGACACAAAACGAGCCGGAAAAGAAGAGCTTTATCAGTGAACTTTTTTGCCTCGCAAAGACGAATATCAGAGATTACATGATGTATATCGCCCTGGTAATCATCATGATATTCTTTAACTGGAAGACCCAGGGCGCCTTTTTACAGGCAGCCAACATAAGCAATCTGATCAAGCAGGTCGGCTATGTGGCAGTCCTTGCCATCGGTATGACCCTGATTCTGATTTTGAAGCACATTGATCTTTCTGTAGGCTATGTAGCCGGCTTCTCGGGAGCCATTGCCGCGATTCTGATGACGCAGTTTGGAGTTAACGAGTGGGTCGCTATTTTGGCTGTCTTGGTGCTTGGCCTTTGCATTGGTCTCTATCAGGGCACATTGGTAACAAGAGTTGGCGTCCCCGCGTTCGTTACGACATTGGCCGGTATGTTTATTTTCCGCGGCCTGCTGAGCCGTGCCCTTCAGAAAACCGGCACCATCATTGTTCCGAACAAGGGCTTCAATGCCCTGTCCAACGGATTCATCCCTGACATTCCAGGCGTGGACCTTGGATTCCATCTGCTCACCGTTCTGATCGGAGTCATTCTTGTCGCCGTTCTGATTTTCACGCAGGTTAAGGCCCGCCAGAATAAGCTGAAGTATCATTTCCATGTAACTTCCATGCCGGTATTCCTGCTGGGTATTGTCCTTGAGTCAGCGATTATCATGTATGTTATTTGGATACTGGCAAACTACAGCGGCCTGCCCTGGACGGCTGTAATTGTAGCAGCGGTGCTGCTGAGCTACAATTACTTGCTGAACAAAACAAGACTGGGCCGGTACATCTATGGTATCGGCGGCAATGACCAGGCGGCAGAATTGTCAGGCGTCGATGTCAAAAAGGTGACGCAGTTTGCATTCTGCTCGATGAGTGTCCTTGCCGCATTGGCTGGTGTCCTCTACACGTCCCGTCTCCAGTCTGCGACTCCTACAGCGGGCAATGCCTTTGAGATGGACGCAATTGCTTCTTCCTATATTGGCGGCACCGCTGTCAGCGGCGGCATTGGCAAAGTGACAAACGCTGTCGTAGGCGCCTTCGTGATCGTGTCTCTGACAAACGGTATGAATCTGATGGGTGTTGATATCTCCTATCAGTACATTGTAAAGGGCATTATTTTTGTAATTGCGGTTGCTTTTGACGTGCGCAGCCGCCGCAAAGCAAAGTAAAGAATCAGCAGTGCGGAAAAAGACCTCTTTCGGCGTCCCTTCGTGGGAAGTTCCCGCAGATTTTTTTGCTGCGCAGTACCGCAGTCCGGCTGGATAACGCTCCTGATACTAGTTTTTCAAATTACGGTTAAACGCCGTTTTTTGAGACCGCGGTCTCGCGGTCAGCGGCATCGCCGCTGAAAACGTAATCCATACATTTCTCGCCGCCACTGGCGGCCTGCGCGCAAAGCGCAGGATAAAAGGTATTATCCATTTTATCGAGAAATCGTATAAGGCGCAGCGGTGCAGTGGAAAAGAAACAGGTCAAGTAGGTCCCCGCTGAACTGCAAGCGATATGCTCCCTTTATGAGAGATGGTGAAATGAGAAATCACTGTAACTCATAATGGGAGCATTATCATGTAATTCTCTGCAAATCAGCACCGGTTCTTTCCCGAAGCCTCTGACAGAGGAGGAAGAACGTCACTGTCTGACCCTCGCCCAGCAGGGCGATCTGGATGCCCGAAACATCCTGATTGAGCGAAACCTCCGTCTGGTATCTCACATTATGAATAATGAATAAGGATAATGCGCAAGGAGACTTTATCTGGGGCAGAGCAGGAAGTTTGGAATTTACCTGCTGCGGGAAGAAAATGACTGGTTTTGGGAATGGAAAATTAGAGCTTTTCCGACAGGATTTGATGCGGTTTTCTGCGATGTAACAAAAAAGGAAAAAATGCGAGTTTATTACATCAATGTGACAAACTTGACGGTTGGAAATGGCTGTGCTATGATTGCGGTGAAAGGCGGTGGCACCTATGCATAAGAGCCTCAGGAACCGTGACATCTATCTGCGGCAGCTCAAGGCGTTCCAGGACACGGAAATGATTAAGGTCATTACCGGTATCCGCCGCTGCGGAAAGTCCTGCCTGATGAAGCTGATGGTGGAGCATTTGCGCGGCAGCGGCATCGGGGACAAGCAGATCGTGGAAATGGATTTTGAATCCATGCGGTTCGCGGTGATGACCGCGAAAGATCTGTATAGGTATGTCAGCGAACGGGTCATTCCCGGAAAACGGATGTATCTGTTTTTTGATGAAGTGCAGCGCCTCGATGGCTGGGAAAACGCGGTAAACTCTTTTCGTGTGGACTTTGACTGTGATATCTATATCACCGGCTCCAACGCCCACCTGCTGTCCTCGGAGCTTTCCACTTATCTCTCCGGGCGGTATGTGGAGATCAAGGTACTGCCTCTATCGTTCCGGGAGTTTCTGGATTTCCACGGATATACCGTATCGCAGCGCAAGACGATCACCGGACAGATGAAAAAGCGAATTACCGATGCAGACGGGGAAGTATGCGACCCGAAGGAGCTTTATGAGGACTTTGCCAAATTCGGTGGCATGCCCATGCTGGCGAATGTGAGATTGGAGCTGGACAGGGTGAACGCTACGCTGGAGGGTGTGTACTCTGCCATAGTTGTCCGGGACATTCTGGAACGGGAAAAGCGAAAGGGGCAGCGCACCATTACGGATTCGCTCCTGCTTCGCAATCTGATGATGTCCCTGGCGGATAACATCGGAAACAGTGTCTCCGCAACCTCCATCGGCAATACGCTTATCAGCGAGGGACTGCTGACAGAAGGTAACCGCAAGGCAAAGCCTGCGACCCATACCATTCAGGCCTATATGGAAGCGCTGAAGGAGTCCTATATCTTCTATGAAATCAAGCGGTTTGACATCAAGGGGAAGGAATACCTGAAAACCCTCGGCAAGTATTATATCGTGGATACGGGACTGCGTAATTATCTGCTGGGCTACCGGGAGGGGGACACCGGACACATTTTAGAAAACATCGTGTATTTTGAACTGCTCCGCCGGGGCTACGATGTGGCTATCGGAAAGATTGACAAAAAAGAAGTTGATTTCATTGCCGCCAAGGCAGATGATAAAAAGTATATTCAGGTCACAGAAGCCATGAATGCCCCGGAAACAAGGGAACGGGAATTGTCGCCCCTGCAAAAAATCCCGGACAACTATGAAAAGCTTGTGGTATGTATGGATACGGGCTTGCAGCAGGAACAGGACGGAATCCGAATTGTGAACGCGATTGATTTTTTGCTGGAGTAAAAGGAGAATGATGCAATTCATGCTCTATTTATGCCACATAAAAAAAGAAAGCGGGGCGTAAAGATATGACAGATCTGGATATTATGCAGCGGGCGAAGATGTACATGGAGAAACTGGCGCAGGGAATCGATCCGATTTCGGATCAGGAGACTCCTGAGGACTCTGTGCTGAACAATGTGAGGCTCGCAAGATGCTTTTTCTATATGTCCGGAATTTTGGATCAGGTCATTGCCAATGGTGGCAAAGTTGCGGGTTCACCAAAGAATGATTTTTATATAACGGAAGAAGAACTTTAGCGTGTGAATCCATCGCAGGAACCAATCCGGATCACGCAGTTTGTGGACCTCATTATGAATGCGATCAACGACCCGGATCGGAAGAAGCTGAAAACAACAACGATTACCGGTTGGCTGATTGAAAAAGGCATTATGTCGAAACAGGCGGACGCGGACGGAAAGTCCAAACGCCTTCCAACGGCGATAGGGGAGCAGATCGGACTGACCGTCAAACTCCGGAAAGGACAGTACGGAACCTATCAGGCGGTCTTCTATACCGAGGAAGCCCAGCGGTTTCTTCTGGACCATCTGCAGGAGATATTGCAGGATAAGTAATAAGGGATCAGAGTATTCTGATGGAGAAAAAACTACGATTGGTTATACATTTGACGAAAAAATCATGGGCCAACAAAGTGTCGCATATCCGAAAGGTTGTTGTCATACAGATCAGTGAGTAAAAAGCAAGAATCGAGAAATTCAGAGCAAACATCACTGAGGCAATATTTATCAGTTTTCGTTCTGTTTTCATCACTGCCACCCATCTAACCCATATTGTTCCACATTTTCTTTTGTCAGCAATTCCACGGTCACAATGACTTCCTTGCATTCACAGCCGCCGTTTATGGCTGCATAGGCTTGTTTCACCGCTTCCTCAGCAACCCGAGAAGGGAACTGGGCGCAGGTAGCTGTGAGAAAGCCGCTGCTGACCATTGCCTTCCCCTCGGGGGAGCCGTCTACACTATACACCAGGAATCGATTCGACAGGCCTGCTCCCTGGATCGCCGCCAGGCCGCCGAAGGCACTAGGGTCATTCAGCGCCATCAGCACGTCGGCATCCGGATATTGCTCCAGCAGCTGCTCCATGACCGGCATGGCGTTTTCGATTTGCCCATCGGATTCGCCGGAACCCAGAATTTCGAAAACATCATCGTCCACCCGAATTCCCTTGGTCTCGATTCCTGCCCGGTTCAGGGTTCCCAGCAGCAGATGACCGAAGGCATCGTTGCCCACCTTGCCAAGGAAGGCCGTCTTCCGGCCGTAAGCGTTCAGCGCCGCCAGAAAGTTGCCGGGAGCGCCGCCGGGGTTGGCAGCCATGGTGGGGTATCCGGCGGCATCTGTGGATTTTGCGGCGAAATCAATGAGCAGTTCGCCCAGTGCTACTATGTCGATCATGATTTTCTCCTCTCTCAGTCCTTTGCTTTCGGATACTCGGTACACAGCAGCCGATAGGGCGCCTCGTCCTCCTCGATGGCGGGGAAGCGGCCCATGGGGGGATTGAACCGGTTGCCGTGGGCATCGTCGTTGCACTGGCTGACCTCGCCCAGGAGCACAGAACCGGTACCCGGCTCTACTTCGAAATCGTGGTACAGATACTGGGTGATAAAAATACTCTCGCCGGGAGTCAGCCGAATCTGGGTACCGGCAGGGACGGTGTAGGTTCGCCCATCGGTATGGACGGTCACGTCGCTTTCATAGTCGATAGACTCATCGGGCTTGGAATTATACACCCGGATGAGCACATTTCCGCCGCCCCGGTTGATGATATCCTCGGTTTTGTACCAGTGGAAGTGGTTGGGGGAGTACTGGCCCTCCTTCAGGTACAGCAGCTTCTCGGCGTAGACCTTGGGATACTTTTCCTTCATGGTCTGGCTGCCGTTGCGGATGGTGATGAGGGAAAAACCGATTTTGTCGAAATTTCCCTGGCCGTAATCCGTAATGTCCCAGCCCAGGTAGCGAAGCCGATTACCCCGGTGACGTGCTGGCATGGATCGATGCAATCTGTTAAATCGCTCCGCGAAAAAACTTCTTCCGCGTGAATATTCCGGCGCAAACTGTTCCCGGTGCCAACTGTGGCATAGTGGAAACCTATTTTTGACTGGGCGGATAGCCCGGACAAGGCGGACTTTGCTATTGTGTTCATCGAAAGTCCGCTTTCGGATGGTTATGATGCATGGAGCGGTTATCTGCCTATCAGTTTTTCACCTTTCGCAAACTATCTTACATCCGAAGCCTTTCTCCGTCACTATGTACAACTACCACCGCCAGCTTTTCGCCAAATCCAACATAGAAAAACAGTATTTCTCCCACTGCGTCAATAAAATCTGCAACGGAATATCAGTGCGGATACGGAGGGACAGTGGATTTCCCTGGAGATGACGATGCGGTTTGAGTCACCCACCCGCTTTACAATGCCTGTAAATAGTCGTTGCCGTTTTCACATAATCATGGTAAAATAGTAGTAGAATACATGGTAAGGAGGAACGGATATGCGATATACTGTGGATGAAATCAAGGAAATCGTTGCGGCCCTGGCGGCCCAATATGGGGCAGACCGGATTTATCTGTTCGGCTCCTACGCCAGAGGGGATGCTGGCAAGGACAGCGACATTGATCTGCGCATTGATAAAGGAGCCATCCGCGGCTTGCAGCTTGGCGGTCTGGCTGCTGACCTGGAAGATGCGTTTGGAATCCCTGTGGATTTGATTCCCACCGGGAGCCTGGACAGCAAGTTTTTGAATTCTATTTCTGATGACGAGGTGTTGCTGTATGAAGCCTCTTGACCGGAATATCAGCATTTTAGAGCATATTGTGGGCTATTGCGACCAGATAGAGGAGACGATTCGCCGCTTTGGCAATGACTACGGCGTATTTTCCGCAGATGCGATTTATCGGAATGCGGCGGCACTGTGCGTTCTGCAAATCGGTGAATTGGCCGGAAAACTGACGGACGAATTCCGTGCAGAGCATCCCGGCGCACCCTGGCGGCAGATTCGGGGAATGCGGAACATTGTGGCCCATAGCTATGGCACGGTTGACCCGGAAGTCACTTGGGAAATTCTGACGGAGGATATTCCAAAGTTGAAAACGTATTGTATGCAGATTATTGCGGGATCAGAGCGCTGATCAATGAGAGACCGACCCGGTGGATGCCTTCTGAATATCTACCGGGGTTTTTCATTCCTGTTTTAGAAAATTCTTCTGTGCAGTGCTTTATCTCGCCACCTCAAACGTCGTACACGCATTCCATTCAATGTGGATCGTATGTATCTGCTCGCTATATTTACTTTACGATGCTTATAGTATCATTTACCACGTAATTGCTAAGAAATCGTTTTTCGATAGTACTGATACTTTTGTCTATTGACATCATACTGTATATTTGATTATACTGAACTTGGAACATATAGGAGTATTTCCCATGAAAAAGGAGGGCAAATATGCAGGGAATCGATTGGAAATTGTATCAAGATGATTCATTTTATCGCGATCTTGTAGACCGCATGTTAGAAGACGAACAAGAGGCCGCTCGCCTGCGGCAGCAGTTACGTGCGGAGCAGGCACAGTTAGATGCAGAGGCAACCTATAGACGGCAAAGAATGCTGGGATACGCGAATCAGCTCCCTTATCGGGAGACGACTCCGGTTCGTCCAATGCAGTGGAGCGCCTCTTATCCGGCGTATCAGGACAACTTTGTCAATTACTGGTCTGCTTCCACACAATCCGCTGTGCAATCTGGTGTCCCTATGCCGAACCAGGAAGAACTCCGGCGTGTGTTCCACTCTGCGGTAGATTGCACTGCGCAGTTAACCAAAGAAAACGCACCTGTTCCATCGATCATATTCGATGGATTGGGACTGCTTACTGCAGGAAATCTGTTTGAAGCGGCAAAATCAGCGCTTTCTATCATTGACACCGCGAAAAAGCTCATGTTGTGAATATGCCGCAAACCCTTTACCAGCACATAGGAAGCCTGCATCATTGATCGGTGCAGGCTTCCTTTGCTGAACAGGAAAGGAAGCACCGTACTGCATCTAAGTTCGGCAATTACAGCTAAAGTATTTTCAATTTATTCATTATTAAATCTATGATAAAGATGAGATTGACAAGAAATACATTTGTGTGTATACTATAATTGTATCATTGATTGAAATATGATAAAATTAGAAGTCAAGTGAGGAAATTGAATGAGAGATTTCAACTTCAAAGCAGAATATAAAAAGCTCCTGACGCCAGAGGTTGTGGCCTACCTGACGCAAATTCACGAATACAAAGGGCAGCAAAACCTTTTTATCGAGACAAAGGCGGATGAATTGTCTGATCTTTTGGAGGTTGCAAAGATACAGAGCACTGAAGCCTCCAACTGCATCGAGGGCATTGTTACAACAAACGAACGTCTGAAAAAAATCGTTCGTGAGAAGACCATCCCCCGGAACCGCAGCGAAAAAGAGATCGCCGGATACCGCGATGTACTTGCAACAATTCATGAAAGTCATGACTTTATCCCGCCAAAGCCGTCTATCATTTTGCAGCTTCATCGGGATCTGTACAAGTACAGCGGTAAGTCCATCGGCGGCAGCTTCAAAAACTCGGACAATGTGATTGCCGAGGAATTGCCGGACGGCCAGCAAATCGTTCGGTTTGAGCCTGTACCAGCATGGGAAACACCGGAGACCATTGGTGCATTGTGCAATGCTTTTGAAGCGGCAATGCAGGATGCAGAGCTTGACCCGCTGCTGCTGATTCCCATTTTTATACTGGACTTCCTCTGTATCCACCCCTTCAACGACGGCAACGGCCGCATGAGCAGGCTTCTGACGCTGCTGCTTTTATACCGTTCCGGCTATATCGTTGGCAAATATATCAGTATCGAAAAGCTGATCTCCGACACCAAGGAGACCTATTACGAAGCCCTGCAAGCCAGCTCCTATAACTGGCACGAAGGGACGAATGATTATGCGCCCTTTGGCACCTATATGCTGGGCGTTCTGGTGGCTGCATACCGGGATTTTGAAAGCCGGATCGAGCTGCTGACCACCAAGGGACTTTCCAAGCCCGACCGGGTGCGGGAGATCATCAAAAACCACCTCGGAAAGATCACCAAAAGCGAAATCATGGCCGCATGCCCGGATATCAGTCAGATCACCGTCCAGCGGGCGCTGGCAGGGCTGCTGAAATCCGGCGAGATCATCAAACTCGGCGGTGGCCGCTACACATCTTACACTTGGAACAGGGAGAGAGAATAAATGATTACAGGCGAACTGAAAAATAAAATCGACGGCCTTTGGGATATTTTTGCGGCGGGCGGTCTGGTGAATCCGTTGGACGTGATCGAGCAGATCACCTATCTGATGTTCATTCACGACCTGGATGATTCGGACAATCTCCGGGCAAAAGAGGCCGCCATGCTGGGGCTGCCCTATACCAGCATCTTTACCGATGAGGTGCAGGTGGGTGAGCGCACCATCGACGGCCGGCAGCTCAAATGGAGTGTATTTCATGACTTCCCGGCGGGGAAAATGTACTCCGTCATGCAGGAGTGGGTGTTTCCCTTTATCAAAAACCTCCACGGCGACAAAAACAGCGCCTATTCCAAGTACATGGATGACGCCATTTTCAAGCTGCCCACACCGCTGCTGCTTTCCAAGGTGGTGGATGCGCTGGACGAGATTTACCGCCTGATGAGCGAATCCCAGGCGGTGGACGTGCGCGGCGACACCTACGAATATCTGCTCAGCAAAATCAGCCAGTCCGGCCTCAACGGTCAGTTCCGTACCCCGCGCCATATCATCCGCATGATGGTGGAGCTGATGGACCCGAAAGCCGATGACGTCATCTGCGACCCGGCCTGCGGCACCTCCGGTTTTCTTGTTTCGGCGGGCGAGTATCTGAAAGAAACCCGGAAAGAAGAAATCTTCTTCAACCGCCAGAAGAAAGACCATTATATGAACCATATGTTCTTCGGCTACGACATGGATCGCACCATGCTCCGGATCGGCGCGATGAACATGATGACCCACGGCATTGCGAGTCCCTTTATCGAGTATCGGGACAGCCTGTCCGACCAGAATCCGGACAAGGAGAAATACTCTCTGATTCTTGCCAACCCGCCATTCAAAGGCAGTCTGGATGCCGATACCGTGTCAGCGGATTTGCTGAAGATCTGCAAGACCAAGAAAACCGAGCTGCTGTTTCTGGCCCTGTTCCTGCGGATGCTGCGCATCGGCGGGCGCTGTGCCTGTATCGTCCCCGACGGCGTGCTGTTCGGTTCGTCCACCGCGCACAAGGCTATCCGCAAGGAGCTGGTGGACGGCAACCGGCTGGAGGCCGTGATCTCCATGCCTTCCGGCGTGTTCAAGCCCTACGCGGGCGTGTCCACTGCCATTCTGATTTTCACCAGGACCGGACACGGCGGCACGGATAATGTGTGGTTCTACGACATGACCGCTGACGGCTTTAGCCTGGATGATAAGCGTAGCCCAGTGACGGACAATGACATTCCCGATATCATTGCCCGCTTCCGCAATTTGGAGGCAGAAAAAGACCGCCGGCGCACGGAAAAATCCTTCTTCGTGCCCAGGACGGAGATCGTGGACAACGGCTATGACCTGTCCATCAACAAGTACAAGGAAACGGAGTATAAGCCTGTGGAGTATCCGCCTACGGGGGAGATTATGGCGGAGCTGCGGGAGTTGGAAATGAAAATCAGCGAAGAAATGGCCGCCTTGGAAGAAATGCTGGGACTGTGAGGATGGAATAGATACTATGGCATACAATTATGAAACACAATCATACTTAGCATATGTGCGTGCAGTCGAGTTTGAAGATGCTGTTGATGTAATGGAGCGCAGCAGTGTCCATTTGCTAATTCCGGAGATTGTCAATGCCGCTTTTAGCTGTGAGCTAATCCTTAAAGCAACCATCATTATGGAAAAGGGAAAGCAAGTGGATTTCATAAGTCATAGGTTTGATGTACTCTTTTCGATGCTAACTCCAGGAACTCAGAAAAAAGTCAGGGCAGATTCTTTGATTTTTGACTGGGATAGGTTTATGCGTGTATCGAGTAATGCCTTTGTTGAATGGCGATATCTGCATGAAAATGATAGGGTGATGGCAATCAGTATATCTGATATGCAGAGGTTTTTTAATGCACTCAAAAAGCATTATGAAGAAAGCTATCCACAAGTAAAATCAGTAACGGTTATTACACAGAAAAATTCGGATTTGTGGGGATGTAGAGATGAGAGTGAAACTTGAGGATGTTTGTGAACGCGGTTCATCAAACCTGCGGCAATCAGATGTTGAGGGGAAGAATGGAGATTATCCAATTTATGGTGCATCTGGTTATATAGGAAATGTTGACTTTTACCATCAGGAATCGTCCTATGTAGCAGTCGTAAAAGACGGTGCAGGAATTGGAAGAACAACATTATTGCCCGCAAAATCATCTGTCATTGGTACAATGCAGTATTTGCTACCCAAAAAAGATGTGCTGCCTGAGTATCTTTACTATGTTGTCAGGCATATGCACTTGGAAAAGTATTTTTCCGGGGCGACGATTCCGCACATCTATTTTAGAGATTACAAAAATGAGGAATTCAATATAGAACCAGTAGAAAGGCAGTCAGAAATTGTTTCGGTTCTGCGTAAACTAGAAACCGTGATTTCTACCCGCCAGAAACAACTCCAAAAGCTGGACGACCTCGTCAAAGTCCGATTTGTCGAATTGTTTGGTGACCCGATTTCAAACTCTCATGCCCTGCCAGAGGCAACATTGCCAGAGTTAGGTGAATTTGGACGGGGAGTTTCAAAGCATAGGCCACGGAATGACCCTAAGTTGCTGGGAGGAAAGTATCCACTGATTCAAACAGGTGACGTTGCATCTGCCAACCTGTATATTACATCATATACTACCACCTACTCTGAATTGGGTTTAGCCCAAAGCAAGATGTGGGGCAAAGGGACTCTTTGCATAACGATTGCTGCAAACATAGCCAAGACAGCAATTCTTAACTTTGACGCCTGTTTCCCGGATAGTATTGTTGGATTTACTGCGAATGGGAGAACGAATAATATTTTCATCCACTATTGGTTTTCTTTTTTTCAGGAAATACTTGAATCACAGGCACCAGAGTCAGCCCAAAAGAACATCAATCTAAAAATTTTGAGTGAACTGAAGGTCATTGTACCATCAAAAGAAAAACAAGATGCGTTTGCCGCCTTCGTCACCCAGACCGACAAATCAAAAGCTATCATACAAAAAGCCTTGAACAAAGTACAGCTACTATTTGACAGCCTAATGCAGAATTATTTTGGGTGAGAGGATGAACTGAATTGACCAAGAAAGTTGCTTTTCAGAATGCGCATATTTTTGCGCAGCACATTGTAACTGCCATAGACTGTATGGATCAATCCTGCGCTATGGATAAGATATTCCGCAATCCTAGATTTTCTTCCAAATATAAAATTGCACCGTATTTCTTCCGAACGACCTACCATGCCCTGCGTTTCCGTTTTGAAATTGAGGTCAGTAAGCTGTTTGACCAAAAGAGCAAATCATTTGATTCATTTAAAAATGGTCTTGTTCATGACAAGCTAATCTCAGCCAAGGAAACAATAGCGTATAAGGATGCAAAGCAGATTGCACACGGAGACTTAAGCCAAATTCACACCAGAAGGAATAAAATCCACGCGCATTCTGATAGTGAAGTTTTCGACAATCCGGATATTTTTTCAGACGAACATCCTTTTTGCTGGGAAAACGTCCGAAAGCTTCTTATCTGCATGTTAGATATATGCAATTTGGTTATTTTCAAATACACCGAAAAAGGAATTGCGCAGATATACGGGATTGGCAATAGCGATGATTTCATCAGACTTTTTGGCTGCGAGACAGAATTTGAAAAACACTATAATAAATTAAAAGCTCGGGGAATTGAATCATGACCAACTTTGACATTTTCTCATCCACCCCGCAATTTGAGCCTTTCGCCTCCGTAGCCGTCTCCGCCGAGCGGATTTTACATATTGACCCCTCCGCCTGCGTGCTGAACTGCCGCCGGGCGATGGAGTTTGCCGTGAAGTGGATGTATTCCGTGGACAAGGGGCTGGTCATGCCTTATCAGGACTCTCTGGTGAGCCTTATGAATACCGAGGACTTCCGGGACATCGTGGGCGCGGACATCTGGCGGCGGATGGATCTGATTCGCCGCATGGGCAACAACGCCGCCCACACCGGCAGGAAAATCACCGAGGAGCAGGCGGTGCTGTGTCTGGAAAATCTCTATGTCTTTCTGGACTTTGTGGCGTACTGCTATGGCGGGAACTACACAGAGGGACATTTTGACCGCAGCCTGCTGCAGCAGCCCGCCGCGCCCTCTCCGCGAGGGGATAAGGGAGCAGCCGACATTGATCTTGCCGCGCTGATGGCTGAGAATGCTGCGCTGAAGGAGGAACTCACCGCCCGCCGTGCCGAGCAGCAGCAGACCTATGTGCCGAAGCCCCTCGACCTGTCCGAATACAAGACCCGCAAGCTGTATATCGACACCATGCTCACGGACGCAGGCTGGACGGAGGGCAAGGACTGGCTGAATGAAGTCGAGCTGCCCGGTATGCCCAACAAGTCCGAGGTAGGTTATGCGGACTATGTGCTCTACGGTGACGACGGCCGCCCGTTGGCAGTTATCGAGGCCAAGCGCACCTGCACAGATGTGGCCAAAGGCCGCCAGCAGGCAAAGCTCTACGCCGATCTGTTGGAGAAAAAATACCACCGCCGCCCGGTCATCTTCCTGACCAACGGCTTTGAAACCCACATCACGGACAATCTGTACCCTGAGCGCAAATGTGCAGCTATTTACTCCAAGCGCGATCTGGAGAAGCTCTTCAATCTTCAAACCATGCGGACGAGTCTCAAAAATATCATGGTGAACCGCAATATCGCCGGGCGCTACTATCAGGAGGGCGCAATCAAGGCCGTCTGCGATGCCTTTGCCCGGAATCGCCGCAAGGCGCTGCTGGTCATGGCTACCGGCTCCGGCAAGACGAGGACGGTCATTGCCCTGTGCGACGTGCTGCTTCAGCATGGCTGGGTGAAAAACATCCTGTTTCTTGCCGACCGCAACAGTCTGGTCACCCAGGCAAAGCGCAGCTTTGTGAATCTGCTGCCCGATCTCTCCGTTACTAACCTCTGCGAAGAGAAGGATAACTACACCGCTCACTGCGTCTTTTCTACCTATCAGACCATGTACAATGTCATTGACAGCGTGCAGGATGAGGACGGCAAGCTCTTTACCTGCGGACACTTTGACCTGGTGATCTGTGACGAAGCCCACCGCTCGGTGTATAACAAATACCGGGATATTTTCAACTATTTCGACGCGCCGTTGGTGGGACTGACGGCCACGCCCAAGGACGAGATCGACAAGAACACCTATGAGATATTTGAACTGGAAAACGGCGTCCCCACCTATGGCTATGAACTGGCACAGGCGGTGAAGGACGGGTACCTGGTGGATTTCCTGTCGGTAGAGACGAAGCTGAAGTTTATTGAGCAGGGTATTGTCTACGACGAGCTTTCCGACGAGGACAAGCAGGCCTATGAGGACACCTTCGAAGATGAAAACGGAGAATTACCGGAGCGCATTGCGTCCTCGGCGCTGAACGAATGGATCTTCAATGAAGATACCATCCGACAGGTACTGAACACGCTGATGACCCACGGCCTGACCATCGACTATGGCAATAAACTGGGCAAGACGATCATCTTTGCAAAGAATCACACCCATGCGGAGAAAATCCTCGGGGTTTTCAATCAAGAATATCCGCACCTTCCCGGCTTTGCCAAGGTGATCGACAATTACATGACCTATGCGCAAAGCGCCATCGACGAATTTTCTGACCCGAAGAAACTGCCTCAAATCGCCATTTCCGTGGATATGCTGGACACCGGCATTGACGTGCCGGAGGTGCTGAATCTGGTGTTCTTTAAAAAGGTCATGAGCAAGGCAAAATTCTGGCAGATGATCGGACGCGGCACCCGTCTGTGTCCGGGGCTGATGGATGGTAAGGATAAGGGCAAGTTCTATATTTTTGACTTCTGCGGCAACTTTGAGTTCTTTCGCATGAACAAGGGCAGACCTACCGCCAATATGATCGCCCTGCAAGGTGCGATCTTCTATCTGAAGGCCCAAATTGCCTTCAAATTGCAGGATCTGGCGTATCAGACAACGGATCTGATTGCCTTCCGCAAGACACTGGTGGATGACATGGTGCGCAAGGTGCGGGAACTGAACAAAGAGAACTTTGCTGTCCGCCAGCATTTAAAATATGTAGAGCGATATGCCGAACCGGACAGCTACAGCGCCCTGACCTATGAGGATACCTTGATGATAGGACAGGAGCTTGCGCCGCTTATTACACCGGAAGAGGATGATGCCAAGGCGCTGCGGTTCGACGCGCTGCTATACGGCATCGAGCTTGCGTACCTGGCGGGAAAGAAGTACGGCAAGGCGCGGAGCGATCTGTTCAAAAAGGTTTCTGCCATCGCATCCGTGGCGAATATCCCGGAGATTATGGTGCAGGCTGAGCTGATCGACAAAATCCTGCACACAGATTATGTGGAGACTGCCGGAATCTGCGAATTTGAGCATATCCGGGAAAATCTGCGTGACCTTATCAAGTATATTCCGGTCAGTAAGGTGCACTATGACACGAATTTTGATGACGAAATTCTGTCTGTAGACTGGAAAGAATCGGAGTTAGAGAACGATGATCTGAAGAACTACAAGGCCAAGGCGGAGTTCTACGTGCGTCAGCACATGGATGATGCCGTCATTGCCAAGCTAAAGGGGAATATTCCATTGACTGCGGAGGATGTACAGGCATTGGAGAAAGCACTCTGGAGCGAAGTCGGTACAAAACAGGATTATGAGACTGCGTTCGGCCAGAAGCCGCTGGGCGAGTTCGTGCGGGAAATTGTCGGGCTTGATATGAATGCGGCAAAGGAGGCGTTTGCGCAGTACCTGAATGATGCGACTCTTGATAGCAGGCAGATTTACTTTGTGAATCAGATTGTGGAGTACATTGTCCATAATGGCATGATGAAAGACCTGTCCGTTTTGCAGGAAGCACCGTTTACCGACTACGGCAGTATCGTGGAGGTGTTCACAGACTTGTCCGTGTGGGCAGGTATTCGCCAGGTGATTGAGAGGGTCAATGCGAACGCTGCGGCGTAAATGTATTTACAAATTACAAACCCGGCATCTGGCGTTCCGAAGCATTTGGTATAGAATAAGGCAACATGTGTTGCCCTTGCTGACACAGAGCGGACGGCCCGAATCTATTGCATTGCAATAGATTCGGGCCGTCCGTTTACATGGTTCATTTCTCTCGGATACCGACGATCGCCGCTTTCGTTTTCGTTGTTATGTACAACTACCACCCCCGTCTTTTAGCCAAATCCAACATAGAAAAGCAGTATTTCTCCCACCGTGTCAATGATGTCTGCAGCGGGTCGCCCTCGCGGATACGGAGGGTTCTTCTGATCTCCTTCGGAATGACGATTCTGCCCAGATCGTCCACCCGTCGCACAATGCCTGTTGCCTTCATAATTCTCTTCTCCTTTGAAGCGCGTGACGCGCGGTTTGCTCCTGTAGAAGTATTTGCAGGAAAAGGGGAATTATGTATGGGTGCTGCGGCAATCTTCTTCTCCGGATGCGTCAGTTTTAACTCAAAAGCGACGTGGCAGGGAAGTCCTTGAAACACCGCAGGGAGAAATAATTCTGGTTTTCGTTGGACATTATCTGTCGGATATGGTAAAATTATTGCATCGGTACCCAACAAGGGGGGCAATGGAAAATGGCAATTTCTAAGGCAATACCGCACAGAAAGAAGTGCCAAAAACCGCCGAGTGTGATATAATAAACTTATGGATAAACAGATGACAATTACCGCATTCAGCGATGAACTGGCGCAGGTGCGGACGAAGAAAAAAGAATTTCTCATACTGAACTCCAAATCTTTTTTAAAGATTTTAATTGGAGTTCAGTATGAAAAGGAAATTCAACTGCTCGATAAAACTCATTTCGCGCCTGCATTTTCCGTTGTATAAAGGGTGCAAGAATGGCAATCGTTCAAGCCCGGTTCTCCTTTTATTGTCGCCACGTTCTGTTTTCGTCATAGCACGTCAGGAGAACAATATCCGGTGTTCTTATCATAACTGTTTTCCATTCACCACAAATGAGCCGCAGTCATGACGTAACACTTGGTGTAAACCACCCTTTATAAATTACATCATGACAGAAAATACTTTACAGGCTAAAAATAAGGAATTCTTAACCTCTCCGAAAAGACTTCCTAAAAATGCCGTGGTATAATGGGAAAAGTCAAAAAGGATGTGGTTATGATGAAAACGAAACAGCGGGCGGTGATTGCCGTAGCCGTCATTGTGCTTCTCGCTGCGGCGGTTCTGGGCGCGAAGCCCGCGTACAACCTGTACCGGGACATCTCCTTCTATTACGGAGAGCGCACGGAGGCGGAGAAAACGGTGAAAGCCTTTGCCGAGGAACAGGGCATCTCCTACGGCGAATATCCCCAGAGCCTGATCGACCTTTACGAACGCAACCCCGAGACGAAGGATTTTGTGCTGAACTACCCCTTCCGGAAGGACACGGGGGTCGATCTCAGCGTCTGGAAGGACAGCCGGACCGTGCCGCTGTTTTTGCAGTGGGACCCCATGTGGGGCTACGAAAAGTACGGGAAGGGATTTATTGCGGAGACCGGCTGCGGCCCGACGTGTCTTGCCATGGTTGGCTACTACCTTACCGGAGACGAAAACATGAACCCCCGGCAGGTCGCCCGGTTTGCCCAGGAAAACGGCTACTATTCCCGGGGCAGCGGTTCTTCCTGGACGCTCATCAGCGAGGGCAGCGGGGGGCTGGGGCTGAAAGCCACGGAAATTCCGCTGGTCAAGAAAAAGATGGTGGACGCGCTGGAAGCGGGCAAGCCCATCATCTGCGCCATGCGGGAGGGGGATTTCACCACCACGGGACATTACATCGTCCTGCGGGGCGTGAAGGACGGCGAATTTCAGGTCAATGACCCCAACAGCGTGGTCAATTCCGAAAAGCTGTGGAGCTACGAGCAGATCGAGGGACAGATCCGGAACCTCTGGGTCATGGAAAAAGCGTAAAATCATTGAAAAGGCCGTGCCGCGAGGAATTTCCTCAGCGGCACGGCGTTTTTTCGTTATTGCGCGTCCTTCTGACGGCAGGCATAAATGTAGGCGTTTTTGTAATCGCCCATTTCCCGGTAGCAGATCTCCAGCTCCCGGAGGACGTTGTACTCCCCCTCGGCGGCGAGAAAGCATTTTGCCGCTTCCGGGAATTCTTCCATCGCCATGTGGCATTTCCCCCGGAGGAAGTTCCAGCAGGGGGCGGTGCGGTCTTCCGCCCCATCCAGAAGATGGGCGGCGCGTTGGACGTCTCCCCCGGCGAGTGCCGACGTGGCCTGCACGGTCAGCGCCTCGTCCAGACCGGGCAAATTAACGACCTGCCCCGGAATGCGGGCAAGGAGCAGAAGTCTGCGCTGCTCCAGATCTGCGGAATAATAGACTGCGGATTTCCCCAAATCGGCGACGGCTTCCAAAAGTTCCAGAGCGTATGGCTCCCGCCCATCTCCGATGGCTTCTTCGGCGAGGTGGAGCCGGACGAGGATTTCCAGCAGCTGCCGCTCCCGGTCGTAAATTTCATCCGGGGCGCGGTACTGCGCCAGCGCCCGCATTGCCCCGGCATAATCTTTCCCGTCAAACAGCTGCCGGACAGCGGTCATGATCTCCTGATTAGGCGAACAAACGGTATCTTCTTCCAGAAAATAACTCACGGGCTTGCCCAGCCGCGCAGCAAGACAGCCCAACGTTTTCATGGACGGCCGGGCGGCGCCGTTCTCAATGCGGGAGAGCATATTCCGGGTGATCTCGTCCCCGCAGAGCGCCCGCTGGGACAATCCCGCTTCCAGCCGCGTCAAGCGCAGTTTTTCTCCAAGCTCCATAGTTGCCCTCCGTTCTTTCTTGCGGTTGAACGGATTATACCATACCTTTCCCCGTTTTTCCACTGTTACAAAAATTTCATTTGCTATTTTCCCGAATTTCGTTTATAACAATCATAGCATCAGCTGACAAGGGGACACATGCCCATCGGACGCTCTGGCACGCCGCTGGCTGCGTTATCGTCCTTGACTTGCGCCGGCAAGCCTACGTCCTCTGCCTTGCCATCGACGCGCCAGGACGCCCGACGGGTCTTCGAGTTTTCCCGGAGCATAAACGGAGGCTGGCAAGGCAGACGAGGCAGGCGGGCGAGGATAACACAGCCGGACGCCGTTTGGGGCCGGGAAAACCATGTGTCCCCTTGTCAACTGATGCTAAAGCCAGTTTTGAAACGGAGACGTATTCATGGATATCCGAAACACCCGCCAGCTGAAGGATTTTTCCGCCGGGCGGCTTGCCAACGCCCGGGAAGGACAGAAAATTATTTTGTATTTTTCCCTGATTACCATTGCCGTGTCGGCGGTGGCGACTGTTGTCAGTTACATTCTGAGTCAGCAGATCGCCAAGACCGGCGGCCTTGGAAGCATGGGCGTCCGCTCCGCTCTGACCACTGCCCAAATGCTGCTGCCCATCGTGCAGGCGGTTTTTCTCATGTGCTTGGAGCTGGGCTATCTGTCCACGATGCTCCGCATTGCCCGGGGGCAGTACGCTTCCCCCAACGGGATGCGGCTGGGCTTTGACCGGTTCTGGGTGCTGCTGCGCTGCACGCTGCTGAAGGGGCTGATTTTCGGTGGCGTGGCCATGGCAAGTATGTACGTCGCTATCGCGATCTACATGATGACGCCCCTTTCCAATTCGGCGGTGGACATTCTGATGCCCCTTGTCAAAAACGCAGGCACCTCCGGCATTCTGCTGGACGACGCCACCTACGCGCAGCTTATGGATGCCACCGCGCCTGTCATGGTGATTTTCGGCGTTCTGTTCCCCGTCCTTGCCGCGCCGGTGTTTTACCGGTACCGCATGGCGGATTATCTCATCATCGACCGCCCCGCCACCGGCGCGCTGGCAGCTCTGCGGGACAGCCGGGTGATGACGAAGGGCAACCGTTGGAATCTGTTCCGGCTGGATCTGAGCATGTGGTGGTACTACGCCGCCATGCTGGTATCCGCCGCAATCGGCTACGGCGACCAACTCCTGCCTGATCTGGGGGTCACCCTGCCTTTCTCCGACACGGTCTCCTATTTCCTGTTCCCCGGTGTGTATTTGACGATGACCTTTGTCATTTTCTATTTCCTGCGCAACCGGGTGGAGGTCACCTACGCGCTGGCCTACGATTCCCTCCGCCCCCGGGAATCGGAAAATAACGGTGCGGTTCTCGGAAACATTTTCCAGATGTAAACGGCTATTTTACAGCAAAAACCGGCATGATTTTCGTCATGCCGGTTTGTTTTATTCCGTTACGCTGTCGTGAAGCAGGTCTGCCAGGGTGATTCCCTCAAAGAACCCGTCGATCATCCTGTCCAGCTTGTCCCACATGGGCTTGGCCTGACAGCACTCCGTCCGGGAGCAGGCCGACGCACCCATGGAGGTGCAGGACACCGCGCTTAAGCTCCCTTCCGTCAGCTTGAGAATGCTGCCGATGGTGTATTCCTCCGGGGGACGGTTCAGGCGGTAGCCACCGCCCTTGCCGTGAACGGCGTCCACAAACCCTGCTTTGGACAGGGTCGTCATAATGGATTCCAGATATTTCTGGGAAATGCCCTCGGACTCCGCGATCTCCTTCAGGGGAATGTACTCGTTCCCGCCCCGCTGGGCGAAACAGACCATCACCCGCAGAGCATAACGCCCCTTTGTGGATACGATCATACGCTCTCGCAGTGGGCGCAGTGTTCGCAGGCGGGGAAATCCTTCTCGTCGTAGGGAATGCCTTTGCGGTCGAAATAGTCCTGGAGTGCCTTCTTGATGGCTTCCTCTGCCAGGACGGAGCAGTGGAGCTTGTGGGCGGGCAGACCGTCCAGCGCCTCCGCCACGGCCTTGTTGGTCAGCGCCATGGCCTCGTGGATGGATTTGCCCTTGATCATTTCGGTGGCCATGGAGGAAGAGGCGATGGCGCTGCCGCAGCCAAAGGTCTCAAACTTCACGTCCTTGATGATGTCGTCCTCGATTTTCAGGTAAATCTTCATGATGTCGCCGCACTTGGCGTTGCCGACCTCGCCGACGCCGTTGGCGTCCTCGATCACGCCCACATTTCTGGGATGCTGAAAATGATCCATAACTTTTTCACTGTACAGTGCCATAATTCCATTCTCCTTATCAATTTTTCGCGGGAACAATTACAGAATATACTGCCGTTTGCCGGTCTGCAGATCCCGCCACACGGGGCTCATGTTCCGCAGATACTGAACGACCTCGGGGACGACCTTCAGAATATGGTCGATCTCCTCGTCGGTGTTGTACTCGCTGAGAGACAGCCGCAGAGAACCGTGGGCAACGTCGTGTACCCGGCCGATGGCCAGCAGCACGTGGCTGGGGTCCAGACTGCCGGAGGTGCAGGCGGAGCCGGAGGAAGCACACACGCCCTTCATGTCCAGAAGCAGCAGCAGGCTTTCGCCCTCGATGCCCTCAAAGCAGAAGCTGACGTTGCCGGGCAGACGGTTCACGGGGTCGCCGTTCAGGGCGCTGTGGGGAATTTTGCTCAGCCCCTCGATCAGCCGGTCCCGCATGGCGGCGACTCTGGGCATGTTCTCGTCCATGTGGTCGCAGGCTTCCTTCAACGCTGCCGCCATGCCGCAGATACCGGGGATGTTCTCCGTACCCGCGCGCTTGCCCCGCTCCTGCGCGCCGCCTTCGATGATGTTCACCAGCGGGAAGCCCCGGCGGACGTACAGCGCGCCCACGCCCTTGGGGCCGTGGAACTTGTGGCCGGACAGGCTGAGCATGTCGATGTTCTGCTCCTTGACGTTGATGTGCAGGTGGCCGACGGCCTGAACGGCGTCGGTGTGGAAGGGCACGCCCGCTTCTTTACAGACGGCGCCGATCTCCGCGATGGGCAGGATGGAGCCGATCTCGTTGTTGGCGTACATGGTGGTGACCAGACAGGTGTCGGGACGGATGGCGTCCTTCACCTGCTGAGCGGTGACATTGTGTCCCTTCCGGACGTCCAGATAGGTAACTTCAAAGCCCTCTTTTTCCAGCTTCGCCAGGGTGTGCAGCACGGCGTGATGCTCAAAAGCGGTGGTGATGATGTGCTTTTTGCCCTTCTTCTCGCCGTAGCGGGCGGCGGAGATGATGGCCTGATTGTCGGCCTCGCTGCCGCCGGAGGTGAAGATGATCTCCCGCGGCTCGCAGCCTAAGCACTGGGCGACCGTTTCACGGGCGGCGTCCAGAGCTTCCTTTGCCCTCTGACCCACGGAGTGCAGGCTGGAGGGGTTGCCGTAGATATTGTCGAGATAGGGCAGCATGGCGTCGATGGCCGTTCGGCTCATGGCCGTTGTTGCCGCGTTGTCAGCATAAACTTGCATAACAGTTGATTCCTCCTGAGGTATTTACCTAGTAAGTCTATGGGTAATATAGCATTACCAACCTACTTTGTCAATAGGCAAAATAAAAAAGAAAAATCCGCCGCGGCGGTACGGAGCAAATTCCAAATATAAAATGAGAATCAAGACAAAAAACGCCAAAGTCCCCATTCTGTTCCTTATTTTTCGACATTTACAGCGGTTATGTTTTTCAGCCCGGGTCATATTAACAAGGCAGGCACGAACATGAGGAGGGCTGAAAAAATGAAACGAATCGGGAAATTTCTGACGATTTTTGCTGTCGCGATGACGCTGCTTCCTATAAACGCCCGGGCAGCAGAATTGCTGATCCCCGTGGGGAAGATTGTGGGTTTGCAGCTCAGCGACAATGCGGTCACGGTTGCTGCCTTTGACGACGTTCTGGGCGCCGAGGCCAGAACCGCAGGACTGAAGATCGGTGACGAGATCGTCCAGATCGACACGACCACCATTGATTGCACCGAGGATGTCCGCCGGGCGCTTGAGGGCTGCGACGGCGACGCCGAGCTGATCGTCCGCCGGGGGAACCGCCGCTGCACCGTGACCGTTCCCACCCGGCAGAGCGACTCCGGGCCGCGGCTTGGGGTCTATCTGCGGCAGGGCATCGCCGGAATCGGCACCATCACCTTTTATGACCCGGATACCCACAGGTTCGGCGCGCTGGGTCACGGCGTCAGCAACACAAAAGGGAATCTCCTGCGCATGAAAAGCGGCGATGCCTATGACGCCGCGGTTCTCACCGTAAAAAAGGGCAAGTGCGGGGAACCGGGGCAGCTGAAAGGCACGGCGAACACGGATACCGTCATCGGGGAACTTCTGCGGAACACGCCGCAGGGCGTCTTCGGCGTGACGAAGCGGGGCTGGAAAGGCGAACCGCTGCCCACCGCCTCCGAAGAAGACATCCACACCGGCGAAGCCGCCATTTTGTCCACAGTCAGCGGCGATACGCCACGGGAGTATTCTGTGGAAATTCTGAAAATTTATCCAAAAGACAGGACAGACGGGCGAAATCTGCTGCTGAAGGTGACGGACGAAACGCTGCTGGAAGCCACGGGGGGCATTGTGCAGGGCATGAGCGGAAGCCCGATTATTCAGGACGGTAAGCTGGTAGGCGCCGTGACCCATGTGCTGGTGAACGATCCGACTACGGGGTACGGGATTTTTATCGAGAATATGCTGGACGCGGCGGGGTAAAAGAGGGGTACCGTAAAACATCATTATGGGTCCGGAGGCAGCCCTGAGGCAGAAAAAGCGCAGCAATGTAAGCGTCCCAAGGGACGCCGAAATAACGCAGTTGTCGAGCGAACCGGCCAGGGTCTAGCTAATACTGAACTCCAATTAAAATCTTTAAAAAAGATTTTAATTGCCTGAAGGGCATGGAGTTCATATGAGACTTGTTTTGTGATTTCTTTCCTTATAAATCACAAAACAGGCAGCGCCATTAGGCGATGCATTCCTGATTAAAATCAAAGATTTTAATCAGGAAATAGTATAAAAACCGGGAATATGACCAACAGCGAGGGATTTTCCGCCTGATGAAGCCATTTTTTCGCGGGAATACTTTGTGTATTGCAAGGGAAAATGGTGCACAGCAGGCGGAAATTCCTCGCTGCTTTGGCATGATGACGGTTTTCAGCCAGACCCTGCCCGCGCTCCGGCAGCAGCCAATTTATTCAGAACTTCCCTGGTATCAGAGGCTTCCTAAGCGTGAGCAGGGGCGGCTTTCTCCTTGGGCTTCAGAACGATAAAGCTTTGGGCAGGCAAACGCAGCGTATCTCCCTCCATGGCGGGGGTTCCGACGGTGAAGAGGGGGATATAGACTCCGTCCAGCTGACAGGTCTCCTCACCGCTGCCGGGGTTCATGGCGACCAGCAGACTCCCTCGCTTGTAGGCAAACAGGCGGCCGCGGGCAGCATAGACGGCAAACGGGCTGTAGTTCTGAAGCTCCGGCTCGGCGTGACGCAGGGCAATCAGCCGCTTGACATGGGAGAGCATGGAATTCTCGTCAAGCTCCTGCGCCTGCACGGTGTGCCGCGCGTCGGCTTCCACGGGCAGGTACAAATCCTCTGCCGCGCCCTCGGAGAATCCGAGGTTGGGGCCTGCATCCCACTGCATGGGCGTCCGGGAGCCGGTGCGGTGGTAGCCGCCCTCCTTGGTGGGGATGACCCGATAGTCCATGCCCAGCTCATCGCCGTAGTACAGGAAGGGAGCGCCGGGCATCGTGAAGATCCACGCAAAGGCCAGCCGCCGTTCCGCGTCTGTCAGCCCCGCGGCGGGACGGGGGGTATCGTGATTGCAGGTAATGAAGCACCAGAGGCCGTGGTCGCGGCTGTCGTGATATTGGGGCAGGTAGTCCGCAAGGAACCGGCTCACGTCGGTGCCGGAATCCCGGGAGAAGAAGCCGGTATTGCCGATGTAGCTGCCGCAGCCGTCCCGGAGGGTGTAGTCCCGCATCATGGTGCTGTAGCCGTTGCCGTCCCAGTTGAGATAAAAGTCCATGTCAAAGCCGCAGCGCAGAGCCTTGTCCGGATGATTCCACTCGGAAACGAAGGCAGCATCCGGATATTCCTTGTGAATGGCGCCCAGAATGTCCCGCCAGACCTCCATGGTGGCAAGCTTTTCCGTGCCGTCATTCTTCACGAGAGACTCCGCCATATCCACCCGGAAGCCGTCGCAGCCCAGATCCAGCCAGAACCGGATCACATCCTTCATGGCCTCCCGGGTCGCAAGGGCGTCAGGACTGGTGATGCTCTGCTGCCAGCGTTCCCGGCGTTCCCGGTAGCCGTAGTTCAGGGCGGGCTGACATTTGAAGAAGTTGATGATATAGGTGGCGCTGCGAGGGTATTCGCCGCCGATGAAGGGCATACCGTCGCCCCCGGCAAAGGCATGATCCGTCCAGATGTACCGGCCGGAATATTCGTTTGGCTCGGCCTCGCCGCTCTTGCGGAACCATTCGTGTTCTTCACTGGTGTGGCCGGGAACCAGATCCAGCAGAACCCGGATCCCCAGCGCGTGGGCGCGGCGGCACAGCTGAGCCATATCCTCGTTGGTGCCGTAGCGGGGCGCAATCTTCTTATAGTCCCGGACGTCGTAGCCCGCGTCCTTGAAGGGAGAGTCAAAGCAGGGATTGATCCACAGGGCGTTGCAGCCGAGGCTCTTCACGTAGGGCAGCTTTTCGGTGATGCCGGGAAGGTCGCCGATGCCGTCTCCGTTGGAGTCCCGGAAGCTCTGCGGATATATTTCATAAAATACGGCGTCACGAAGCCAGGATGCAGACATAACAATTCCTCCGTTTTTTGTTTTTGTATGGATCATCCGACCAATACCGGAAACTGCCGGGACAGGGGCGGATGGCGGGGCACGGGAAGACTTCGGATGGTTTCCTGTGGAAATACCGCGGACTTCCGCCACGGGTAGTCTTTTCGCTTCCGATACGGGGAGAATCAGGAAGCGGCAAATGTATTATAGAAAAAAACGGCGGGGAAATCAAGGGCAACACCGCATAATTTGGCAAGAAGGCTCAGCCAGGATTTTTGTCCCAATTCAAAGTTTGGAAAACGAAGGAATACTGCATGTATTTCTCGTTTTTCAAACTGAAGAAGTGGGG
>ENA-OYYJ01000057-OYYJ01000057.1-human-gut-metagenome-genome-assembly--contig:-NODE-57-length-45769-cov-8.083366_pt1 | contig 45769 bp, 44 predicted proteins | sample MGYA00243248_ERZ653447 | MGnify/ENA primary metagenome ERZ653447 (study PRJEB26926, sample SAMN06165030) | human gut metagenome | biome: ENVO:00009003; feature: ENVO:2100002; material: ENVO:00002003...
AGCTTCTGACCCATTCCGTGATCCACGCAGATGAGACCGTTGTGCAGGTGCTGAAGGAGGACGGGAAACCCGCGACCTCGGAATCCCGGATGTGGCTGTATGCCAGCGCCGCCCTGATCCGGCACCAGGTGCGCCTCTTTGAGTACCAGCCGGACCGCAGCGGAAGGCGGCCGGAGGCATTCCTGAAAGGCTTTACCGGTGCTCTCGTGACGGACGGCTACCAGGGCTATAACCTGCTTACCCAGGTCACCCATTGCGGCTGCTGGTCTCACGCCAGAAGAAAATGGCGGGAAGCAATGCCGGAGGGCGCAACGGTAAAAAACAGTAAAGCCGCTGTTGGCTTCCAATACTGCAACAAGCTGTTTGCACAGGAGCGGAAATGCGCTGCCTATAAACCCAAATATCGCCAGGAATACCGCCAGAACAAGGAACTGCCCCTTCTGGAGGAGTATTATGCGTGGCTAAAAACAATCCACCCGGAAAAGGGCAGCAAACTGGAAGAAGCGGTGCGCTACAGTCTGAACCAAAAGCAGCAGCTCACAGCATCCCTATCTAACGGCGAGGTGCCGATCTCCAACAACCTGGCAGAGAACGCCATCCACCCCTTTACCCTTGGCAGAAAGAACTGGCTGTTTTGCGATACCACAAAAGGAGCTGAGGCCAGCACCATTGTGTATTCCCTGGTGGAAAGTGCAAAGGCAAACGGTGTTGAACCTTTTGCTTATCTCCAGCATGTGTTGGTGGAGCTGCCGTACCTGGAGAAAAACCAATCCCACGAAGAATTGGAATTGTTCATGCCTTGGGCACCCTATGTCCAACAGGAATTCGGTGGGAAGAATTCGGATGCTTATGTGAATACCTATCTCGACTAACATGCAGGCCCGTGGTTGCGGGCCTGCATGTTTTATAGACGGGTGGCTGTTGAGCGCTTACTTTGTAAATCTCTGCTCATGAAAATACCCCCGTATCCCGGACTCTACGAGACTGCCATAGACTCTACGCCAGTCTCGTAAACTATCCGTTACTATACGAGGGTATTGTTTCATATTGGAGAGCGATTTACAATCCGAGAATAGAATTGACGGTTACTATTCAGTATCCATGGCAGATAGAAATGCGGGCATCCTTGCCAATTCCAGAAAGGGATACTGGCGGATAGCATCCAGCCCTATACTGCAAACAGCCCTCTCAAACCAAAGGCTTGAAAGGGCTGGATTCCAGTTCTTTTACTCTTACTACCGCAAGTCTGTAGCGGCATAAACAGGGGAGGAGCCATGTACCAGACCGGTACGCACGGTTCTGTGGGAGGTCGGCTGGCTATTCAATAGCTAGCCTCCTACCCGATTATGTTAACGTGAGTTAACCGAAACATTAATTTCATCGTTTGGATTTCTTCGAATTAATAAGATTTTGCCTCTTGTGGCAGGAACTCGTTTTGTATAGTACGTTCCAGCTAACGTATTAGCATCATCAAGGCGCAACTCATTATATCCAGCAAACTGAGTTAACCCTGATGCAAGATCCTCGGAATGATTGGTATATGTAAACTTTAACACAGTCCCATGTGAGCTTTCTGAATCCAAACAAACTAAATCACTGTAGGACTTGGAAGTTGGAAAGATACTGGTACACTTCATTCTATTCCAAGACTGTTCAATTTCCAACTGCATATCAACTTTTTTGTTGACACAATTCTCCTCAAACGAAGACTCTAGCACACCTTCCCAAGATCCATTTAAATCTGGAACACCTAAGAATTTATTAATCCAACGGATCCGCCAAAGCCGTTTATCAAACAACCAATTAATTACTGCGAATACAGTACCAACGGTTATTTGAGAAGAAAAGACGCCCAAGTACTCCCACTGCGAGAAATATGCGGTTACTGAAGGGAGAAACGATGCAAGATACGGTGTCAGATAATTACATAGATTAAAAAGAATATTCCCTAGCAGAAGACTTACGATGGCAATCATTATTGTGACTTTTTGCCGAATGTCACTCTTTAATTCGTAGGTGTTCATAATCAACCTCTATTTCTTGAGTTATTGATATTACCCCTGTTCCTTGTGAATCTGCAAGTCCAAGATACAACGTACCTTTTTGGCCCACAATAATCAGTAATACTTTTGAAAACGGAGAGGATTTATCTGATACAATTTGCCGAATTAGTGATTTGTCAATGTTGGATGGCGAGGGTTTGATTTCTGGATGAGTATGCCACTCACCAAAATAGTTTTCAATTCCACCGGATTCAGTCCAGTGCTTATTAATATACTGCTGTGCACTTTGTTTACTCCTGGTAAAAGAATAACGAGTTCGTCTATCCTGCTTTGTTGGCGTAGATACTGCCGACAGCACATAGTGTTCATCATCCATTAATTTCTTTCCGATAAGAATTCCTCCCGCTTCTTTTGACCACATTTGCTTTTGCTCAAATGATTGAAACTTAGTGAGAACTCCATCTTCAATGTCTACAATAGTGCCATCTGAAAAAGAAACTGTCAGCATTAATCAATCCTCGTAATATGCGTACTAAAATTATCCGCATCCGTAAATCTGGGTTCAATGATTCCTCCAAGTGTCCTAATTGCAGATAAGTTGCCACACCAAGTGAAAATGTAGTTTCCTTCTTTTCTCTGAGCAAATACATTCATAAGAAAGTCCAAAAATGTGTAAATAAATCTTTTTAGATGAAATGCAGAATAAGGAATAAATGTGGATTGACATCCAGATTCTTTCTTCGAAAAATCGGAATAGTTATTGAGCACTCTATGCTTAAATGCAAAATCAGAATCAAAAAACTGCTCAAAAACATCTTGCGGTTTTTGCAAAACTAATACATGACCTGCAGCCAAATAAGGTTCAACCCATACCAATATGACAGGTTTGGTTATTTTTAAGGAATTCAGTTTTTCAATGATTTTGTATTCAAGCGGTGGATATGCAGTGGCTACAAAAATGCAGTCACAATCATTTAGCTTGTCTTCATGCGAGTCTATAAAAGTAATTCCATTTTCGTCAAATAATTCTGTACTTATATTGGGGTTATGCTTTCTGAGTCTATCACTAATGGCAAATACCTTGCTTTTTCCAATGGACTCATAACCGCAAAAATGACGAGCAATATTTTCTGCAGATAATTTGTCATTATCATTTAGTAAAAAGTGTGACACGCCATATTCAGCTAATGCCTCAATGATATAGCTACCAATTGAGCCACAACCGATAACCGCGCATTTGGACACATTTGTATGCAAACCTTCACCTCCACGAAAAAGCAATCTATCCTGAGCCAAATTGCAAACAGCAAGTTTTGTTATCGATTTTTGGTGGTCATCGAATAAGTACGCAATTTGAGCAGGAACACGACCTTTGCGAAAGCCGGGAATGTTAGTGGCTGTAGGAGTCTGTCGCCATAATTGGAAACATCTTGATTTTGTGTTAGGTGTTGATGTTAACACAAAAAAACCTTTTGACAAATACTTTTGAGCAAACCTCCTATATTCTTCGAAGACCGTTGAGTCAGAACGAAGCAGTTGGTATAACTCATTGTTGGTTTTAGGAAAGGGTGGATAAAGCTTGATTGCCAAAGGGAGGTAGATACAGTCACAATAATCTTTTTGAAATCTTTTCCTAATCCCAGTGTTAGCTAAAAACCTATCAAGCAGCTCTTTTGTATCGGCTAAATATACAATGTTCTTTCCTAAGTATAGCTGCACAACTTTTACTGTATCCGTGGGCGACACAATACTTTCTGCAAGGTGAGTACATTCAATTATCCAATAAGCATCTATTTCTTCAAAGAAATCCTGATAATTTACTTTGGTGATACCTTCTAAAATCGTAGTTCGTGCTTGACAAAATGAATCTACGATAATTTGAACAGGGAACAGGAAGTTGGGAATACAAACTGTTCGATCAAAAGTACAGATACTAAAATCGCGGTTTACATGAGGCAAGGGGGCAATGCATTGGTAGGATTCTTCTAAGATATATATAGTTGGCAATTCATATGGGAAGCTCTCTGAAAGTTTACAAGTTAAGGACACATCGCAGTTGGCTATTACACAGTGACAGCATACCTCGGCATCAAAGATTTCGACTTTATCAAACCCGTGATGTACTAACTTTTGATTAAGCTCGTTATGCTGATCGTCCGTCATGCTTTAATACTCCTGGCGCATCTGTACGTGCATATGCTGTCTTCGCCCCAGTCTGTTCCAACGCTTCTCCTTTAGGGAATCTGCTTCCGAATTCATCAATCATGTAATTGGACGCAGTTAAAGGATCTTCCACATTTATTGCATTGTCAAGCGCTTGTTTTAATGCTTTTAGAGCATTAAGAATATTATCCTTCTTAGTTTTGCTACATCCGTCAAAAAGATTCTCATACGGAGCAACTGGCTTATAGCACGCAAAATTGATTTCCAAAGAATCAATGATAGCCTGAACTGTGTCACGTAGAGACTTTTCGTCATGTCCTTCGAAAACACAATAATTGTTGGAAACAAGTATAGTAATCTCGATGCCCTTTAACGGTACTGACTTATAATCTTTCCATGCTTTCAGATATTTCACAAGACGGCGCAATTGCTCATCATTATCATTCACTTTTTGAACAAACCAATCTCTAAACGCTTTGGGGTCACTAATCATCCAGCCTTTATTTTTATGTGCAAGATACATTGAACCATTTTGTTCAATGTAAATTGGGAGATCAATGTGATAATCACTTGCGTAAACGACACGGATACAGGTATCCTTGTTAATTGGATCGGCTTTTGTTTGTCCGGTAACCGCGTTCTTCACCCAAGTATGCACAGTCGTAGTAGAAGGCCAATCGGAAGAATTAGTGTCGGAATAACCAGAGAGATAGACTCCATCGTCGATATCATAATCGCTCCCTCCTACCGGATTAACAGTAGTCTTCATTGCAAAAGATCCCTGCCAACAGAATTTAGGTTTCTGTTTATCATTATCACTAAACCACTCTTTAATGCCTTTTCTTAACGAATCACGGCTGGTTCTTAAGCTGCTGGTTTTCGAATTTGAGAGAGTAATTGAATCATTAAATGACATAAAGAGAGCGTGAATATCTGCCATAAAAGCATTTCCTTTCTTTATCATTGTCGGACATTCTTTTGGAATATTATAACAAAATAAGAGTGTAAATGCAAGGTGTTGGTATGGAAAATAAACGTTGCATATTAAAGTTCAAAAAAAAATTTTTACTATTGGCAGAAAAAACTGCGAGCGAAGCTGATAGAAGCGACTGCGCCACAACTGGTGCAGCTGGAGCCAGTTTCTGTGTTGGCAGATCTGCTTCAAATTAATTTCCGGGGAGCAGAGTTGAAACTCCCGGTAGGTGTGGATATGGATGCGGTATCCGGAATTCTGGATACAACTGGCAAGCAATGCATCCGTAATACAGATGCGAAAAGTCCTCATTTCTCCGCAAGTGGAAATGAGGGCTTTCTGCTTGTTGAGGCGCTGCCCCAATCCCCGCAGAACACTGGTTCGTGTTCTGGAAACGCTGGAAAATCCCAGCGGCTACGCGATTTTGCAAATCGCTGACAGACGGTTATCACCGGTTCTTTTCTGTTTCGATCTCCTCGGTGAGAGAATTGTCACCAAGAATCCGATCCACATTTGCTTTGGCAGTTTGCAGGGCACGCATACCCTCCCTGGCTTTCTGGTAATCTGCGTACATGGCTTTTTTCTCAGACAGGAGTTGGGCGTATTCTGCTTGCAGACTCTTGACGGTGGGCAGTTTTTTCAGCCCCTGCTCGTCAAAAAACTGCTTTGCCGCCTTGTGCAGAATGATTTCTGATTCATGCTCCAAAAGGAATCTCTTGGAGTAGCCAGCCTTTCGGTAGGCAACATAGGTGTTGCGGGTCTTTGCGTAGTTGATGATGTGCTGCTGCAACACTTTGATTTCCGCCATGCGCTGCTCGGCGGACTTCATCTTGGTGGACAGGGTGTGGTACTGCGCTGTGACGGCGGCAGTCCTTTCTTCCAGGACGCATCTGTCCAGAAGATTGTTTTCCTCCAGATAGATCAGCGTTTGGGAAAGCTGTTTCAAATTGAAGTTCTTTGCCCACCGTGCGTAACCGGCACCCTTTCCCTCTTGTAGCTTAGCCTGAATGTCAATCAGCAGACTGCCACTGGGTATGGTCTGTGTGTCCATGACCCGCTTCTTTTTCGGGGTATGTGCTTTCGTTCCATCAATGATAGCACGAAGATTATCCGGGGTGTAGCCTGCACCCAGCGTGTCCATGCGGATGAAACGCTTTTGCCCTTTTCCCAGCAGGGAGGGAACCTTGCCCCCTTTTATCTGATAGCCGGACTCCCGTAGCAGCTCCAGCAGCTTCTCAAAACTTTGAGGTTTCTGTTCAATGGCATCGTCAATGGCATAGCAGATACGCTCCCGGTGGGAGGGTTTCTTCTGATCGCCCAGCCACTTGTCGTAGGTCTTGCTCTTGCCCTTGGGATTTTCAACAATGGAGTAACCGTTCTCAACACAGATCGTATCATTGAGGCGGCGTACAGCCTTGGTGCTGCCCCAAAAGTTACGGAATTTGCTTTGCTCATCGAGGGCGGTGGAGTTCCAAATCACATGATTGTGAATGTGGGCTTTGTCGATGTGCGTACAGACGATGTAGGCATGATTGCCTTTTGTGAATCGCCGAGCCAACTCACAGCCTAAACGATTCGCTTCCTCCGGCGTAATCTCACCGGGGCGGAAAGATTGACGAAGGTGATAGGCAATTACATCATCGGAGCCACGCACTCGCCCGGTGTTTCGGATGTAATGCTGCTTTGATAGCAGAAACTCCCTGTCGGCAACACGGCTGTCGCATTGCCAGCTTGCAATCAGATTCCCATAGTCGGTCTTTTCGGGATTCTCTACATAGTCAATGATGGCTTGGATTGCGGTACCAACTGTCCGCCCTTTGCCGATGTGCAGGGGCATCAAGCGTGTGGTTGCCATAAAATTCCACCTCTCACAAAAAAGCGGCCTGCCGAAGCAGACCGCTGTAACACTATTCTATTTCTTCAAATTCATTCTCATCAGGATTGTCGAAGTCATCGAGCGGAATTTCCTGATGCCTGCGCCCAAACCGCATATCGTATTGCTCCTGGGCGAGCGCCTTGACTTCCGGGCGGCGATCCTGCATTCTGTTTTTCAGCCATGCCTTCTGCTCCTTCGATAAATGCCAGGGAAGATTGAATAACCGGTTCAAGGCCTCCTGCTTGGCTTTTTCCTCTGGAGGCAGTTTGGCACAGTCTTTGCAGATATGCGTGGCATGACCTTTGCCGGTGAATTTCTCGTTTGCTCTGTATCTGCCACACACCTTACAATAGTGACCTTGTTTTTTCATGGGCTAAATTACCTTTCCTGCGTGGGGCGGTTCCTCTGTTTCTCACTGCATTTCCAGAGTGCCATGGGGTGTAGGCTGATTCGAGCCAGAACTGTTTCATCACGGAACAGCAGCTCTGGCTGGTACTGCTTCTGACGGAACGCTGCCCAGAACGCCAGTTCATCGGGTTCCGGCACAAGCACATCACCTAAGTAATGACGAACCTTCTCCTGCGCTTGGGAAACATCAAACCATGTACCTTTGCGAAGTACCGGGATCAGGTCGGTTTTGACGCGCTGCTGGGATGCTGTGGCGATCTTGTCTAAGTCAAATTGCATCATAGTCAGTCACTCCCTTGCTAATAAGCTGCATAAGATCCGCAGGGGCATAGAGCTTCCACTTTTCGTGCCACACAAAGTCCTGTCCATAATCATAGAAATAGTTCTTCCCTTTTGGGATGTGTGCTGCGCAGCTTTCAAAGAACGATTGAGACAATCCCATTGCCTCTGCAAAATGGGACAGGACATACCCTGCCTTTTGATAGAGGATACCGCTGTCATATTCTGACAGGCAGGCGATCAGCCCTTTTTCATCCAGAGTAGGAATCAAGGCAAGGCAGCGCAGGAGTTCTTCCAATCCGCCTGTTTTTTCAAACAGATTGATGCTGTCAATGACAGTGCGTTCCAAGGAGGTTACACGGATACCATTGGGTAATTCCAATACACCGTCCTCAATTCGACGACCGATGTGACGATAGGTAATTCCATCATAGTTGAACGCACGGAAACGGCTGACGCTTGTAACCTGAACCTCATAGAACACCTGATTGGCGTATCCATAGTATTCAAATGCGCTGTGGTAAGAAACGACGGCGTCATCACTGATGTGAGAGGCAATCTGATATCGGTTTGCAACACACTGACCTGTTTCCAGACTGATAACAGCATACAGATTCCGTTTGATTCGTTCCATGTATCCTTTCCGCTGATACTCCCGGCAAAGCCAGTCAGCGGCGGATGGGCTTCCCGTGACTTGTTCCAACTGGGAACGGGTCACGCAGCCAAGGGCGAGCAACTTTTCGTAATGTTTCATGTTCCGCCTCCTCGTAGCAAGTATAGCACATTGACGTAGTTTTTACAACTACTATGTGCGGAAATTACTACAAATAAATAACACGAAAGAGAGGTTACTTTTGCTGAAGGCGGAGCAGTATGAGTAAAATCCGGTGCCGTTGGTTTGCACCGGATTTTACTCATAAGTTTTTGATAGCAGAGGAAATGTGCTGCACTCCCGCCAGAAGATGCGCTGCTATCATAGGGATGCCCATAGGACTGACCAGGAACGCAATGGTCAGAAGAATCAGGCCGTTCTTTACGGAATATGTAACCAGAACGAATACGCCGAGGATTCCAACAATTCCGCTGACTAGCCGGAGGAAGAATGCGGAAAAGGAAATCAGCCCAATACAGACAAGGGTGAACAGGTCAATGACCACAATGATAGGAACGGAGAGTATTTTGAAAATCAGCTTCATGGGGTGCCTCCTCTCTTTGTACCGCCATTATAAGCACTCGGATTACATACCGCAAGGATACGGCAGATCATTTGAGCTTTGAAAGAGCAGAGAGAATGTCCGGCGCCGCATCCCACATCCGTTCGTGGGTCTGGCGGAGATCCTCCAAATCGGCATCGTATATTCTTCCGGTTTCATGGACACGCTTGGTAAATATGGCCTGTAAAAAAGCCATTGAGGGAGCCATCCGTGACCATTACAGAGGGTACAGTCTGGATGGAAAAGCAGCAGTCGCAGAGGTTGTGCGTGCCTTTGGAACGGAGCGAACCATGTACATCCTTGCCAACACCGTCCGGCAAAAGGACTGGGATGGACGGATTTCTCCCAGCAATAAGGATTGGGCGAAATCAATCCCCATTCAGAAGAATCCAGATGTCTGGGGCGAAGACCGGAATGTCTATCTTATCGTAAACAGTCATCCGGGGTTGACGGATTTATTTGTGAATGCCTTTCGCAAAGAGTATTGCCAGCAGCAAGAAAAAGACATCAAGCCCTCCGTCCGGGCAAAGCTGCAAAACCAGCCAGCCAAAAATTCGCCGAAAATTTCGGCGAATTTAAAAGGACAGGAGCGGTAAATCTATGGTAGAGCGAGAGGTCATTAAAACCATTCGCCTGACCCCGGAGGAACTGCAAATGATTCAGGAAAAAATGAAGCAGTATGGCACCAGAAATTTCTCTGCTTTCGTCCGAAAAATGGCGATTGATGGGTATGTGGTTAGGCTGGAGCTGCCGGAACTGAAAGAAATGGTATCTCTGCTCCGTTACTCCAGCAATAATCTGAATCAGCTTGCTTCGTTGGAAGTCCGGTACTGATTAAGCTCCCCATGTTCATGGGCGTAGCTTGCAGGATAGGGATACACCGGCGTTTCCCTAAGTGTGCGGCGCTGTTCTTCCAGAAGCGTATCCGCTCTGCCTTCAAGACAGTCCCAAACCGTCTCCATGTGGCTCGTTTCCAGCTTTTCAAAATCCTGAAACACATCCGCCAGTGGGCTGGGGGATTTCATCAGCGCATCCGCCTGATCATCTGACAGATCATGGTATTCCAGCGACAGCAGAATATCCTCCCGGACTGTGTATTCATAGGCGTGGTTCAGGATTTCCTCCGGGGAGTGACCTTTCAGCCAGTCCCGGAAGACTTCCTGTTCGGCAAGAATGAAATTGCACCACTTTGTCAGGAACCGAACTTTTTTTCTGTAAAAGATTCGATTACCCAAAAAAATTGGAGAATTTAGCTACTCTGCGGTGGAAACGCAAGCAGGCTCAAACAGGGACAGAACCTGATCGAGATTTACAAGGTGCTTGTTTCCGGTCTTGATGGATGGAATAGTGCCATCTGCAATCAGTTTGCGAAGGGTATATTCGGTGATTTGGGTTTCAGGATCAAGCTGCTTGAAGTAGTCAGCCGCTTGTTTGATACTTCGGATTTTACACATAGTATTACCTCCTGTATTATGGTTGCGAACCACCAAAGTCACATGAATGCGCTGGAAGAAAACTCCTCCAGCGCATGGTATCTGACTTTGAAACAGCGGAGCCACTGATTTGTTCACTTATTAACATGGATGTTCTCAGGGGCAGCGCCGCCATGACAGATGCTTTTCAAGAAGCCATCCGAGCGATCTACGCGGCCTCCAAGCCCAGAACGGCATTCTGGGCATACCCACACACCCCATAGGTGACAATGAAACTTGCTCACGCTCTCCCAAGGACTAGGGGGAAGCCCTGCGGTATCCGCCAGCTATCGGGCAGCGGTACTGTGGAGCTATGACAGCCATGCCAACGGCGGCTTGTATCATTCCTACCACCAGGGGTGCGTGGCAAAAATGGTGGACACAACTTCAAGGTACTGCGCAAACACAGAGCCGGAATCACTATAGGTGTTTGTGCTTGTACCATTGTCTGTTCAGTTTTCAAGGTTCAGGAAGGTCAGTGAAAACTCCCTTCACCTATCGTCAATTCCTACATGGTTTTGGTTGTGCTTTTTGAGGCAATCTTGAAAATTCTTCTTTCGGCAGATTTAATGCTTGCTACAATGCAGGAGTGGACAACACCTTCCTTCTTTGCGATACTGCGCACATTCTTCTTATGGACATAGTGAAGCCATAGTCTTCGGAACTGCACCTCTGTGAGGGATTCTGAAATCCTCTGAACCAACTCCATGGCTTCCTGAACCTGTTCTTCACGCTCTGGCAGCGTTTCCTCGGGAGAAGGGATGTTACCAGCGTTGTCCCCGATGGTGTCCAGTCCAACAGTATGCCGATGAAAGTAGGAATCGGCATAGTCAGTCTCCTTGTAATCGGCATCCGACCAGGACTTCCAGAACAGGAACTCTTCCTCAGAAGAAAAGTCTGCTCTGGTGATACGGGCCACATGGCCATCACTACCGCTGTACACGATGCTGCCTTGATCTTTCTTGTTCAAAGCGTAGTCGCTCTTGTTATCAAACATTGTTTTTCCTCCATTCAGATTTTTGTTGGGAATCTGAACGGGGGCGGCGGAGAGCGGCAGTGAGGAAGGCGCAGAAAAACGCCCAGCCGATAAAATACCAGTTGGGCGCAATAGGGTGTATTCTGCTTAATTACGACACAGTATAGTACATACTCACTGCCGCAGTTGTCCTGTTCAGGGGACAGGCTTTTTTTGACAGGGATACTCCTATCGGACTACGGCAGTGGGCTATTATCAAGACGGCTTCCTCCTATGAGCCGCCAAACCTGATGAATCGCAAAAGAAAATGGCGGCTCTGAAAATCAAAGCCGCCGAGGGGGAAATTTTAGGCATGTAAAGTGACTGCCCAACAGCGGCTTTTTTTCTTTTCTGCCGCTGGGCAGATAGGAACTATAAAATGTTTGTTAAGTGCATATAGCAACATTCCACTAGAGAAATATGAAATATACAATGTAGGTGGGTGATGCAATATGGCGAAAATTGAAGATTGTCCTGGATTTGAAACTTTTGGGGCAGATGTAAAAGCGGCGAGAAAAGCAAAGCGTTGGGCGAGAAGAACCCTGGCGGAGATGGTCAGTATTGATTCCCGCTATCTCGCAAATATTGAAAACAAAGGGACGATTCCCAGTGTTCCTGTTGTGATTCAGCTTATCAGTATCTGCGGACTTCCTTCGGATCGTTACTTTAATTCGGCAATTATCCGTAGCGAAAGTGAAATGCGGCAGCGTATCAGCCATAAGCTGAAGCTGTGCCCAGAGACGTATTTGCCGATTATCGAAGGAGCTATTGACAGCGCAATTGAATTAGGCAAAACGGAGGATGAATAGACGCACCCTCCGTTTTGCCATCATCAATCTATCTTACTGATTATTTCGGGAATTTTCTGCTGGGTGATTTTTGCATCCTTTCTATGAATTATCAATCTAGACTTTCAGATAATAAGGAAAAGCACTACAAAACAATATTGATTATTGCATCAGATTGTTCAGCGAATTCCTTACTATGTGTGACAACGATTACACATTTATTTCCACTATGAGCAATTTTCTTCAACACATCAATGACATCCAATGCCGTTGCCTCGTCCAGATTGCCTGTTGGTTCATCTGCCAGCAGCACCTTGGCATCGCTGGTCAGAGCACGGGCGATGGCTACCCGTTGTTGCTGACCACCGGAAAGCTGCAGGACGCTGCGGTTCCAGTATTCCTCTCCGATTCCCATGCTACCCAGCAGCGCTTTGGGGTCGCCCTTGCCGCCCAGCTTTACATTTTCCAACGGAGTAAGATAGTCAATCAGATTGTAGCTCTGAAAAACCAAGGAAATATGGTGGCGGCGGTGCTCTGCCAGGTCTTTCGAGGTAATGGGCTTTCCGTCATAACAAATCTCTCCCTGAATGGGTACATCAAGACCAGCCAAAAGAGAAAGCAAAGTTGTTTTTCCGGAACCGCTGGGGCCTAAGATGGCGTACAGCTTGCCGCATTCAAAGCCATAGCTTACATGATCCAGAATCAGCTTGTCGCGCTGCGATTTATAATAATAGGACACATTCTTTACTTCTAAAATCATGCGATCCTCCTTAACTTAGTTCACTCAGAATTTCCCGCGGCTTCTTTCGCAGAACAGGGATTCCGGCAATACCAATGGAAACTATTATCAGAACAATCACACCTGCGCCGCTGAACAGCCACATTTCCTCTGTAATTTTCACATCTACACCTATGACAGTTTGTTCCGCTTGTTGAGAGGCAAACATAACCTTGCCTGCGTCCCGATCCCTTTGGACTTCCGCCTGCTCTACTTGGGCGGCAATCAGATAATCTGCCGCTGCTTCCGAAGCTGCTGGGGCAAGGGCAACGGTGACGCCAAAGGACAACAGCGTGATGATCAGGGCTTCCATGAGAAATTGACCGATGACACTGACTTTCCGAAAACCAAGAGAGAGCAGAATGCCGATTTCCTGATTTCTGTTTTTCATCCAGAATAGAAATATCAGGAACAGAATGACAAAGCCAGCGGCAAAGGTTAGTACAATCAACACTTTGCTGATTTTCTCAAGATCATGGAATGATGACTTATCTCCAGACCCCAATTATATGCATCAAAGAGCAAAATGTAGAATTAAAATGGCATGCAAAACAAAAGATGTTTCTGTGCGGAAAAAATTTCTCGAACAAGGATTCCGTGATGCAGGTGTTGCTCTGCAGGTATTTGAGCACCGCTATTCACAGCAAATCAACGAAAAAATAGCAATCTCTATTGCTCATGTGATGTACACAAGAGCACTCATACTCTGCCACGAAGCCAATACAGATGGTTATTCCAATATTTCTACGAACTCTGAAGCGATTCGAGTCTTGTACATTGCATTGAAATCTCCATACAATACATATGCATTTGCAAAGGGTGATTCCTATAATTTCAGAAATGTAATAAAAAGAACGATCCTTAAGGCAATGACCCAAAAAGACTTGTTTACATCCGATGTGTATGGCTTTGTTGAGGAGCTTTTTTCGATTATCTCCGAAAACGAGAAAAGAGAATGATCCTTAAGCAATACAGTACAAGAGAAATACATTTGCGTTTTTATGTTTTGAGAGGTAGCCGCTTGGCTAGAAAAGGACAGGCGGCTACCTGAGAGCTTTTGTGTTATTTTCATCCATAAGAGGGTATATTTTGCTTGTTAACAGAGGAATCTGGATAGAAAAGTATCAGTTGATTGATTGGTAAACGATGCTGTCTATAGATTCAGGGGGGTGGCGAGGGATAATATGCGGCTCCTTTCTTAAGGGTGTATATGAAAAAAGCACCAAACCGGGTGCTAAATTCATCTTGAAATTAACTGTGACAGAGGATATAATTAAAAAAGAAATACCGCTGTTGTACTCAAAGAAAAGACAACGGTTTTCTTGAAACAATGAATATGGGATTTTCTTAAATAATTCCGCAAAAGTTCGGAATTGCCGTTTTTTGAACCTGAGAAAATCATGCTCGAATCCACCCTTAAAAGTTGGGAATGTCAAGCTTGTCAGTACCGGCAACTTTTTCGGAAACAGCACTTGACGGAAAGTTGGCGTTAATTTGGCGTTATTTTTTCTCAAAAATGGCCTAAAGATACCCCATAAGACGGGATGACACAAAACCTTGGAGACGAAAAAGTGCTTGCAATACCAGCATTTTTCACATGTTACGAGACAAAACCAAATGTTTTAGCCTGCGCTCGTAATGAGAAGGTCGCCTGTTCGAGTCAGGTCACTAGCTCCATTAAAACCGCCGCTTTTATGAGAAAGCGGCGGTTTTCTTGTGTAAAAAGTTACGCAGCTCTTTCGGCCATAGATTTTATCCCCTCATTTTTCCGTCAATAACAAATTCAACCCGTACAGCCGCAAAACTGTGTCCGAATTTTTTATGCTTTTTCTCTCAGCAGTCTGGGTTTTGGCATCAGGAGATCATCAAGTATTTCCGACGGTCGAGCCTGCACTTCTTTCACGAGAGAGACCTCCTCATTATCGTAGTTGTGTGGTCGGCAAACCACTTCTGCTATAATGGGGGAGTTTTTTCCCTGTCTGCTTTACTCCTCGCTGGAAGCTATTCTTTTGCCCCCGGCATAGCTGGGGGTTAACTTTGGTCAACCAAGACGATAGCGCTGTCCGCATTATGCGGACAGCGCTATCATCATGTTTATTACCATCAGAACCGTCAGAACGATCACACCGGCACTAAAAAAGAAGCATTTCAGGCACCTGCGGTCGATCCACTCGCTCTGGATGTACGCCCGGACACGGGCACGGTTGGCGATCAGAATTGCCACCGCCGCCGCGAAAAATCCGGTGAAAATCGTCAGCTCGAGCACCGACGCCGCCACTTCCGGAAGATTTGCCGTCAGACGGCTCAGAAGGTCTGCCAGCACCAGATTGTTGAAGATATGGAGCGCCATGGACCAGCCGACGGAATACTCCACCGCCACATATCCCAGCACCAGTCCCACCAGAAACGCGTAGGGCGTTTGCAGCAGGTTCCCGTGGAACAGCCCGAACAGGAACGCGGAACCCAAGATGGCAAACCGCTTGCCGTAAGGCCGCAGCGACCGCAGGACGAAGCCCCGGAAGATCAGCTCCTCCGAAATGGGTGCCAGAAACGATGCGTACAGGAACATGCTGACAGTGTCCGAGCTGCCGGAAACGGCGTCCAGCGTCCCGGTGGCAGACCGGCCGAAGCAGTTCATCACCAGCTCAAGAAGATTGATCCAGACAAAATTTACCATCTGCGTTCCGGCGCACAGGCACACCATGCACAGCAAAGTTCCCGGTTTCATGGGTTTTTCCCGTCTCAGCACTTCCCCGCCCCAGAATTCTCTGCCCTTCCATGCGTACAGGATCACCAGAGCGACGGCCACGGCGGCGATGTACCCCCATGCGTTTCCGGTCAGAGCGGACACGTCCGGGACATACTGATCGTTTCCCTCTATGAAAGCATTCAGGTATCCCGCGATCACATCCCGCAGCATCGCCACGGAAACCAGAATGTTCATCAGGACATAGTATCCCACCAGCGTCCAGCCAACGGGGCTGAAACGCTTACGGAGCCATTTGTTGATCTGTTTCTCGTTCATAGTTTTCCTCCATAATGATTGTCTCCGCCGTCATAATGCCGTCGATGGCCGCGGACATGATGCCCCCGGCGTAGCCCGCGCCCTCTCCCGTGGGGTACAGCCCCCGAAGGGAAGACTGCCGGGAGGAATCCCGAATAATCCGCACCGGGGAAGAACTGCGGGTCTCCGGCGCGGTCATCACCGCGTCCGGGTCTGCAAAGCCTTTCAGCTTCCCGTCCAGCCGGGGCAGCGCCAGGGCAATGGCGTCGGTAATCTTCCCGGGAAGCACGTCGTGCAGGTCGCACCAGGTCACCCCCGGACGGTAAGTCGGCGTTATCCGTCCCGCACCGTCACTGGGTCTTCCGGCAAGGAAATCCCCCACTCTTTGCGCCGGGGCGCGGTAGCTGCCGCTGACGCGGTAGGCGTTTTCCTCGATCTCCCGCTGCCAGCGCATCCCGCCGAGGTTGCCCTCGTAGGGGAAATCAGCGGGATTCACCGTCACCAGCAGTGCCGCGTTGGCGTTTTCTCCGTCCCGGTCGGCATAGCTCATGCCGTTGGTGACCACCCGGCCTTCCTCGCTGGCCGCCGCCACCACATATCCGCCCGGGCACATGCAGAAGGTATACACCGTCTCCCCGTCCAGATGCTCCACCAGCTTGTAGTCCGCCGGGGGCAGGGCGGGATTTTCGCCGCCGTACTGGGCGATGTCGATGTTCCGCTGCTTTTGCTCGATGCGCACGCCCATGGCGAAGGGCTTCGGCTCCATGGGAACGCCGGAAGCGTCCAGCATTTCAAAGGTATCCCGGGCGCTGTGTCCGATGGCCAGCACCGCCCGGTCGCAGGGAATGACCGTCCCGTCGGCGATTTTCAGCCCGGTCAGGCGTCCGTTCTCCGTACACAGGCCGGTGACCTGCGTGTTGAACCGCACCTCGCCGCCCAGAGAGATGATGCGTTTGCGCAGATTCTGCACCACGGTCAGCAGCACGTCGGTGCCTACGTGGGGCTTGGCGTCATAGAGAATATCCTCCCTTGCCCCAGCCGCCACGAACTGTTCCAGAATCCAGCCGATTCTGGGGTTATTGACCCCGGTGTTCAGCTTGCCGTCGGAAAACGTTCCCGCGCCGCCCTCGCCGAACTGGACATTGCTTTTCGTGTCCAGCTCGCCCGTTTGGAAGAATTTTTCCACCTTCTCGTGGCGGGACTCGGCATCCTCTCCCCGTTCCAGCACCAGCGGCTTCCAGCCCGCCAGCGCCAGAATCAGCGCGGCAAACATTCCACCGGGGCCGAAACCCACCACCACCGGGCGTTTCTCCGGCAAACAGGCAGATTTGGGCAGCTTGTACCGCGTCGCCGGGGCGATGGACGCCCGCTTGCAGCCGCTTTGTTTCAGAATTTTCTTTTCGCTGCCATCCACCGTCACGTCGATGGTGTAAATAATACGCACGTTGGGCTTTTTCCGGGCGTCCACACTCCGCCGGACGATCCGCACGCCGCGGATTTTGGAGTTGGGGATGCGCAGCATCCGCGCCGCCTCAAAGGGAAGCTGGTGGGCGCTGTGTTCCGGCGGCAGGGAAATATCGCTCAAACGGATCATGTGTCGTTCCTCCCGGCGCTCTGTCCGGCCAGACGGCCGGAGCTCCACGCCCACTGTAAATTATAGCCGCCGCAGTCGCCGTCAATGTCTAAGACCTCTCCGCAGGCGTAAAGCCCCGGAACGAGGCGGCTTTCCATGGTCGTTTCATCAAATTCCGACGTGAGAATGCCCCCCGCCGTCACCTGTGCGCTGTCCATGCCCATAGGTTCGGTCAGATGTACGCTCAGCGCCTTCGCCGCATGGGCGGCCTGACGCAGCTCCTCATCGGAAAGGTCGGAAACCGCCCCGCCCGCGGAAATCCCCGCCGTCTGGGTCAGCACCCGGCCAAGGCGGTTGTGGAGGATTCCCGTGAACAGCTCCGAGACGGGAAGACTGGTCGTTCTGCGCCGTTTTAGCTCAGATATCAGGGCGTTCTCCGCCATATCCGGCAAAAAATCCAACCGGCAAAGCCACTTGCCGCCGCCCTGACACGCATCCCGGGACACCTCGAAAATCACCGGCCCACTGAGACCGTACTGGGTAAATTGCAGCTCCCCCGTGCTTTCGGAAAACCGCTTTCCGTCGTGTAGAATGACCGCATGGCAGTTGGCGCGGACGCCTTTCAGGCTCGTAACCGCGTTCCAGCTGCTTTTCAGCTGCACCAGCGCCGGACGAAGCCGGGTGCAGCTGTGGCCAAAGCTTCGCAGAATTTGATAGCCGGACATGCTGCCCCCCAGCTTCGTCCCCGCAAGGCCGCCGCAGGCGACGATGAGCCGGTCGCACTCCACCGTCTCGTCCTCGGAAATGATGCGGAAGCCGGAAGCCGTTTTTTTCACTTTTTCCGCTTCAAATCCCAGCTTTACCGTGATATTCGGCTTTTCCAGTGCAAACCGCAGCACATCCACCACGGAATTTGCCTGATCGGAATAGGGGTACACCCGCCCGGAATCCTCCGCCACGGTGAGAAGCCCCAGACTCCGGAACCATTCCAGCGCCGCAGTTGGGGGGAACTTTCCCAGCGCATAGTCGGCAAACCCCGGATTTTCCCCGTGGTAGCCGCCGGATGTCCCGTGGAGATTGGATAAATTGCAGCGCCCGTTGCCGGTGGCCTGAAGCTTGCGCCCCACTCTCGCCTGCCGCTCCATGAGGACGACCTGCCCGCTTTCGTTTTCCGCCGCAGCCAGCGCCGCCGCCATTCCCGACGCCCCCGCGCCGATGATTCCTGTCACCATGTCCGATTCCTTTCCGCCGAAAAGCGTTCCTTTTTCCCTATTATACTCTACCCGCCGCCGTCATACAAGAAAAAATTCTTCCCACCCGGCAAAAGTTGTGGTATAGTACCATTGGTGATCGCATGGAACGAAGCAACATTGAAAAAATCGCCCAGTCCGCCGAGGATCGGCTGCTTCTGGCGAAGCTCTGGGACAAAGTGAACGCGGGAATGCGGAAGAATATCCCCGCCGCCACCTGCTTTCTCTCCCCCCGGGAGCTGGAAATGGCAAAATATCTCTTCGGCGAGCAGGAAAGTCTGTACGCCTTCGGCGGCTACGAGGACGCGGAACGAAAAATGCTGATTTTTCTGCCGGACTATCTGGACGAAGCCAGTCTCTACGGCGAAGACAGCCCCTGCGCGTGTCTGCGCGCCGCGTTCTTTCAGGGGGACAGCCCAAGCCACCGGGACTTTCTGGGGGCGCTGATGGGCGCGGGCGTTGGCCGGGAGACGGTGGGCGACATCTGCGTGGACAAGGGCAGCTGCGACTTTTTCGTCACGGCGGAGATTGCCCCCTATTTATTGCAGACCTTCACCTCCGCCGGACGGACGAAGCTGCATTTGAGCCAGATTCCCCTTTCGGGCGTCCACATCCCGGAGCCGGAAATCAAGGAGATCCGGGACACGCTGGCGTCGTTACGGCTGGACAGCGTCGTATCCTCCGGCTTTCGCATCGGGCGGAGTCTCGCCGCCCAATATGTGAGCGCCGGAAAAGCCGCCATTGACGGTCTTCCCTGTGAAAAACCGGACAAGCCCGTCCCGGAGGGCGCGAAAATCTCCGTCCGGGGGCTGGGAAAAATCAAGCTTGCGGCCATCAACGGTCGGACAAAAAAGGACAGAATTTCGGTGGTCATCCACCGGTATGTGTGAGGTTTTACAAGAAATATGAAAATGGACGAGGTGATCGCCAGAATCAACGTTCTGGCAAAGAAAGCAAAAGCCGAGGGTCTGACCCCCGAGGAACTGACGGAGCGGGACAAGCTGCGGCGAATCTACATCGATTCCGTTAAGGCCAATCTGGTAGGTCAGCTGGAAAACACCTACATCATCGGCACCGACGGTGTCAAGCGGAAGGTTGAGAAGAAATCCTGAGCGGCGTGGCTTCGGCCACGCCATTTTTCAAAATTTTTTGAAAAATGCGTGAGGTTTTGCGTGCAAAATCGATCTATAGGGGTGAAGGACAAACTACAAGTGAGGTGACCAAACATGGATGACGGCAAAATCATAGATATGTTCTTCGCCAGAAATGAGGACGCCATCCGGCATACCGATGCCGCCTACGGGCGACGGCTGTATCATCTGGCAGACCGGATCGTGGAAAACGGTCAGGACGCGGAGGAAAGCGTCAGCGATACCTACTTAAAAGCGTGGAACACGATCCCGCCAAAGCGTCCGGAGCATTTCTTTGCGTACATCGCCAAGATCTGCCGGAATTTCGCCCTGAAAAAGGTTGTCTGGAAGAACGCCCAGAAGCGGAAGGCGGAGGTCGTGGCCCTAACCCAGGAAATGGAAAACTGCATTCCGGATACTTACCGGGACAGCGCGTCGGACGCCCGGGAACTGGGGCGGATTCTGGATGCATTTCTGCGGACCCTGACTCCGGACAATCAGATGGTCTTTCTCCGCCGGTACTGGTACGTGGATACCATTGCGGAGATTGCCGCCCGGTACGGCATCAGCGAAAGCGCCGTACAGATGCGGCTGAACCGGACGAAGCAAAAGCTTTCGGCATATCTTGCAAAGGAGGGCATTCGCGTATGAACGGAAAGGATATTTTTCGGGGTCTACAGTATATCGGCGACGATCTCATTGAAAACGCAGAAACCGGACAGTTCCCCGCCCAGAATCAGGAAAGTGGGAAGACGCACCGTCCCATCCGCCGTCCGCTGCTAATTGCGGCGCTGATCGCGCTGCTGCTTCTGCTGGTGGGGTGCGCCGTTGTCTACGTGCTGAAACTGGAAAACGTAAAAATCGGAACGGGAACGGAACAGCGGGACTATTCTCTGGTAGACGGGGTATACGTGGAAGACCCCCACACCGTTAACACCACCACCCTGACCATGGCCGGTCTGGAAGGCTCCGACGCCTACAAGGCGTGTGCAGATTTCTACGCCTTCCAAACCAAATACACGACCGACGGCGAGGAAATGGGCAAAGCCGGTACCCTGCCGGAGGGCTACTGGGACAACTACAGAGATGTCATGGATGCCAAGGCAAAGGAACTGGCGGAACAATATGGCCTGAAACCGGAGGGACAGCGTTTGAAATTCCGCACCACCCGGAACATGTGCGACGCCCTGGGCGTGGAGCGGTTCGCGCGGGACAGTCAGGACGTCAGCGTTGATATCATCGAGGGCTCTTGCGACGATACCGGGAACTTTTATCTGTGGATGAAATTTGTCTTCCCGGAAGATCAGGGCTATGAGGTGACCCAAACCAACGGCGCGCTCTACTGGAACCGGCAGGACACCTTCAGCCGGGATTATGTCACGCTGGAAGACCGGGGCGACTGGGTGGAGCGGAACTACACCACCTCCGCCGGAAATACCGTACTGATTTTGACCTCTCCCAGCCAGGAGCGGGGCTACATTCTCTGCAATCGGGGAGACGCCCTGATGACCGTATGGCTGGACGCAAACCCCGAAATTCTCAGCGAGGATTCCGGGGTGGTATCCGCTGAATATCTGCACATGACGGAAAAGCAGCTGAACATGGTTGCCGACGCTCTGGACTTTGCCATCCAGCCGAACATCCCCACCCAGGCCGATGTGGACGCGCAACCTGCGCCGCCTCAGAAAGCGACCCAGAACGGCTATACGCTGGAAGTGAAATCCGTGGAAACCGACGGCTATGTGGCTCAGATTCTTATTGGCATCACCGCCCCGGAGGATATCGTTCTTTCCACAGAGAAGCCTTTGCGTTTTGCTAATTGGCGGGGTATGCTCGTTCCTGCCGACGGCTCTGAGGCAGCCTTCGGCCCGGTTAATACTCTCGACGATGGTGACGGAAAGGCCAACACCATAGACGTTCTTCTGACGCAATCCGTCACCGCAAAGAATACGGATGCCCCCTTTGCCGCCGGAAGCACATGGACTCTTTATCTGGTTGACCTGGTTTACAGCAGCACAGATGAAACCCTGACCGAGGGAGAATGGCAATTCCCCATTTCCTTCGGGGCGGATAACTGCGATAATCGGGAGCTTGAGCTGCTCACCAGTCCCATCCTCATGAAAGCCGGCACGGGCTGGCTGCCGGACGGAACGGATGTTGTCATGGAATTCCCGGTTTCCTCCTTCAAACTTCGCAAATTCAGCAACAAGATCGTGCGGGATACCGCCGCCGAGACCGAGGAACAGCGCGCCGAGTCCTATACGGATTTTTATAGGTGGAATGGTCACTTCATTTGTGTCGTCATGAAAGACGGCACAAGAATTGAACTGTGGGATCAGGAAAATGACAGCGCCATCGATCTTACGCAGGTAGACTATGTTCTCCTCCCCGACGGCACAAAGCTGCCCGTTCCTGAGCAATAACCCAGCATAAAAGCGGGGCAGTCTGCAATTCCGGCAGGCCGCCCCGCGGCTGCGTTATTCCGGGACAGTTTTCCCACTTCCCTTTCTCCCAAAAGTCTGCTATACTGTAAGAAACGTACTTTCAGGAGGCAGTATATGGAATTTCTGCCCATTACCAGACGGGAAATGCTTGACCGCGGGTGGGACGCCTGCGATTTTGTGTACATCATCGGCGACGCCTACGTCGATCACCCATCCTTCGGCCACGCCATCATCAGCCGGGTTCTGGAAAGCCACGGCTACAATGTGGGCATCATCTCTCAGCCGGATTGGAAAAATCCCAAATCCATCGACGTTTTCGGCCGTCCCCGGCTGGGCTTTCTGGTCTCCGGCGGCAATATGGACTCCATGGTCAACCACTATTCCGTCACCAAGCACCACCGGAAAACCGACGCCTTCACCCCCGGCGGCGTTATGGGCAAGCGCCCGGACTACGCCACCACGGTCTACTGCAACCTTATCCGCCAGACCTACAAGGACGTTCCCATTCTCATCGGCGGCATTGAGGCGAGTCTGCGCCGGCTGGGGCATTACGATTACTGGTCGGACACCATGAAGCGCTCCATTTTACTGGACAGTCAGGCCGACCTGCTCATGTACGGCATGGGGGAAAAGACCATCGTGGAGGTGGCCGACGCCCTGAATTCCGGGCTGGACGCGAAGGACATCACCTACATCGACGGCACGGTGTTCAAAACCAAAGCGCCGGACGACAGTCTCCCCACCGTCACCCTGCCCTCCTTTGCCGAGATCAAGGCCGACCGGCGCAGATACGCCGAGAGCTTCAAAATCCAGTACGCCAACTGCGACCCCTTCACCGCCAAGCGGCTGGCGGAGCCCTACGACAATTTCTTCGTGGTGCAGAACCCGCCCCAGAAGCCCCTGACCACAGCGGAAATGGACGCGGTATACGACCTTCCCTACATGCGTGCCTATCACCCCAGCTATGAAAAGGCGGGGGGCGTCCCCGCCATTGAGGAAGTCAAGTTCAGTCTGGTGTCCAACCGGGGGTGCTTCGGTGCCTGCTCCTTCTGCGCCCTGACCTTCCATCAGGGGCGGATCGTCCAGACCCGAAGCCACGAATCCATCCTCCGGGAAGCGGAAATCATGGTGAAGGACAAGGACTTCAAGGGCTACATCCACGACGTCGGCGGCCCCACCGCCAATTTCCGCCATCCGGCCTGCGAAAAGCAGCTATCCAAGGGCGCCTGCGGCGGGCGGCAGTGCCTGTACCCCACCCCCTGCAAAAACATGAACGCCGACCATTCGGACTACGTTGCATTGCTTCGCAAGCTGCGGAAGCTCCCCGGGGTCAAAAAGGTGTTCGTCCGCAGCGGCATCCGCTTCGACTATCTGCTGGCGGACAAGAAGGACACCTTTTTCCGGGAGCTGGTGCAGTACCACATTTCCGGTCAGCTGAAGGTCGCCCCGGAGCATGTGTCCGACGCGGTTCTCGCCCGGATGGGCAAGCCCAAAAACGCGGTGTACAACCAGTTTGTGGAAAAATATTTTGCCCTGAACCGGCAGTACGGCATGAATCAGTATCTTGTCCCCTACCTCATGTCCAGCCATCCCGGCTCGACACTCAAGGAGGCCGTAGAGCTGGCCGAGTACATCCGGGACATGGGCTACAATCCGGAGCAGGTGCAGGACTTTTACCCCACCCCCTCCACGCTGTCCACCGTCATGTACTGCACCGGCCTTGACCCCCGCACCATGGAGCGGGTCTACGTCCCCACCGACCCCCACGAAAAAGCCATGCAGCGGGCGCTGATCCAGTACCGCGACCCGAAAAACTACGCCCTCGTGCGGGAAGCGCTGGTGAAGGCGCACCGGGAGGATTTGATCGGTTCCGGTGCAAAGTGTCTCATCCGTTCCGCGCCGCCCCGTTCCGTGCGAAAAAAGCCGGGACAGTCAAACGGAAAACGCAAGCCGTCCAAGTAAAGAAACACGCTGCCACTTTGGTTTGTCTCAAGTGGCAGCGTGTTTTTACTTTCTTCTATACAGGCACATTTCGTAAGCAATCCCGTTTTCCTCACCGGATTGCAGCGTTTCCGCCAGATACCAGTCCTTATCCTCGTCCAGATTTGGGAAAAAGGTGTCGGATTCCGGCGTCACATGCACTTTTGTGACATAAGCCGCGTCGCAGAAGGGCAGCATCTGCCGGTAAACGCTCCCGCCGCCGATGACGAAGCAGCGCTCAGCGGTGCGGGAAAGTGCCGCCGCCTTTTCGGCGCTGTCACAGACCGTAAAGCCGGGAATCTCCGCCCCGCTTCTGCTCAGCGCCACATTGACCCGCCCCGGAAGGGGCTGTTTTCCCGGGAAATCCTCGATGGTGCGTCTGCCCGCGATCACCATTGCCCCACGGGTGGTCGTCCGGAAGAATTTCCGGTCGGCTGACAGGGCAACGGGCTGCGTCCCGTCCCGGCCGATTCCCCAGTCGTCGTAAACCGCAACGATCAGTTCCATCGTCCCACCTCAGATCGCCATGGGGATTTCAAAGTTAAAGGGGTGGAACTGATAGTTTTCCATGGAGAAGCTGTCCTTGGTAAAGGCGTAAAAGTCCGTGACGCTCTCGTCCATCCGGAATTTGGGCGCAGGATATCCGTCCAGTTCCAGCATGGCCTTGACGGCGGGAATGTGCCGGTCGTAAATGTGGCAGTCGGCGATGACGTGAACCAGCTCGCCCACCTTTAACCCCGCCACCTGCGCCATCATGTGGGTCAGCACGGCGTACTGCACCACATTCCAGTTGTTGGCCGTAAGCATATCCTGAGAGCGCTGGTTGAGAATGGCGTTCAGGGTGTCGCCGGTAACATTGAATGTCATGGAGTAGGCGCAGGGATAGAGGTTCATCTCGTGCAGGTCTTCAAAATTGTAGATGTTCGTCAGAATACGGCGGGAGGCGGGGTTGTGCTTCAGGTCGTAGATCACCCGGTCAACCTGATCGAACATGCCCTCCTTGTACTGGTGCTTGATGCCCAGCTGGTAGCCGTAAGCCTTGCCGATGGTGCCGTCCTCCCCCACCCATTCGTCCCAGACGTGGCTGCCCAGATCCGCGACGCGGTTGGACTTTTTCTGCCATATCCAGAGAAGCTCGTCCACGGCGCTTTTCCAATAGGTGCGCCGCAAGGTCATAATGGGGAATTCCTCGGCCAAGTTGTAGCGGTTCACCACGCCGAATTTCTTGATGGTATGCGCCGGTGTCCCGTCCGCCCAGTGGGGACGGACTTCCAGATTTTCATCGGAGAAGCCGTTTTCCAGAATGTCCCGGCATGTTTTCTTATACAGCTCGTCAGCATAGCTCATGTTGGATTCCTCCCGATTTCTGTTGGGAGTATCATACCACACTCCCGCCACGCTGGCAAGAAAAATCTCCCCGCGGTTTCCCGCGGGGAGATTCTGGATACTGTCTTACAGCAGATTGCCGGTGCTGACCCAGCCCAGGTCGGTGCGGGCCATGTCGCCAACGTATTCATAAATGTCGATGACGGACATTCTGGAATAGGTGCCTGCGACGGAGGACGCGGCGTTATCCGTGTAGATGATGGTGTTGTCGGTGTACACCACGCGGGCGTCGATGGCGCTGCCGCTGGCGGGAGTCAGGTCAACGTAGTACAGGTAGACCCAGCCTGCGTCGCAGCGACCCCATGCCATATCCTCGGAGATCTTGGTCTCGTAGATCACCAAGTTGGCGCCCTTCTTCAATGTGGTAGCCTTCTTGGCGCCGGTAGAGGCGGTAACGCGGACATTCAGAGACTCGGTGTTGATGACCTTGCCGGTGTACTTGTAGCCGCCCTTGTTGTTCACGAAGCCGCCGTCGCCGGTGTTGCCGGTGCTGCCGATGGTGGGCGCGGAGGGAGTTGTCGGAGTCGTAGGCTCTTCCTTCTTCTCGTACAGAGCACCCTCGGACATGTAGCTCAGGTCGCAGTAGCCCACGATGCCGTCGCTGGTTTCCACACGACCCCAAACGGTGAGGGTTCTGGTGCCGGAATCCTTGACGATCTCCAGCTTGGTCACGGGAACCTGATCGCCCTTCTTCAGCTTGGCAATGCTGTCATTGCCGGTTCCGGCAGCCTTGCGCACATTCAGCTCGGAAGCGCCGGTCACGGTGTGAACCTTCTCGTCCAGAGCGTTCAGCTGGATGTTCACATCGGGATCCTTGATCCAGCCATCGTTGATGCGCGCCCAGTAGGAGGTCTGCTTCACAACGGTCTCGACGTCGTTGTTCTTGTTCTTGTCGTCAACCTTGTCGCCCTCGTAAATTTCCAGGGTAACAGCCGTCAGCTCATGGATGGTGATATTCTCGCCTGTGCCGATGGAACGAACCGTATTATCCTTCAGGTTCGGGTTAGGCGTCTTGTAAACGGTGGTATCGGCCTTGACAGAGCCGGTGTAGACGGCGGTGGTGGTGGTTCTCTCAGCCTCGTCGAAGGAGTCCACGCCGGTGCCCTTGTTGCCGCTGCTGCCGTTATTGCTGTTGTTGCCGGGGATATCGTCGTAGGAGATCATGGTGACATAGTCCATGCAGATCCAGCCCTGCTTCACACGGCCCCACTTGGCGGCGCCGACGAGCTTGACCTCCAGGATGGTCACTTCCGTGCCGTTGAGAATCTTGCCCACGATGGCGTTGGCGATGCCTGCGCCGCTGCGGACATTTACGCCGGCGTAGGTGTTGGCAATGATGCCCTTGCCGGTGCCGTCCGTCTTCTGGGTCGTACCGGTGCCGCCGGTGCTGCCGGTGCCGGACTCCACGACGCCCATCTTGACCTCCAGATACTGGCTGTAAATCCAGCTGTCGGTCTCCTTGTTGTTGTCAACGTCGAAGTCGATCTTGTACCAGCCATCCTTCTCTTCCAGAACGGCCACCTTGGTACCGCGGTTGATGCTGCCCAGAACCTGACCGTACAGAGCGCCGGTCATACGGACACGGACGGAATCCGCGTTCACAACGGTGCCGGTGCCGATAGCGCCCTTGGTGCCGCCGTCAATGGTGATCTTGCTGGAACGCTTGACATAGTTGGATGCCAGATTGATCCAGCCGTCATAGTTAACGCCGCCGGAGGTGTAGCCCTCAATCCTGCCCCAGATTTCCTCGTTGGCCAGACTGATTTCATGAACCTCCACTTCCACGCCCTTGGTGAGCTTGAATACGAACTGATTCTGACTGCCGGCCGCATCTCGGATGTTCAGCGTATCGCTGACAACCGTGAACTTGGTCGGGACAAGGTTAAAGTTATTGTAGGTCACCCAGCCGGACTTGGCAATCACGTTGGTCTTACCGTTCTTGTCAGTCTCCTTGACCGTCCAGTGTGCCTTCACCCAGATCACGCCGTCAGCAACCGCCGCGTTGGTGATCTTAAGACCCGTGGTACCTGCCTTGATGGTATCGCTGTTGTTGGAACTGGTAGTGGGCTGCACATAGGTGGAGAGATCGGCGCCGGCGTTCACGAGAGTGACCTCGAAAGCGTAGTCCAGAACGCCCGTGTCGGAAACGTTCTTGTCGGTGAGCATCTTAACACTGGTGTAGGTCAGGCAGATCCAGCCGGAGGAGGTACGACCCCAGCGGTGACCGTTGACCGTGCGAATCTCGAAAACATTGACCGTGGTATCCTTTGCAAAGCCGCCGACGATCTTGTTGTCCACACCGGGATCGCTGCGGGCGTTCAAATAGCCGTTGTAGGTAACGGTAGCGGTGGCAATGGGGGTGGTGTTGTTGGCGTCACTGGGAGCAGAGCCGTCATAGACGGTGCTCCAGTCGGTGTACATCAGGGCGACCCAGCCCACGGCCACGCCGTTCTCCTCCACCTGACCCCAGGTCTTGGCTTCGTTGGTAGCGATGATCTTCAGCTTCGTACCGGCGGTGTAGACACCGTTCTTGGCGCTGGAAGCGCTGTCACTGGCGCGTCTGTTAACATAGGAGTTGGTAACCGTAACGGTCACATTGATCTTGCCGCCGTTGTAATCGGTATTGCCGCTGTCGCTCTGTCCGGAGGTCTTGAGCAGAACCCATCCGTCTCCCGCGGCGGACAGCTTGCACCATCTGTTGCCATCGTCATCGATAAAGTCCTTGATTGCGGTAACGGTGGCAGTGTCTTTCTTGATGGTGCGGAAAGGCTTCACGTTCTTCTTGGTGGGAACGGGGTAGACATCCAGAGAAACCAGCTGGGACACCTTCAATGTCTCATTGATGCCATGCACGTAAGAAAGGTCATTGGCATTGTTGGCCGTCACAGAGGTTGCCTGCCAGCCGGCCCACAGCGTCTTACCGTTATAGCTGCCCGTCAGAGAGGGAACCAGCGTGCCGTCATACTGTGCGGAGTACCAGCCCATGAACTTGTAGCCGTTTCTGGTGGGAGCCGGGATATGCTTGGAAGTCTTGGACGTGTCAAAGAGCAAGGTGTAGGAGGTCGCATAGTTCGGAGCTATGACACCGCCATCGGGATTGTATGTAACGGTGCCGAAGCTGCTGGGCGTTACATCGGAATAAACCCCGTTCTTGTACATATTGACTTCAATCTTTCTGCGGCGGAAATCATCCTGATTGCCCGCCCAGTCGCTCATGGCCTTCAGCAGGTCATTGGTGCTGGCCTTGCTGACGATAGCACTCTTGACAACGCCGCTGCCGCTCATCCAGGAATCGCCCACGTCGAAGGTGAACAGAACCAGAGCGTCATGCTGGCACTGGGACAGCGTCAGGCTGTTGGCGGAAGCAAAGGAGTTGACCTTCGCGTCCAGATCCAGAATCAGCTTGCGCAGAGCCTGGTCAGCCTGCGCCTGCGTGACGGAGTGCTTGCCTGCATCACCGCTGACAACATTGCCGCCCTCATACTTTGTTTCATGCTTCTCAGAGCACACCGTGCCGTAACCAATGCGGAATTCATTGGTGCCAGTTACCTGATAGCAGTTCTTCCTAAAAATAGCCAGTTTCTTCATGATCGTGATCGCGGCCTCACTGGTCTTCAGCGAAGCGGCAGACGCGGTCAGAGCGGTGACAGGCACCAGACTGACCAGCATGATCAGAGTTAATAATACACACACAATTCTCTTTTTCATAGCTACTTACTCCTTTGCTCTTATGTAAGTAGCCATATTATAACAGAGGTGTTTACAAATTGCAACCCCTTTTTTGAAAAAAATTACATTTTTGTTACAGTTTGTTTTACGGGAAACCTTTCCATTCCCTTTTCTCCCCGTATTGTATACCGTTTCTGTCATAAATCCTGAAAAAACGCCGCTTTTTACCGCAGAAAATGTCATTCTTTTTTCCTGCCTGTCAGGTTTTCTCCGTTGACATTCTCCTTTTCCGCTGATATACTCAAAAAAAGTCATCGGGAGGGATTTCATGGACGGCAAGAAGGCGCTGATCGGCATGTCGGGGGGCGTGGACAGCTCCGTGGCGGCGCTGCTGATGCTCCGCGCGGGTTACGAGTGCATCGGTGCGACCATGCGGCTGTACGACAATGATATGATCGGTCTGGAAAAGGGACACACCTGCTGTAGTCTGGACGACGTGGAGGACGCCCGCAGCGTGGCCAGACGTCTGGGAATTCCCCACTACGTGTTCAACTTCAAGGACGATTTCGAGCGGCAGGTCATCCGGAAATTTGTCAGCTGCTACGAATGCGGCGGCACTCCCAACCCCTGCATCGACTGCAACCGGTATCTGAAATTCGACCGGCTTCTCCGCCGCGCTCTGGAGCTGGGGTGTGACTGCGTGGTATCCGGGCATTACGCGCAAGTAAGGAAGTCCGGCGACCGATACCTATTATATAAGGCGGCGGACAAGGCCAAAGATCAGACGTACTTTCTCGCCTGTTTAAATCAGGAGCAGCTTGCCCGGATTCAGTTCCCCCTCGGCGGTCTGACCAAGCAGGAGGTACGTGCCATTGCAGAAGAAAACGGCTTTATCAACGCCCGGAAGCACGACTCTCAGGACATCTGCTTCGTGCCGGATGGTGACTACCCGGCTTTTCTGGAACGCTACACCGGCAAGCACTACCCCGCCGGGGATTTTCTGGACGAAAGCGGCCGCGTGGTCGGCAAACACCGTGGTGCGGTGTGCTACACGCTGGGACAGCGCAAGGGGCTGGGCCTGGCCATGGGCGCGCCGGTGTACGTCTGCGGAAAGGATATGGAGAAGAACACCGTCACGGTTGGGCCGAATGAGGCGCTGTTTTCCTCCGCCCTGCGGGGGAACAACTGGGTCTGGTATCCCTTCCCGGAGCTGACCGAGCCGGTCAGGGTAACGGTCAAAACCCGTCACAGTCAGACGGAGCAGCCTGGCACCGTCTATCCCGAAGCGGGCGGATTTACCCGGGTGGAATTCGATGTTCCCCAGCGTGCCGTCACCCCCGGTCAGGCGGTGGTGGTGTATCAGGGCGATCTGGTGGTCGGCGGAGGCACCATCACGGAAGCAATCCGATAAAGTTTACGCTGCCATCCCCGATTGGGAGATGGCAGCGTATTTGTTATTTTTTATACTTATTGTCGGGCCTGTAGACGCTCCATGCCAGCCCGCCGAAAACGGCGGCGCAGGCGAGGCTGATCTTCCAGCCAAGGCTGAACGCGGCGTTGTGATACATCAGGCGAACGGTGTGGACGCCCTTCGTCAGATTCACGGCCACCATGCAGTCCCCTATCAATTTGATCTCGGCAGGCTTGCCGTCCACCTTGACGCTCCAGTTTCCGTTTTGCGGAACGGAGGTATACAGCAGGCCGTCCCGGTCGCAGTCGATGGTTCCCTCCACCAGCGTGGAGCGGAACTTCGTCAGATTCAGCTGGGACGCCGACAGAATTTCATAGCCCCGCGCGAACCGCTCCCCGTTGAGAACGGCGGCGCTGACAGTCATGGTGCTGCTCTCGTCCTTGTCGCACTCGATGCGGATGTCCACCGTATCTCCGGTCTTCACATCCCCCACCGCGATCATCTGGGACAGGCTGATGGTCTCCTTGTAAAGCTCCACGCCATTGACGCTGACGTAGAAATCGTTCCGCTTGGGCAGACTCAGGTGGACGCACACAAAGCCGTCCCGGTCGGCGGTGTAGGTATAAGTCACGTTCGCGCCGGAAACACAGTCGGAATACTTGCAGTAGCCGGTGGAATTGCTTTCCGTGATGTTCGCGCCGTTACCGGTAATGGTCAGATTCTCGCCCTGAAGCTTGTGCCAGACCTCCTCGTCAATGCCCGTGGCGGCAGTGAACAGGTCGTTCTGGAACTGGAACGTTCCGCTGCTGGCGGAAAAGTCCAGTTCCGCCAGCGCCGGCTCCGTCAGGAAGCCCAGCGGCAGATACGCGGTATTGACCAGCAGGGACGCCACGCCGAAGCGGTTCACCTCGTCAAAATAGGTGCTGGACTTGTCCTTCCCGTCCCGCTCAATCATATACTTGATGCCCAGAAACAGGTTCGCCACCGGGGAGCTTTCCTCGAAGCAGTAGCGGTTATAGGTGTTCTTCGCGCCGTAGCCCAGCGCCCGCATGAACTCCGTGACTTTGACATTGGCGGAACTGGTAAAGGCGGAAATGCCGTTGTAGCCGTTGAGGGCACCGTCGTTCAGGGTCTGGGAATGGGTGGTCTCCGCCCGGAAAAAGAGGTTATCGTCCTCCCGCTCGTACATATAGCGGATGACGGAGGCAGTGTAGGTGGTTCCCTTTGGATAATTGGACACACCCGTACCCGTGAAATACAGTCCAAAGCACACCAGCGTGGAGATCAGCTCCACGCCCATGACGGACAGCGCCAATATCCGAATCCGGGCACGCTGACGGTTCCGCTTGGCGCGGGCGCGCATTTTCTGACGCTCCGTGGTTCCCTCCGGCACTTCCAGCTGACCGTAGAGCATGACGGTGAGATACAGCACCAGAAAAATCAGATTATATATAAAGTAGAGAGGGATTTGCAGCGTCAGGCTGCCCAGCTCCAGCGGCACGGTCTCGAACAGCTCATTGGAGCAGGCCAGCACCCCCGCAGTCAGCGCCCCGGCGATCACGATCTGCACCGGGCGGAACTTCCTGCGCATCAGCCATGCGCGGTAGGCCATGTACAGCACCACGAAGCTGTACAGGAAGCTGAACCGATAGGGGATCATATTGGTAAAATGGAAGCCGTGCCAGATGAAATCCAGCTGCCGGATGATGAAGCTCACGTTGAAAAACAGCAGCAGGATCACGGCGCAGCACTTGTCCCTGCGCTTGATGTCCTTCGCCATCAGGTACAGGAACATCAGCAGGATGCTGAAAATGCCGCAGTAAAGATTGGGCAATCCTTCCTTGAAGGTCGGCTCGATGCTGCCGCCCATGTTCCCCGCCACCTGCCGCATGGCGTCCAGAAGCCCCTTGATGGTGTTCTCCTTGGCGATGTTCAGCCGGAAACCGGTGGGGAAATTGTTCACGCTGGACTGGGTAGTCTGCAGGGCCGACAGCGCCGGGAAAGTCAGAATGGCAGTCATTCCCAGCGCCAGCAGGGAAAACAGGGCGATTCTCCCAAGATCCGCAAACAGCTTCTTCCACCCGCCCCAGCGGCAAATTTCGTATACAAGAAACAGCAGGAAAACGAAAATGCAGGTAAAGAACCCGATATAATAATTGGAATAGACGGACAGGAACAGCGTGATCGTATAGAGGAAAAACTTTTTCTCCTTCAGCAGGCACACCGTTCCCAGCGCCACCAGCGGCAGCAGGGCGAAGGTGTCCAGCCACATCACATTCCACTGATACCCCAGCGCCCACGCGCACAGCCCGTAAAAACCGCCGAACACCGCAATGGACGCATCGTTCTTGCCGAACAGCTTTTTCAGGAAAATGGCGAAAAACATCCCCGCGAATCCCAGCTTCACCGGCACCAGCAGAGAGAAAAACTCCAGCAGCCAGCCCTCCGGCACCAGAACGCTGAGCAGGTTCAGCGGCGACGCCAGATAATAGGAGATCAGCCCCAGATAATCCATCCCCATGCCTATGCTCCATGTGTACAGCAATCCGCTTCCGCTGCGAAGGGCGCGGCGGAACGCCACGAAGAAGGGATAATACTGGTGGTACATATCCGAATACAGCATGGAATACTTGCCAAACGGCTCGTATTGGCTGATAAGCATGACAAACAGCATTCCCATGCAGGGAATGGCAAAGGCCAACGCCGTATAATTCCAATGAAATTTTCTGCCGGTTCGCTTCACAGGGACTCCCCCTCAACAATCTGAATCGTAAAGTATATTGTATCACGAATTTTCTCAAGGGTAAAGCACCCTGATGATTTATTTTCCCGTACAAAGAAATTCTTAAACAGGAAATCGCCCCGCCGCTTTGATGGGCAGTCATAAAACAGCGAATGGAGCGTATCGGTACAGATACGCTCCATTTCTCGCGCCAAAATGCGTACACCCCCTTGGCTCGCCCTTTGGGAGAGCTGTCACCGTAGGTGACTGAGAGGGCCTTGCACCCTAGTATACCCTCTCCCAGCGGGAGAGGCAAGGGGTGCTCGCATTAAATGATACAAGAACAGGCACAGCTGGTTAACCCACTGTGCCTGTTAACTGTCCAATGCAGCCTACTTGGGGCAGCAGTCCTTATCGATCATCAAGATCATCATCGTCATCATTGTCGCCGGTGGTTGCAATCTCACCGTAGCGGACCCGGCGCTTCAGCTTCATTTCCTCCACCTGCTTGTGGATCAGTTCCTTGACAAAGAGCGGGTCCTTCACGTTTTTCAGCACCAGCGTGGGCGTGGTTCTGTCGGAGGACAGCACTGTGACCGTTCCCACGCCGAACAGGCGCTGGAACAAGTTGCGTCTGGTATCGATGTCCCGCACCCGGTAAAGAAGGACTTCATCGTCCTTGATGTTCAGAAATCCCTGGGACAGGAACAGCCGATCCTCGGACAACTGATAGCGGGTAAAGGACAGGGGCATCCCCAGATGACGCTTGCGGTCTTTCCAAAGGTATTCAATGGTAATGGACACTGTGCATTCCTCCCTTTTTTCTTTAGTTTACCTCTGCAAACGGGGAATGTCAAGAAAGGAATGCCGGAACGCCCACATTTTCGCCTACAGAATCAAACAGATCAGCCCCGTCGCGCCCTCGTTGACGATTCTTGTCAGTGTTCCCCGGAACTTGCCCCTGACTTCCTCCGGCATTCCCAGCAGCTTCGTGGTCAGCCCCTCCTGAATCAGGTCGTACACGGATTTTCCGAAAATGTTGCTCTGCCACAGCTTTTCCGGGTCTTCGCCCATGAGGGAATTGACCAGATCCTGAGACTGCTTTTCGTCTCCCACCATGGGGTTGATCTCCGTGTCAATGTCCACACGTACCATGTGAATGGAGGGCGCGCCCGCTTTCAGCTTCACGCCGTAAGCGCCGCCCTTGCGGATGATCTCCGGCGTTTCCAGCTTCATTTCCTCTGCCGCGGGCATCACCACGCCGTAGCCCGTCGCCCGGACGGCGGAAAGGGCATCGGAGATCTTGTCGTATTCCTGCTTGACCCGGGACAGCTCAGTCAGCAGCTGCAGCAGCTGGGCGTCGCTTCGGATGGGCATTCCCGCCCGGGCGCTGAGAATTTCGTAGAACAGCGCCTCCGGGAACACGATGGCGCAGATCACGCTGCCGCTGCCCAAATCCACACTGCGCAGGCTGTAGTCCTGCACCTGGGGCAGCTCCCGCAGTCCGGCCAGCACCCCTTCCGCCTGACCCAGCGTGTGAATTTCCTCGGCCATTTGGAGAAGCGCCTGATACAGCGCCGCCTTCACGGGATGCTCCGGCTCCAGCGCGTCCATCCACCGGGGGAGATGCACCCGCAGCTCGCTCATGGGGAAGGTGTACAGCAGCGCCTTCATGAGCTTGCCGATACCATCGGCGTCCAGCGCCTGACAATCCGCCACGATGGGCTCCAGAGCGAAGGTGTTTTGCAGATACGCCTTCACCGCCCCCGCCGCCTCCCCCGCCGGGTTGCGGGAGTTGACGATCACGAGGAATGGCTTTCCCGTTTTCTGCATGTCGGTGATGGCCCGTTTTTCCGCCTGTACGTAATCCTCCCGGGGAATTTCCGTAATGGTGCCGTCGGTGGTCACCACAATGCCGATGGAGCAGTGCCCCTCCATGACCTTTTTCGTCCCCAGCTCCGCCGCTTCCGTCATGGGAATCTCGTGGTCGTACCAGGGGGTGGTCACCATCCGCGGCACGCCGTCCTCCTCCGCACCCACCGCGCCGTCCACCATGTAGCCCACGGAGTCGATCAGCCGCACTCGCAGCTTCGTCACGCCGTCGGGGGAAATCTCCACCGCTTCCTCGGGGACGAACTTCGGCTCCGAAGTCATGATGGTCTTCCCGGAGCCGCTCTGGGGCAGCTCATCTCTGGCGCGCTCCTTGCGATAGGGGTCGGAGATGCCGGGAATCACCAGCTCCTCCATGATCCGTTTGATGAGGGTCGATTTTCCGGTACGCACCGGCCCGACCACGCCCACATAAATATTGCCGCCGGTTCTGGCAGCAATGTCCGCATAAATTTGATCCATAGCCAGCCTCCTTCTCGGCAGGAGAAAGGCTCCTGCCATGGGTTTGGAACAGAGTATGTCCCGAGAAGAATAAAAATGCTTCGGCCACTGGAATTTCTGATTGCGGAATTTTATTGTTATGTCAACCGGCAATGTCAAAAAAATGCCGCCTTATAAAAAAGCGGCTTCTGACTGCCCTGATTCAAAGGCATTGGTCGTCCGGCGAGGGGACATATTCCAATATCTCGTCCACCTTGCAGCCGAGGATCCGGCACAGATCGTTCAGGGTCGTGGTGGTGATCGGCTTGTTTTTGCGCAGCTTGTCGATGGTGGAGCTGGATATATGATGATCTTTTATGAGCGTATACGTGGTTTTAGACGATTTTTTCAGGGTTTTCCAGAAGGGGTCGTAAACAATCACACTATTGCGTCTCCTTTTTTTGGTTACGGTTTCCAGTTGCGGTTTTTTTATTCTAGATTATAAATTTTTTCTTGACTATAGTCATTAAAAAGACTATAATGTTCATGGGTAGGTGAAAATATACACCACTCGTCCCAAAATTTACTCCAATGGAGGTTGAAAACAATGAAAAAACTGTTCGCACTGCTGCTGGTTCTGGTCATGGTCATTGCCCTAGTCCCCACAGCAGTAGCCGCCACCGAAGCGGAAGGCACCCCCTCCGCCGTGGCGGGTCAGGAAACTCCCGGCGACTCTAAGGGCGACGAAAACCCCGAGAATCCCGAAAACCCTGAGAACCCCGAGAATCCTCAGAATCCCGAAAATCCCCAGAATCCCGAAAATCCTCAGAATCCCGAAAATCCTCAGAATCCCGAAAATTCCCACAAAGGTCACATGGCTACTTGGAAGATTGACACAGCTTCGCATACCTGGTATTGCCTTTCCTGCAACGTGGCAATAAACGCGGCTGAACCCCACTCCTATAACCCCACCACGCACAGATGCACCGTATGTGGTATACCGGATTCAAATTATTGTAATCATACAGATACCAAGTATGTATCTGCCGGAAGCGAAGGTCACATCCAGTACTGCACCAACTGTTCGGCTCGCCTGAGTGATATAGAACCCCACCACAGGGTTGGAGACGTATGCGATCTGTGCGGCTATGACAAATTTAATTGTACCCACGAACATACGACCTGGGGCTACAACGATGAATATCACCATCTCACCTGTGATGACTGCGATGACATTATCGACAGCGGCGAGCATGTCGGTATGGGTGACGGCATCTGCGACAAATGCGGCTACAATGTAAATACGACGCACCATTTCCCGCCCAATTCTCACAACTGCTCTGACCCCGGCTGCGGTTATCGGTCTTTCTGTTCGGACGAGGACGGTGACTGCAAATGCGATATCTGCGGCACCGAGGTGCATGATTGGGCCATCTGCAAGGATTTAGACGACAATTCCCATGAGTGGTTTTGCTCCAAATGCAAAAAGTCCCTCGGAAAAGCGCCTCATGTTGACATTGACGATGGCGGAGACGGCAAGTGCGACGGCTGCGGTCACAAGATGTCCGGCACTACCGGCGGCGGCACCACCGGTGGGAACGGCGGCAAAGAGAACACCGGCCTTGACAAAGTTCCCAAGACCGGCGACGTGATGGCCCCCGTGGCCATTCTTTCCGGCCTGATGAGCGTTGCGGCTGTTTTCACCAGGAAGCGCTTCTTCTAAAGAATCTCTAACCCCAACCACGGCGGTGACGGTACTCCCGTCACCGCCTTTTTCAGAGGATGATCTACCATGACCAATCAAAACAATGGGAAATACCTCCCCCGCCGTCCCGAGAATCAGAAGGGGCGGAAAAATTCTCCCGTTTCCCGGCTTCTTGTCGTTGTCGCGCTGGTGTCGGCGCTGATTTTCGGCGTGACGGTGTTCTCCGCTCTCCGCAGCCGGATTGCCCTGAAACGGATGGCCGCGGAGACCGCCCGGGAAACCACGCCAATCTCCACCTCCGCCCCGGCGGAGACGACCGTTCCCACCCAAGCCACCGTCCCGCCCATCACCGCCGCGACCACGCCGCCCACAGAGCCGCGGGAAATCCTTCCCCGCTTTCTGGAGCTGTACCAGAAAAATCCCGATCTTGCGGGCTGGCTTACCATTCCGGGAACCAGAATCGACTACCCCGTCATGTACTCCCCCGACGAACCGGAGCGGTATCTCCACGCCAATTTTGAGGTTAGCTACAGCTTCGCCGGGCTTCCCTTCATTGACGCAGCCTGCGACCCGGAAAGCGGCAACCGCATCATCTATGCCCACAACATGCTGGACGGCAGCATGTTCCGCACGCTGCTGAAATACCAGCAGAAGGATTTCTGGCAGCGCAATCCGGTGATTTCCTTCAACACCCTTTACGAAGAACAGGAATATGAGGTCGTGGCCGCCTTTTACGACAAGGTCTACAAAAAGAGCGACACAAATTTCAAATTCTACCAGTTTTATGACACCTCTGACCAGAGCAGCTTCGACGAGGCCATGGCCTATTATCGGGGACATGCGCTCTACGACACCGGCGTCACCGCCCAGTGCGGCGACCTGTTTCTTACTCTGGTCACCTGCGCCTACCAGACGGAGAACGGCCGGTTCGTGGTCGTCGCCCGAAAAAAGTGACCGTCCCTCCGCGCCTCGGCCGTCCGGGAGAAATACCCGCGAAAACATATGTTTTTTGTGAAAAAATCATTTGACAAATGACGCAAAAGCCTATATAATATCTAGGCACGACTGTGAGAAGGGGGAAAAGTATGCTGCTGGGGCTTTCCAAAATCATTGACAGTCCGGGCGCGTCAGTCACCTTTTCCACAACCGTTGACCTGAGTGATCTTTGTTACGGTGTCAGCTACCCTGTGTCCGAGCCGGTCGCGGCAGAGGGCACGGTGCGGAACACCGCGGGTGTTCTTGTGATGACCGGTGAGATCTCCACCTGCATCCACGGCACCTGCGACCGATGCGCCAGAGATTTTAGCCGGGAAGTCCGCTTCCCCATCGATGTGGTTCTGGTGACGGAATTGGCCGACGAAGAGAACGAAGACGAGTGGGTATTCCCTCTGGAGGGAGACAGCGCCGATCTGGACGACATTGTACGGACGGTTTTCGTCCTGAGTCTGGATTCCAAGCTGCTGTGCAAGGAGGACTGCAAAGGTATTTGCCAGCGCTGCGGCAAAAACCTGAACGACGGCCCCTGCAGCTGCCAGAAGGAGCTTGATCCCCGATTTGCTGCTTTGAAGCAGCTTCTTGAGAAGTAAGTCCAAAATGAATGCTGTAAAAAGCAGTTTGACCAAGGAGGTGTCACCATGGCTGTTCCTAAGTGTAAAGTGTCCAAGGCCCGCCGCGATAAGCGCCGTGGCTCCAACTGGAAGCTGTCCGCTCCCAGCGTAGCGGTTTGCCCCAAGTGCGGCGAGCCCGTCATGCCCCACAGAGCCTGCAAGGCTTGCGGTACCTACAATGGCCGTCAGGTCGTGGCTGTCGAGGCTGAGTAAGCCAAAAAGCGGAAAGCAGAGGAAGGTGCGTCGCGCCTTCCTCTTTTTCCATGCTATTTTGCGTGTTCCAAAAGCAATATTCACCAAAATCGCTCTGTTAAATTTGTATGAATCCACTTTTTTGCATTGCTTTTGCAGGAAAGATGTGTCATAATAAACAGGATAATCCGTCATATGGAAAGGAAGTGTTACCATGGCAAAACCTCTGGTCGCCATTGTCGGGCGGCCCAATGTGGGCAAATCCATGCTTTTCAATAAACTCACAGGGCAGCGCACCTCCATCGTAGAGGACACCCCCGGCGTCACCCGGGACAGAATTTACGGCAGCTGCGAATGGTGCGGGCGCACCTTCTCTCTGGTGGACACCGGCGGCATCGAGCCGGGTACGGACAGCGAGATGCTCAAATTCATGCGCCGTCAGGCGGAGATCGGCATTGAGCTGGCCGACGCCATCATCATGGTGGTAGACGTGCATTCCGGCGTCACCGCCGCCGATCAGGACGTGGCCACCATGCTGCGCAAATCCGGCAAGCCCATTGCGCTCGCCGTGAACAAGTGCGACTCCGTCGGCCCCGTGAATCCCGATGTGTACGAATTCTACAGTCTCGGCATCGGCGACCTGTTTGAGACCTCCGCCATCCACGGCCACGGTACCGGCGATCTGCTGGACTGGGTTCTGGAAAACATCCCGGAGGATTCCGGTGAGGAGGAGGACAGCGACGTTATCAAGGTCGCCATCGTGGGCAAGCCCAACGTGGGCAAGTCCAGCCTGTTAAACCGGATTCTCGGCGAGGAGCGGGTCATCGTCTCCGACGTGGCCGGCACCACCCGGGACGCCATCGACTCCTATTTTGAAAACGAAACCGGGAAATACTGCTTCATCGACACCGCCGGTATGCGCCGGAAGAGCAAGGTGGACGATGCCATCGAAAAATACTCCAACATGCGCTCCATCAGCGCCATTGACCGGGCGGATGTGTGCCTGATCCTCATTGACGCCAACGACGGCGTCACCGAGCAGGACACCAAGATCGCCGGTCTTGTCCACGAGGCGGGCAAAGCCGCCGTCATCGTGGTCAACAAGTGGGACGCGGTGGAGAACAAGGAAACCAACACCATGCGGGACATGGAGGCAAAAGTCCGTCAGGGCTTAAGCTACATGCTCTACGCCCCGGTGCTGTTCCTCTCCGCCCTTACCGGCCAGCGGGTGGACAGGCTCTTCCAGGTCATTCAGGACGTCCACGCCCAGAATACCAGCCGCATCACCACCGGCGCGCTGAACAGCGTCCTGGCCGACGCCACCGCCCGGGTGCAGCCGCCTACGGATAAGGGCCGCCGCCTGAAGATTTTCTACATGACCCAGGCCAGCACCAAGCCGCCCCATTTCGTCATTTTCTGCAACGACGCCCGGCTGTTCCACTTCTCCTATCAGCGCTATCTGGAAAACCAGATCCGGGAGGTCTTCGGCCTGAACGGCACCCCCATCCGTATCACAATCCGGCAGCGGGGCGACAAGGAGGACGAATGATGCTCCAGAGAATTCTCATTACCGCCCTTGTCTCCTATTTTCTCGGCAACCATAACGGTGCCATCTGCGTCAGCGCCATGCTTCACGACGACGTGCGCAGCCATGGCAGCGGCAACGCGGGGCTGACCAACTTCATCCGCAGCTACGGCGCGGGGCGCTCCGCGATGGTCATTGCCATTGACGTCGGCAAAGCCGTCCTCGCCTGTCTGCTGGGCGCTCTTGTGTTTGAGCCTTACGGTCTGCGTCTGGAGGGGATGACCCTTGCAGGTGTCTGTGTAATGCTGGGGCATGATTTCCCCGCCTTACAGGGCTTCCGGGGCGGCAAGGGCATTTTAAGCGGCTGGTTCATCGCATGGACGATCGACTGGCGCATCGGGCTGCTCATCGGCGTCGTTTTCTTCGTGACTTATCTGATTACGAAGTACGTCTCTCTGGGCAGCGTGCTGGCCTCCATCACCTTTGCCGTGGGCTTTGCCGTCTTTCAGCATGACCACGTGTACGTCATGGCCGGGGGCATTTTCATGGGCGCGCTGTGCGTGTTCATGCACCGGGCAAATATCCTCCGCCTGATCCGGGGCGAGGAACGGAAAACCAATCTCTTTGGGAAAGGAAGCAAATCATGAAAGCAGCAGTAGTTGGCAGCGGCGCCTGGGGTACCGCTTTGGCCGTCCGTCTGTGCAAAAACGGTCACGACGTGACCATGTGGACGTACGAAAAGGACAAGATTCCGGAAATGCTGGCAACCCGTCACAATCCCCGCCTTCCCGCGGCGGTATTGCCGGAAACCTTAAAAATCAGCGGCGATTATGATTGTATCAGGGGCTGCAAGCTGGTGGTCATGGCAACGCCCTCCTTCCCCCTGCGCACCGTCAGCCGGGGCGTGGCTCCTTATATTGACGAGGACGCCGTGGTGGTCTCCGTCGCCAAGGGCTTGGAGCAGGGCACCCATCTGCGCATGAGTCAGGTGGTCGCGCAGGAGACCGGCAAGAACGTCGTCGCCCTCACCGGCCCCAGCCACGCCGAGGAGGTCTGCATCAATCTTCCCACCGGTCTGCTGGCTGCCAGCACCGATCAGGCGCTTGCGGAATTCGTGCAGGACGCCTTTATGGCAGATACCCTCCGGGTGTACACCAGCCCCGACCCCGTGGGCGCGGAGCTGGGCGCGGCGCTGAAAAACGTCATTGCCCTGTGCGCCGGTATCACCGACGGTCTGGGCTTCGGGGACAACGCCAAGGCCATGCTCATGACCCGTGGCCTGACGGAGACCGCCCGACTGGGCGTGGCACTGGGAGCAAAAAAGGAAACCTTCGCCGGGCTTGCCGGTGTGGGCGACCTGATCGTCACCTGCACCTCCATGCACTCCCGCAACCGTCGGGCTGGCATCCTCATCGGTCAGGGTAAGGATCCCCAGACCGCCATGAAGGAGGTCGGCGCGGTGGTGGAGGGCTATTACGCCGCCAAATCCGCCTATGAGCTGGGCAAGGCAAAGGGCATCGACATGCCCATCACCGACGCCGCCTACAAGGTGCTTTACGAAGGCGCGGACGTGAAGGACGCCGTTCAGGCGCTTCTCTCCCGCCAGCGCAAATCCGAGTCCGAGGACGCGGGCTGGCAATAACTGCATACGAAAAATGGCATCCCTCTGGGATGCCATTTTGCCTGTCGAAAAGGGTATGCGCCCTTGCTATCGGGTTTCGTGTGTGCTATACTGAATGAAAGTTCAATAAATTGGAATACGGAGGACGACTGATATGAAGAAAACGGCCATATTGATATACGATTCATTTTGTAATTTTGAAATCAGCACCGTACTTGAGATACTGGCACTTGCCGAAAAACCGATTACGGTTTTTGGAATTACAAGAGAGGCAATCAGAAGTGAAGATGGGCTGTCGGTATTACCTGATGATACTATCGATAATCTAGATTTGGATGCGTACGACAGTTTGATATTGCCGGGCGCAATGGATATCAGAGAAGCTATTGAGAATGAAAGAATTATAGATTTCATCAAGAAGTTTGAGGGAAAGACAATAGGCGCCATTTCTATTGCACCCCTGTTACTTGTTAGGGCTGGATTACTGAATGGAAAACCATTCATGGCTGGTATCAACAAAGAAGAAATCTTTGAAGAAGGTTTTTCAGAAAGTGATTTAGCTGAAATGGTGGGATGGGATGACAATTTAAGCAAGCCGGTTGAGGCGGGATATATTATAGCTGGTAATATAATTACGTCAATATCATATAACTTTGTCAAATGGGCGTTGGCGTTTGGGAAAATGCTAGGAATTGATATCCCTGCAAAAACATTTGGGCTTCAATAGCTTCCAGTTTACCGGTTTGATTTGGCCCGCTTTAATTAACCGTTTTTCCCCTTATACCTTTCCTCCGCAAGGCCCTTGAAATACACCAAAATGGCATCCCGTCCGGGATGCCATTTTTTATATTTTCACGTTGGGGAAATACTGCTCTGCAAAATCCACCTTTTCCACCCGGAAGGACTTGCCGTTCAGATAGGCCAGCGACCCGGCGTCCGTGGTGAAGGTGAAGGTCAGCTTGTAGGAATACAGCGCCTGATAGTTCCGGTCAAAGCGCTTGTCCAGCTTGCCGTACTTGCCGTCTCCCAGCAGGGGGTGTCCCGCGTGGGCGAACTGAGCACGGATCTGATGCGTGCGGCCGGTGATCAGCTCGCACTCCACAAGAGAAAGTCCCGCCGCAGTTGCGAGGGTCTTGTAGTTGGTCTGGCAGGTCTTGCTGCCGGGCTGGGGCGTGTCCGTGACGTACACCCGGTTTTTCTGGGCGTCCTTGAAGAGATACCCTTTCAGGCTCCCCTCCTTGGGCTTGGGCGTCCCTTCCACGATGGCCAGATACCGCTTGTCGATCTCCCGATCCTTGATCTTCTGATTCATCACCCGCAGGGCTTCCGCCGTCTTGGCGGCGATCACGATGCCCCCGGTGTTCCGGTCAATGCGGTTGCACAGCGCCGGGGTAAAGGCGTTTTCCTCCCGGGGACGCCACTCCCGCTTCTGGTACAGGTAAGATTGGATGTGGTCGATCAGGGTGCGGCCATATTCCGCGCCGTCGTGGGGATGCACCGCAAGGCCGGGGCGCTTGTCCACAAGCAGAATGTTTTCGTCCTCGTAGACGATGTTCAGATTGGGATTCGCCACGGTGAGGTAGGCGTTGTCCTCCCGGGGGTTGTCAAAAAACTCGTCGTTGATATACAGCTGCAAGACATCGCCCTCTTGCAGCCGGGTGTCCCGGTCGATGCGCTTGCCGTTGCACTTGATGCGCTTGATGCGGATATATTTCTGCGCCAGAGACGCCGGAAGCAGCGGGACTGCCTTCGCCAAAAAACGGTCTAGGCGCTGACCCGCGTCGTTGGGGCCGATGGTAAACTCTTTCATGTGTTTCTTCCCATGTTTTCGTCGAAATGTTGGTTGACCTGCTCCGTGAACTCCAGCGCGGCGTTGTAGCCGAGCTTTTTCTGACGGTTGTTCATGGCCGCCACCTCCAGAATCATGGCAAGGTTCCGCCCCGGGGTGATGGGGATGGTGTTCATGGGGACTTTGACCCCCAGCAGCTCCATGTACTGCTCCTCCAGACCCAGCCGGTCATAGACCTCCTGGGTGTTCCATGGAACGATGTTCACGATCAGGTTAATCTCGTTTTCCGTGCGGACGGCGCCCATGCCAAACAGCTTCGCCACGTTGACGATGCCGATGCCCCGCAGCTCGATGTAATTGCGGATCAGCTCGGGAGCGGTACCCACCAGCGAGTTTGTGGAGACCTTGCGGATTTCCACGGCGTCGTCGGCGATCAGCCGGTGGCCGCGCTTGAGCAGCTCCACGGCGGCCTCACTTTTGCCGATGCCGCTGTCGCCGATCAGGAGAATGCCCTCGCCGTAGACCTCCACCAGCACGCCGTGGCGGGTAATCCGGGGCGCCAGCGCGGCTTTCAGGTAGGTGATGATGGTGGAAACGATGGTGCTGGTGGCTTCCTTGGTGCGCAGGACGGTAACATTGTGCTTCTGCGCCATCTGGAGGCACTCGGCGTGGGGCGGGATGTCCCGGGCGATGAGCAGCGCCGGGAATTTGTAGGAAAACAGCCGGTCGAAAATCGCGCCCCGCTCCTTGGGCTGCAATTTGTCCACGTAGCTCATCTCCACATTGCCCATGACCTGCAGACGCATAGGCTCATAATGGTCAAAGTAGCCCGCCAGCTGAAGGCCGGGTCTTGCCACGTCCTCAACGGTGATGCGGATGGCGTCAAAATCTGTGGACGCGTAGGTGACTTCCAGATTAAATTCCTTTACCAGCGTTTTCAGCGGCACACTGTATGTATCCGTCATGGTTTTCACCCCGAAAGCAAGCTTTTCCCCACCATTATACCCGTACGGGGCGGGAATATCAATACATTTCAAAAAAACAAATTATTTTGAAAAAAACACTTGCATTTTACCGCGAAATCTGATATCATATCTAAGCGCCTGTGAATTGGCGTATTTATCGAGTCATTATCGGATGGGAGGTGCTAGAAAATGGCTAAGTGTGATTTTTGTGGTAAGGGCGTAACCTTCGGTATCAAGGTCTCTCACTCCCACAGACGTTCCAACCGTGCATGGAAGCCCAACGTGAAGCGCGTCAAGGCTGTCGTTAACGGGACCCCCTGCCATGTGTACGCTTGTACCAGATGCCTCCGCTCCAACAAGGTTGAGCGCGCCGTCTGATTATCTTGGCATATAAATCCGCCGCTGAAATTTTCAGCGGCGTTTTTATTTTGTATTCCTTTATACGAATCAAGGCTTCCCCTCCTGATATGCTCCCCATAGAGTAGACACTCGAAATAACAAAAATTTCGAGGCTACA
>ENA-OYYJ01000061-OYYJ01000061.1-human-gut-metagenome-genome-assembly--contig:-NODE-61-length-44214-cov-8.127743_pt1 | contig 44214 bp, 39 predicted proteins | sample MGYA00243248_ERZ653447 | MGnify/ENA primary metagenome ERZ653447 (study PRJEB26926, sample SAMN06165030) | human gut metagenome | biome: ENVO:00009003; feature: ENVO:2100002; material: ENVO:00002003...
GCGGAAAAATGGCTTCATCAGGCGAAAAATCCCTCGCTGTTGGTCATATTTCCGGATTTCAGATAGACCCTAATTGAACCGCACCACATTGTTGGCAAACCGGTAAAAGCTCCCGGCAAATTCCTGCCCAGCACGCCCCGGCACGCTGATGAACAGCAGCGGTGTGCGCTTGCGGAAGTAGTTCGCCCACTTGGGGTCATAGGCCATGCAGGTCTCCCACATCTTTTTCAGCTCGGCATCCGTCTCGGCGGACTTGTTCAGCCGGGTCGTGAGAATGGAGATGCCGAACATCATGAACAGGTCGTGCTTCATGTACCGTTTCAGCCGAGGTTCGGTGATGTCGTCCAAGTGACAGGTGGTGAAGCACCGCTCCGTCACAAGGATCTGATCTGCGTGGCGCTTGGCCAGAGCGGCAGACTGCACCGACTGATCCGGCCGGCCGATCCAGTAACGGTAAAGGTCTGCGTTGAGATAGTACATTTTCCGCACATAGGGTATCGTCTGATAGATCATCAGGTTGTCCTCATAGAAAACATGTTTGGGAAGCGGCTGCTCCCATTTACGCATGATCTCGGTGCGGAAAGTGCTGGAATGGATGGTGAGCATCTGGTATACCCGGAAGGGTTTGGTATCCTCCCATGTGAAGATACGGTTCTCCGGCAACACGGCGGAATAGTTGATGGAGCGATCCCCGTCGCCGTCGGAATGGACGTAGTAGTAGTTTGTCACTACCATATCCACGCCGCCCTGCCGCTCACATTCCTCAAGAGCGTCCAGAAATTTGGGGAAATCGGGGCTGAGGGTGTCGTCGCTGTCCACGACCTTGAAATAGGTGCCGGTGGCGTGCTTCAATCCCTGATTGATGCCCTCACCGTGGCCGCCGTTTTCCTGATGAATGACCCGCACAATGTCCGGGAATTTCCGGGCATATTCGTCGGCGATTTTTCCGGTGTTATCCTTGGAGCCGTCATCAATAATGATGATCTCCACCCGGTTTCCCCCGGGCAGGAGGCTCTGGATGCACTTTTCCATATAGTCCTGAGAATTGTAGCAGGGTACTGTGACCGTCAGAAGCTTCATTTATCTTTCTCCTTCGATTTCTGATTTGGCAAGGCTCAGCGCCCGGAGGATTACCGCGTCCATGTCGTAATAGCGGTACTCCCCCAACCGGCCGCCGAAAATGGTTTTCTCTTCCCCATCCGCCAGCACCTTGTACTTTCCATACAGGGCGTTATTTTTTTCATCGTTCACGGGATAGTACGGCTCCACCCCCGGCTTCCACTCGGAACTGTACTCCCGGGACACCACAGTTTTCGGCTGGGTGCCGAACTCGAAGAACTTATGCTCGATGATGCGGGTGTAGGGCGTCTCCCGGTCGGTGTAGTTGATCACGGCGTTGCCCTGAAAATTCGGCATATCCAGCACCTCCGTCTCGAACCGGACGGAGCGGTAGCTCAGCGGGCCGAAGCAATAGTCAAAGTAGCTGTCAATAGAGCCGGTGTAAACGACCTTGTCCGCCAGCGCGTTCAGCTCGGCTCTGTGCTCCAGATAGTCCACATTCAGCCGCACCTCGATGCCGCTCAGCATATTCTCCACCATTTGGGTGTAGCCGCCCATGGGAATGCCCTGAAACCGGGCGTTGAAGTAGTTATTGTCAAAGGTAAGACGCACAGGCAAACGCTTGATGATAAAGGCAGGCAGCTCCCTGCAGGGGCGTCCCCACTGCTTTTCGGTGTAGCCCTTCACCAGCTTTTCATAAATATCCGTGCCGACGAGGGAAATGGCCTGTTCCTCCAGATTCTTCGGCTCCGCAATCCCGGCGGCCTTCCGTTGACGGGCAATCTCCGCTTCCGCCTGCTGTGGAGTCGTCACACCCCACATTTTATTGAAGGTATACATGTTGAAGGGCAGGGAGTACAGCTCCCCGTGGTAATTCGCCACCGGAGAATTGGTGTAGCGGTTAAATTCCGCGAACCGGTTGACATACTCCCACGCGGTCTTGTCGTTGGTGTGGAAAATATGGGCGCCGTAGGTATGTACCTGGATTCCCTCGATCTCCTCGGTATACACATTGCCGCCGACGTGACCCCGCCGGTCGACCACAAGCACGGACTTCCCCGCCGCCTTCACCTGCCGGGCAAAGACAGCGCCGAACAGCCCTGCCCCCACGACCAGATAATCATACCCCATGGATAATACTCCTTTGCCGGTTTTTTCACTGAGACTATACCATATCCCGCAGAGTTTGTCATCATAATTTTATTTAAGAATTCGTTAGGAAAAGCCTCACTGGTCGCTGACAGAATCCAGATTCTTCCATCCATAGCGGAAAATGGATACGATCATGGATATTTCCGTGACGATCTCGTCCAGAATCCCCGCCCATGAGCCAATAATTACATCATAAATGATCCACAGCGGCGAATTGACAAACATCCCTACAAGGCGGATCTTCTTCGGACTGTACGTATACCCGCCGACCGTCGCCGCAATATTCGCGGCCACCGGCAGAATTGACCACCAACCGTCCCATGTGAAGATCAGCGCCGCCACCTGCATGACGCACAGTGCGGCGCACATGATTTTCCCTTTCAGAAAGCTGCTCCTGCTTCCCAGACAAAAGGAACGAACCGTGTTCAGAACATAGCTGATCCCGCCGGTGATCGCGCCCAGCATCAGCAAATGTACTGTGTAGCACAAGTAGGAAACGAACTGGACGCGGAACAGCGTCCGGTTGTTTTTGCATTGGTACGACAGGAAAAACAAAACCGTCCCGAAAAGGCCGATTGCCTGTATGAATATGTATTTTCCCGACATAGTGCCCCTCTTTTCCGGAATATTTTTCTGTGAATCTGCATAAAAAAAGAAAAAGTTCCGGGTTCTGCCTGTTTTGAAGGCAAAACCCGGAATTTTGTTGGCGGAGAAGGAGGGATTTGAACCCTCGATACCCTTTTGGGGTATACACGATTTCCAATCGTGCGCGCTCGGCCAGCTACGCGACTTCTCCATCACGGTGCTATCTGTCCAGCCCGGTTATAATACTACAGGAAACCCGATTTGTCAAGCGTAAATTTCCCTTTTCCGGGAATTCCTGCCCCGCCGGTTTTCGGCGGGGCAGTGAAATTCATTTAAGCCCGTAGACGCCCGCGCTTACCGGGGGCAGCGTGACTGTCTCTCCCTTCTGCGCGGCCTCGCCGCCGAAGGTGTACAGCGTGCCGCCCAGCGTCCCGTCAAGCCGGAAGGACACTTCCTCCCGGTAGGGATTGATGGTGACCAGCAGCGTTTCCTCGTCGTTTCCGCGCTTGTAAACCAGCGGCCGCTTCGGCGCGCCGTCGCTGACGAAGGTGATCCCGCTCCGGCTTTGCAGGGCACTGTGCGCCTGCCGCAGTTCAATCAGGCTGCGAACGTGATTCAGCAGAGACTCCCCATCATCCAGCTGCCCAGCAACCGTGGGACGGTCGGACGCAGGGTCCTGCCGAATGTAAATCTTGTCCGTAGGCGCGGCGCTGAAGCCCGCGTTCACCCCGTTATCCCACTGCATGGGACTGCGGGCGCCGGTACGCTCATAGCCGCCCTCCACGCTGGTCAGCCCCTCCACGTAGCGCATACCAATCTCGTCGCCGTAGTAAATGAACGGCGCACCGGGCATGGTCAGCAGGAAGGCAAAGGCCAACTTCTTCTCGTCTCCCTCAACGTGCTTTGCAAGGCGGGTCATGTCGTGGTTGCCGGAGGGAATACAGATCAGGCCGTCCTTCCCTGCCCGCTCCCGGCTCTCCAGATACTTTTCCACGAAGGCCGACGCGTCGCCCACGCCCCGGTCGGAGAAATAAGGCTCCTCGCACCGGAACAGGTCGTTGTAATGGGAGGGGCCGAAGTGGAGCAGAAAGTCCATATGGAACCCCCCGCGCAGGGACTTTTCCGGCTCGCCCCACTCGGAGACCATGGCCGCTTCCGGGAATTCCGCATCCAGAAACGCGCGAACTTTCTGCCACAGGGCGATGGTGCCGAGGCTGTCCGGGTCGTTCTTCACCAGACTGGCCGCCATATCCACCCGGAAGCCGTCGCAGCCCAGCCCCAGCCAGAAGCGCATCACGCCCACCATGGCGTTCAGCGTGGCCTTGGGGCCTTCGTCGTCGGGAGACTGCTGCCATGGGCGGGTGCGGTTATAGTAGCCGTAATTCAGCGCGGGCTGGCAGGTGAAGAAATTGATGGCGCAGGAGCCGTCCCGCTGGGAAATGCCCCGCAGGCAACCCATATTTTCCGGCGCTTCCCAGACGCTGTCCGTCCATACGTAGCGGTCGGTGTAGGCGTTCCGCTCCGCCTTCATGGATTCCCGGAACCACTCATGTTCCACGGAGGTATGCCCCGGCACCAGATCCAGCAGCACGTGCATTTCCCGCTTGTGCGCCTCGGCAAACAGGCGCTTCAGATCCTCGTTCGTGCCGTACCGGGGCGCGACACGGTAATAATCCGCCACATCGTACCCCGCGTCGCCGAAGGGCGACAGGAAGCAGGGGTTGATCCACAGCGCGTTGCAGCCCAGCCCCCGGATATAGTCCAGCTTGTTGATGATCCCCTGAAAATCGCCGATACCGTCAGCATTGGTATCAAGGAACGACTGGGGGTAAATTTCGTAAAATACAGCGTTATCCAACCATTTTGGCATAAGAAAGACTCCTTTCTTTGTATCTGTGGGAATCATACAACCACGCAGGGGCATTGTCAAGGCTGATTTGTGATGTCCCCAGATTATGATTCAAGCCCTCGCAAAAGGTCATCAAGAAACCATGTGCAGTTATTTGTATTTTTGCAATAACATTTTTGCTGAAAAACGGATTGCTGCATCGTCCGAAGTATTCATTATTTTTTTCAGCGTAAGAACGGATTGCGCAGCCAGAATCTGCGACTGCAAGCAGAAAGAAGCGGCATTGATCTTTACCCTGTCATCTTCGTGATTCAGCAGCACATACAATGTGTCTTCACCCACATTCTGCTTCATTTTTTCTTGCAGCTCATTGAGCTTTTTACAAGCTGCATTATGCTTCTTGACTTTCCGTTTATTTGCATAGTCGTTTTCAACGCACTGTTGCAGCGATAATTCCACAAATGAGTTATAATAATCTTTTATGTATGCGCTATGGCTTTTTGATTTCCTGCGTCTGTAAATCAAAATAGAATTAGCCAGTATGATAAACGCAATCCAGCCTATGATTACCGCACGTTCCAGACGATTGTAAGAGGGAACGTACTCAAACAGAAGTTCCCCGTCTTTGTTCGTGACCGTAAACGTCTGGCTGTCAGCAGAGAATACATTTTTGCCCGAAAAGGAATATGTGTTCCCTGCATATGACACCTGAAATTCCTTCAGCGCATCTGCCGCAAACGCTTTTTCCCGCTCACCCTCGTCATGCGAGCTTTCAATGTATTTGCCGTCATCGTCAATTTTGAACAATACATTTTTCCGAAACGGAAACACAACCAGATTTTCGCCGCTGGAATCGAAAGAAACCACAACGGCCCCGCTGTCGGAAAATGTAAAATGCTTCACCAACCTGCAAAATTGGTCGTACAGGTTGACATGGTGCGTCTCTGCATCAGAAAGACACAGCACATACTGCCCGCTCGTTGAAACTGCAACGCTCTCTAATGTTGCTGAACCGGTATACTCCGATTCATCTGCCCCAAGGAAAAACTCCGTATCGTACAGAGCCGCGTCTTCTTCTATGAAAGAATATATGCCCTGTGCATTCGCATTTTCTGATACAAATATCAGGGCAGCAAAGGATATCAGCATACAAATAAGGATATGGCGCAACTTTTTGCCCACTTTAACACATCCTTTCACCAGCCTGCCTGTTCTTTTCCATTGTAACCTCAATAGTTTTCCCTGTCAACTCCGTTCCGCCGGCGGACGCACTATTCGGTTACGCATTCCTCCGCCGCGTGCGCCCTGCGGAGCAGAGCGTTCACCCCGAAGCTGAGCAGCAGCATTCCCGCCGCCACACAGACCCAGCCGAAGCCCAGCCGGTACAGCGGCAGTCTGTGCAGCAGCTGCCCCAGAACGCCCAGCGGCAGTCCCGCGTCGCCCAGCGCAAAGGCGATGCTGACCGCGGCGGTTCCCGCCACCGTCATGGGATAGGCAAACCGGTTCCCCTTCCACAGATCGTGACTCAGTCCCAGCAGGATCAGCACAATGGATACGGGATAAATGGCGTTCAGGATGGGTATGGAAATGCTCAGGATCATGCTCAGCCCCAGATTGCACACGAGGAACGAGAAAAACGTAATGATATACACCCACGCCCGATAGGAGATTTTCCGGAAAAGGGTGGAGAAATACTGAGAAATGGAGTTGATAAGTCCTACGCAGGTGGTCAGGCAGGCCAGCGTAAAGATGGCCGCCAGCAGCACTGCCCCGGTGCCGCCAAACACCTGATAGACGATGCACCGCAGCGTCCACGCGCCGTTTTCCTGAACCGGGTAAACGCCGGAGCTGCACATGCCCATGTAGGACAGCATGGCATACACCACCGCCAGAATCGTCCCAGCCAGCACCCCCGCCAGAATCGTATAGCGCATCTTGTCCTTTTTCTCCGTCAGGCCGAAGGTCCCCAGCGTCGCGGAGATCACCAGCCCGAAATTCAGGGCGGCAATGGTGTCCATGGTGTTGTAGCCCTCGGTAAAGCCCTTGAGCAGCGCCGCCTCCTGATAGCCCCCCTGTGCCGCCGCGACGCTGGTCTCTCCCCGGAACAGGAAGCTGACGAACAGCAGCGTCAGAAGCGCCAGCAGCGCCGGGGTCAGCCCCCGGCCGATGCGGTCAACCAGCTTTCCGGGATTCAGGCACAGCCACAGGGCGATCAGGAAAAACCCCAGAGAATAGGCCGCCATCCACAGCGCCGGATTGCTCCCCTCCGGCAGATAGGGCGCCACCGCCATTTCAAAGGGAACGGAGGCGGCTCTGGGAATTCCCAGTCCCGGCCCGATGGACAGGTAGATCAGCACGGTAAACACCAGCGCAAACCGCGCCCCCACCTGTTTTCCCAGCTTTTCCAGCCCATCGAACCGCGCGACCACCACCACGCCAAGCACCGGCAGCACCACCGCCGTCGCAAGGAACCCGATCATGGCCGGAAGGGTATTCTCCCCGGCGTTCTGTCCCAGAAACGGCGGAAAAATCAGGTTGCCCGCCCCAAAAAACAGGGCAAACAGCATAACACTGACCACCAGCAGACTCTTTTTACTCAGTTTCATTTCCCGTACCTCTTTTTTTGAATTGAATATAAAAATGACTCGTCTCAAATTTCTTTGAGACGAGTCATAAAATACCCGCGGTACCACTCAAATTGCGCGCACAAGCGCACCTCTTTCAGGCTCCAACAAGCCCTAGACACTCACGCAGTCCACGCGGAAGACCCTACTTGCATTGCTTTGGGGAGCTCCGGCTCGGAAGGGATGGGATTTTGAAGGCAGTCAACCGGGCTTCCACCCTCCCCGGCTCTCTATCGGCTGTACGATCAAATCCGTCTTCGTCATCGCTTTTCTATTCGGTTGTTGTCATTCTACACGCAAAGACCGATTCTGTCAATATTCAAATATCCCAAATTCCGGAAGACGGCGTGTACAGCCAAACGGCCTTTCTTTATAAGAGAAACTTTTTCATATCCTTTTTTATGGGCGACCGCCATTATTCCCCACCATTTCCCATTTTATCGTCGCATTCCGCGTCGCTGTAAATTTCTTTACCAAATCCTAGCCATAACCATGCTATAATGAGCAGCAAACCTATGCGGTTCATTTCATGATAACGGAAGGAGGAAAGACCGTGGAATCCGACAGCAGCGACGGTGCTGACAATTACTCCTGCATTCCCTGTTCCTATATGGCACATCTTCGCCCGCTCCTGCGATACAGAGTATAGGCGTGTGATCTTGTCCGACAATATATGAACAGAAAAAGGAGTTTTGTATGAATCACATTGGAAGCATTTTCGCAATGGCAGTCTGTCTTGCCATGTCTGCCTATTTCAGCGCAACGGAAACGGCATTCTCTTCTTTGAACAAAACCAGGCTGAAGGTTCTCGCCGACAACGGAAACAAACGGGCGGCGCTGGCCCTTAAGCTTGCCGAGAATTACGACCGGCTGATCTCTACCATTCTGATTGGAAACAATATCGTAAACATTACCATAGCATCCGTCGGTACGCTTTTGTTCGTCGAGCTTTACGGCGACGTGGGCGCGACGATCTCCACCGTGGTCGTGACCCTCGTCGTCCTGCTCTTTGGCGAGATCACCCCCAAGAGCATCGCAAAGGACGCCCCGGAGCGTTTTGCCATGTTCAGTGCGCCGTTCATCCGCCTGTGGATCTGGGTGCTGACGCCCCTGAATTTCCTCTTTACCCAGTGCAAAAAGTTCATCTCCCGCTTCATCAAGACGGACGGCAGCGCCAAAATGTCCCACGAGGAATTGCTTCTTTTCATGGAGGACGTGGAGCATGACGGCGGCATTGACGAGAACGAGGGCGAGCTTCTGCGAAACGCTCTGGAGTTCGGCGACCTGACGGCGGCGGAAATTCTGACCCACCGGATCGAGCTGGAAGCCGTGGACATCAACGAGAGCCACGAGGAAATCGCAAAAGCCTTTACCCAGTCCCGGTTTTCCCGGCTGCTTGTCTACCGGGATACCATCGATCAGGTCGTGGGCGTTCTCCATCAGAAGGATTTCTATATCAACGGCAAAATGACCGATCAGCCCATCGCCCAGATCATGACGGAGCCGTTGTTCGTCTACCAGCATACCAAAATCCGGGACATTCTGAAGATGCTCCAGCACCAGAAATCCCACATTGCGGTCGTGGTCGATGATTTCGGCGGCACGCTGGGAATCGTTACGATGGAGGACATTCTGGAAGAGCTGGTGGGTGAGATCTGGGATGAACACGACGAAGTTGAGGAGGATTTTGAAAAGCTGGGTGAAAACCTCTACCGGGTCGATTGTTCCGTCAGTCTGGAGGACTTCATGGAGTTCTTTGACGTGGAACTGAAATCCGACAGCGTCTCCGTAGGCGGCTGGGTCATGGAGCAGCTGAACAAGGTGCCGGTCAAGGGTGAGTCCTTCACCACGAAGCATCTGGAGATCACGGTTTCTGAGCTGGACGCCCACAGGGTATCCTCCATTACGGTCAGGCAGCTGGATGAATCCCCTGCCGGCTGCGCTTCTTCTACATAAATCGACGAAAACGCCGGAATCCCCGTGATTCCGGCGTTTTTTGTCCCGATTCTGTAGAAAGCAGAAACGTCATTCTGCCCAAAAAGGAATCTATTGACAACCTTACTTTTATAAAATACAATAAACCCACATACAAACGAAAAGGGGCAATCCGAAATGGAGAAAAAACGCACACGGGACATTCGCTTCTGGGCACTTGTCTGGGGTCTTGGCCTTGTGGGGCAGCTGTGCTGGAACATCGAAAACCAATGGTTCAATACCTTCGTATACGCAAAAATCGCCAAGGACCCCACCATCATTTCGTGGATGGTCGCCATTTCGGCCATCGCCACCACCATTGCAACCTTCCTGTTCGGAACCTTGTCCGACCGGATGGGAAAGCGGAAAAATTTCATCGGTATCGGATACATTCTCTGGGGCATCTTCACGATCCTGTTCGGCACGACGGAATGGATCACCGGCGGCCAGCCTGCGAGTTCCGCCCAGGTTCTGATGCTTGCGGCGACGGCTGTTGTCTGTGCCGACGCGCTGATGTCCTTCTTCGGCTCCATGGGCAATGACGCGGGCTACAACGCATGGCTGAACGACATGATGACCGAGCAGAACCGGGGTTCCATCGGCGCCGCCCTTGCCACCCAGCCCATCATCGGCACCATCGTCGGCACGGTGGTCGGCGGTATGCTCATCGGCGGCAGCGACAATTATATGCGCCTGTTCGTGGTCATGGGCGGCTTCGTGATTCTGTTCGGAATCGCGGCGATCCTCTTTATGAAGGACGCCCCGCAGCTCAAGCCCAGCAAAAACGGCAGCTTCGGAAAGCAGCTTTTCAGCGCGTTCAATTTCCGTGAGCTGATCAAAATGAAAGAGCTTGTCTGGGTTTTCCTTGTGCTGACCGTGTATTTCATCGCCTTCAACGTGTACTATCCCCATATCGGAAACTACATGATCTATTATCTGGGATTCCGCGCCGACAGCATCGGAATCATTCAGGGCATCGCTCTGATCGTCGGTATGCTTTCGGTCGTCCCCGCCTCCAAGATCCTGAGCAAAAACAAATTTGTCCTCGCCACGTCCATCGCTGTCTTACTCAGCTTTGTCGGCGTGGGGATCGTTGGTCTCTTTGGGCGTCCGGAAAACGTTGACCCCAGCACCATCTGGAACTGGTCGCTGCTGATCGGCCTGTTCTTCTTCGGATGCGGCTATATCATGTTCATGCAGGTGACTTCCGTCTGGATGAAGCAGCTTTTCCCAGAGGAGTCCAAGGGGCAGTTTGAGGGCTTCCGCATCGTTTTCTTCGTCCTCATTCCCTGGATCGTATCGCCGTTCATTGCCAATCCCATCATCAAAAACAACGGACAGATTCTGGATTCCAACGGATTTGCGGCGTATCTTCCCACTCACGTCCTGTTTTTGATCTCCACACTGCTGGTTCTGGCGACCTTTGTGCCGCTGTTCTTCGCCGCACGGCAGCGCCGGGCGCGGGAAGCAAAGGAGCCGGTACGTTGATTTGGTGCATGATCGCGGCGCTGCTTTTGCTGGCAGTTTTCGCCCTTTCGGCGCTGATTGCGGAAAAGTGTCTTCAGATGGTCGTAAATCCGGTGCGCTACGACGTCGATTACGTCAAAACGCTGGAAACGACAAATGGCTTTTCCGACTGCATCGAAGCATATGAAACAAAATGGCAGCGGACGCCCTTCGTCCTCCACTGTGCGAGCGCGGACATCTCCGGCGAGTACATGGAAAATCCGGCCGATTCCGGAACGCCCCGCAAGGTGGCGATCATCTGCCATGGACACACCGTAAACCGGTATTCCGACCTCAAATATGCGGATATTTTCTACCGCGCCGGGTTCAGCACCGTGATTTTTGACGAGCGCTATTTCGGTGAATCCACGGGAGACTTCTGCACCCTTGGGCAAAACGAAGCGCGGGACGTGGCCGCCATCATCGCCTATGTCAGGCAGATATTCGGTCAGGACTGCGTCATCGGCCTGCACGGCGAATCCATGGGCGCGGCCACCGCGCTTCTGACGCTCAAGTATGAGACGCCGGATTTTGTGATCGCGGACTGTCCCTTCGCGGACAGCAAGCTGCTTTTTGCCCAGTGGTTAAAGCGCAATCTGCACATTCCCATTGGCCTGATCTGGCCGATTCTGCGCCGCCGCGCGAAGCGAAAATACGACTACGACGTGGAATCCGTCTGCCCGATTGCGGCGGTGCAAGGAAAAAACGTACCGATCTGCCTGATGCACGGAAAAAGCGACAATTTAATTCCGTATACCCACAGTGAAATGCTGCGCAAAGCCTGCGTAAATCCCAACAGCGAGCTGCATCTTTTCGAGAATGCAGACCACGCCCGGTCTATCGTTATGGCGCGGACGGAGTATGAAAGACTGGTTCTTGCTTTCCTGCACAACTGCGGGCTGTATGGGACGGAAAATTAACAATAACCGGAAGCTGCCCGGTATTCAAGGCAGCGCCGGACGGGACACATCAAAAAATAAAGCGCAGAAGTCAGAATTCGACTTCTGCGCTTTTTGGATAGATTGGAAAAGATGGAAAAATGCCGTGAAATTCATACGAATTTCACGGCATTCTGGTCCGAGTGTCGAGATTCGAACTCGAGGCCTCTTGAACCCCATTCAAGCGCGATACCAAACTTCGCCACACCCGGATTTTTGATTGCGTCTCTCGACTGCCTGAATATATTAGCACACCTTCTCGAAAAATGCAACCATTATTTTTCCTTTTTTTATTATTTTTTCGCGGCGGCGTCTGAGCGACCTCATTGCGCCGGTTTCCAGAGGTACAGCCCCATGCCGGACAGGCACAGTTTTTCCGGGTTTTCCTTTGACCGGGCCTCTGCCGACAGGGTTATCAGGCTTCTGGATACGGAAACCACATGCACCTTGATTACCACCTCTGCCCCCGGATTCAGAGGGCGATGGTAGTTCACGCTGAGCTGCACGGTGGGTGCGATCCCGGCTTCCGTTTTCAGGCAGTAGGGGATCAGTCCCATCGCCTGATCCAGCACCGTCGCGCCGAGACCGCCGTGAAGCGTCCCCGCGGGGTTGCGCATCCATGTTTCCGTCCGGCAGGAGAGAAAATAGTTCCCCGCTTCCGGGTCGCATTCCAGCAGTTCAAAATGCAGCATATCCCCAATGGAGCCAGGGGCAAACTCACTGACCTGTGCGATCCGGCGGCGCAGGAGCGCCGCAGTCTCACTCGCCGCGCTCACTGGTGATCACCTTGCCGATGTTCCACAGATGGATGACCTTCCGCTCGGCTTCGGCCTTCTCGTCCTCGTCCTCGTATTCCACGTACACGGTATGGGCGCTGCAATCCGCGCACTCCACCTGTACGTTCCAGCCGCCCTCGTGCATGAGCAGACCCGCGCCCCGGCAGATGGGGCATTCTTCCAGAATATATTCTTCCATTTGACGTTACTCCTTATCTGAAAATGGTTTCGTTGGTATCATAGATTTCCACCCGGCTGTACCGGATAAAATCCGGCGCGAGGTCGGGGATGTATTTGTTTACGGCGGCGCCCAGCAGCATGGGATTCAAGGATGGATTCTGGCAGCAGACCCGCGCCTCAAGCTTTACAACGTTGCCCGACACCGGTGCGGCAGAAATCTTTCGTATCATGGGGATGATGTTCTGCTCCACAACGCCTTTTTTGCCCTTCTTCTCCACGGTCACTTCTTCCCGGGAAAACAGAGCTTCGATCTGTTCCGCCGCGTTCTGCGGTACGCCTGCGTCGTATTCCAACAGCACGGCGCAGTCGAGATACGCCAGATTCTTGATTTTCCCGCCGCCGGAGTACACCGAGAGGACGTGTACGCCCTCCACAAGCGCCTGATTCAGCCGGGTGCAGATATCCTCGTTTGAAAACGTGTCCGTTTCCAACTCAAAATCCAGCAGCTCGCACTGGCTTTCCACGCCAAGGCTCAGGGGCAGGGCGATGGACACCGAGGGGCGGGGGTTGAAGCCCTGCGTGTGGGTCAGGGGCAGTCCCGCCCGCTTGAATGCCCGCTGGAACAGCCGCATCAAATCCAAATGGGAGATATACACGGCGTTGCCCGTTTTCTGAAACAGCGCTCTAAGCATCGCACGACACCTCCCGCAGCAGTCTTTCCGCGCCGCAGCCCGCGCAGCCGTGGCGGCAGTCCGGGGTGATTTTCGCTTCGTAGGCGCGTTTTCGTTCCAGCTTCAGGAATTTCTTTGTCACGCCCACGTCGATGGTGTCCCACGGCAGCAGCTCGTCCTCGCCGTAGCCGCGGACGGTGTAGAAGTCCCCGTCCACGCCGCATTTGCGGAAGGCGTCCTGCCATTTGGCGTAGTCAAAATATTCGTCCCAGCCGTCCAGCCGCGCGCCGTTTTTCACGGCTTCCTCGATCACCGAACCCAAACGCCGGTCGCCACGGGCAAAGACCGCTTCCAGCTGGCTCAAATCCGGCGCGTGATAGTCGTATTCGATGGACTTGGAATAGAAATGGGATTTCAGCAGATGGCAGCGGCGCAGGTATTCCTGGGGCGTGATCTGCTTTTCCCACTGGAAGGGCGTGTGGGGCTTGGGGACAAAGTACGCCGTGGCGACGTGAACGCGAAGGCCCCGTTTCTTGTTCACGGCGTGTTCCTTCCACGTCAGGATCACCTTGTACACCAGCTCCGCGATGCCGAGCACGTCCTCGTCCGTTTCCGTGGGCAGACCCAGCATAAAATAGAGCTTGACATTGTTCCAGCCGCCGGAAAAGGCGTTGGCGCAGGTTGTCAGAATTTCGTCCTCGGTCAGATTCTTGTTGATGACGTCACGCAGGCGCTGGGTTCCCGCCTCCGGGGCGAAGGTCAGGCTGCTTTTCCGGCCGCCCGCCTGAAGCCGCTCCATCAGGTCGCGGGAAAAATTGTCCGCCCGGAGGGAAGGAACGGAGAGGCTGACCTTATTCTCCGTGCAGTAGGGGATCAGCTTGTCCGTCAGCTCTTTCAGCCCCCGGTAATCGGATGTGGACAGACTGGAAATGGTGATCTCGTTGTTTCCGGAAGCGCGAAGGGTCTCCACCGCCTGACGGTACAGCACTTCCGGGCTTTTCTTCCGTACCGGGCGGCAGGAGAAGCCCGCCTGACAGAACCGGCAGCCCCGGATGCAGCCCCGGAACACCTCCAGATTCGCCCGGTCGTGAACAATCTCCGTGGAGGGAACGATCATTTTTGTGGGGAAATAGGCGTTGTCCAGGTCTTCGATGATGCGCTTTGTCACCGTTTGAGGTACGCCCTCCAGCGGCACGATGGCGGCGAGGGTGCCGTCGGCGTTGTATTCGTGGCGGTAGAAGCTGGGGACGTACACGCCGGGGATTTTCGCAACTTCATGTAGAAAAGCATCCTTGCTCCATCCCTCGGCCTTTGCCCGGTCGTAGAGCTGCAAAATCTCCACGGTGATGTCCTCACCCTCGCCCAAGGAAAAAAAGTCGATAAAGTCCGCCAGCGGCTCCGGGTTGAAGGCACAGACGCCCCCGGCGAACACGATGTTTTTCAGTCCGTCCCGGTCTTTGGAGCGGAGGGGAACCCCGGCAAGGTTCAGCATATTTAAGATGTTGGAGTACGCCATTTCGTAGCCGATGGTAAAGGCAATCATGTCGAAATCCCGGACGGGGGTCTGGCTTTCCAGCGCCCACAGGGGCAGGGCATTATCCCGCATGGCCTGCTCCATGTCCCCCCAGGGGGCGAACACGCGCTCGCACCAAACGCCATCCATCCCGTTCATGACGCCGTAGAGGATACGCATTCCTAAGTTGGACATGCCGATCTCGTAGGTGTCCGGGAAGCAGAAGGCCACGCGTACCCGGACGTCCTTCAAATCCTTTTTGATCTCGCCCCATTCTCCGCCGGTGTAGCGTGCCGGTTTCTGCACGGTGGGGAGAATGCGCTGCATCAGTTCGGTCATAGTGATACCTCATTAAAATGTTCTCCGCCTATTGTACCCCGAACCGTGTCAGTTTGCAAGGTCTTTTTCGCAGGAATGCTTTGATTGCCAGCAAAGTTACCGCCGTCAGGGGCAGCATCCCCAGCTTCCAGTAAAAAGTGAATGTCAGCGCGAGAGCACCCAATATCCCTATTGTTCCCCATTCTGCCCAGACTGCAATGCGATTTGCCCATTTTGGGCAAAACCGCGTCAGAGCGCAGCGCAGCGCCCGCCCGCCGTCCAGTGGGAACACTGGCAAAAGATTGAAAGCCGCCTGTACCAGCGCACAGACCGCCACCCGTGGGAACACCCGAAACATAAGCACCAGCAGCAGGCTTCCTGCGGGGCCTGCCAGAGCGCAGACCAGCTCTTTGCCGCTGCTTAATGGTTCCGTCTCCATCACCGCCCCGCCCGCGCTGATGCGAACGCCCCAGATCCGCCCGCCAAGGAGCAGAATAGCCGCCCCGTGGCACAGCTCATGAAACGCCGCCGCTGCCAGCGCGGACAGAAGCCAGTTCAGCGGCAGCGTCAGCAGCAGAAACGCGCCCATCAGGCAGGCGAAAACGTCAACCCGGACAAAGTCCCGCATTCGCAAAAACTTCCCGGCAGAAGTTTTCCACCGCGCTGCCCACCAGCGCTCCGGCGTGCAGCTCATGGGTCAATTCTGCCCACGCGGCCGCCGTCACCGCGCTGTCGCCGGGGAGAAGTATCTCCCGAAGCGCCTGCGCCCCTTTCGGCCAGAATCCGCCGACGATCAGCAGGAAAATCAGAAAGCAGACTGCCGTCAGCAGCAAGGCTCTGCCGTTTCTCTGCCGGATTTGCGTTCTTTTGATTCCGGAAGAAGAGTACTCTACCCGGTAACTCATGTAAATCACCTCGGGGAAGTGTATGAGCGCGGCGTGACAAAAATACGGACAGGCGGAAAAAGCGGCGGTTGGCACTTGACAATGGGGAAATAATTCATTATAATACCAGAGTTAACGGGGTGTGGCGAAGCTTGGTATCGCGCTTGGTTCGGGTCCAAGAGGCCTCGGGTTCGAATCCCGACACTCCGACCAAATAAGGAAAAACGCTGAAATCTCTAAAGGATTTCGGCGTTTTCCTTTTCCATGGCTCTGCGCTTGGTTTTACTCTGCAATTTGGAATTACCAGAAAAGGACGACGGTAAATTACCGCCGTCCTTTTTTTATCCCCAGTTGGATTATATCGAGACAACTATACTGTAAAAAAGGCAGATTTTGCTTTATTTCCGAACTTTACAGGAAGTTTTGAAAGTAATTCTCCGAAACGTCCCTTTTCCGGCGTGATATGGGCAGGAAACGAAAAGAGGTGCAGAAATGACAAAGGAGCAATTCTATACATACCAGCAGCAAACTGGCAGGCATACGGCGAGAGCATCAAAAGCAGATTTTTGCCCGAACAGGCTCTTGCAAATATCCGAATTGTCTGATAACATAACAGTGTGTACGTAAAAAAGGAATCGAGGCGATCGATCAAAACAACAAAGGAGGCATTTGCACATGAAGGGAAGAATAATCGTATCAACGCTCCTTGCGCTGCTGCTTCTCGTCAGCATGCCCATGTCGGCGCTGGCGGCGACATGGGACATCAGCAAGGGCGACATCACCGTAAACGCCGAGAGCGGCGGGCAGACGGTCAGGCAGGGAGGCGGAGCCGCTGTACCGGACAGCGCGCCCGTCATTACGGGAACCTCTAAGGAAAACACCCTCACCATCAACGCGGAAAGCGGTCAGACCGCAAGCGTCACACTCTCCGGTGTGAACATCGACGTGCGCGATAAGGGCAAGGCCGCCGTTTCCACCACCGGCGAGGGCAATGTCAGCATCGAGCTGAACGGCGAAAGCACGCTCAGGAGTGGCTATGAGCATGCCGGCCTTGAAAAGAACAACGGCGGCAGCCTGACCATTGCGGACGAGGACAAGAACGGCAAGCTGACCGCCTGGGGCGAACAACAAGGTGCGGGCATCGGCGGCGGAAGCGGAAAGGACGGCAGCAACATCTTCATCACCGGTGGCGGGGTCAACGCCATCGGCGGCCTCGCCGCCGCAGGCATCGGCGGCGGCCTCGGCGGCAACGGCAGCAACATCACCATTTCCGGCGGCAAGGTCGGGGCCACCAACGGCCTCAACGGCGCAGGCATCGGCGGCGGACAGCACGGCAGTGGCAGCAACATCACTATCTCCGGCGGCGAGGTCAACGCCATCGGCGGCAAGAGCGGTGCGGGCATCGGCGGCGGCCACACAGGAGATGGCAGCGACATCACCATCTCCGGCGGCGAGGTCAGTGCCAGCGGCGGCGAGAGCGGTGCGGGCATCGGCGGCGGAGTATATGGCAAGGGAGAAGGCATCACCGTTTCCGGCAATGCACAGTTGAAGGTGCGGGGCGGCAGTGTCCAAGGAGATCACGGAACGGGCGCAGGCATCGGCGGCGGCGGCAGCTATGGCACTAACGGCGCAGAGGTGGAGCCGGATATTTGCGCGCTGAACCCCGGCGGAAAAATCGAATATTACGCGCCCCGCAAACCCATGTCGGGAACTCCCAACAAAACGGTCACCAACCCCACCGGAGACTTTGTATGGGACAGCGGCAGGGTGACGACGCCCGCCACCTGCACGGGAAAGGGGGTTAGGACTTACACCTGCACCAGCTCCTCCCATACAAGAACCGAGGATATCCCCGCCCTGAACCACAGCTTTGCAGGGCAGGCGTATGTTTCCGACAACAACGCCACCTGCGAACAGGACGGCACCAAGACGGTCAAGTGCGTGCGCTACGGCACAGGCGGCTGTACGGCAACAGACACGGTAACGGACACGGACAGCAAGCTGGGGCATTTCTTTGAGGACTATGTTTCCGACAACAATGCCACCTGCGAACAGGACGGCACCAAGACAGCTAAGTGCGTGCGCTACGGCGAAAGCGGCTGTATGGCAACAGACACGGTAACGGACACGGACAGCAAGCTGGGGCATCTCTTTGAGGACTATATTTCCAACAACGATGCGACCTATGCGCGCGACGGCACGAAAACCGCAAAGTGTGTGCGGTATGACCAGTGCGGGGAAACCCACACCGTACCGGACGAGGGAAGCCGGTTAAAACTCCCCCTCTACCGCGTGACCGACAGGGACGGCAGGGACATCGCCTACACGGCGGAGCAAACGGGCGGCGTGCTGACCGTCACCGTTGACGAGGACTTCGCCATTCTCACGGGCAAGCTCAGCGGCATCCGCACCCTCAAGGCGCAGGGCGTGGAGAAAATCATGTTTGTCACCAAGGGCGCAGCGTCCGCGTTCCTGCTCTCCGATTTGCTGAGCAAGGGCGAAAGCGGCGAAGCCTACCGCCTGACCCACGACGCCAAGGCCGTCACCTTCACCCTGGGCGAAAAAATGACCGACATAAGCGCCATTCTCACCAAGCCGTAAGAGAAATCTCCAAATCCATACAAACGGGCAGGCACAATCAGTGCCTGCCCGCCTTGTCTGCCAACCTTCGCGACTATCATTGGGAAAAACAAGAAATCCGAACCCCTGACCGATTGCGGTCTAAGATTCGGATTTCTTATGTTTGGTGGACCTGAAGAGACTCGAACTCTCGACCTCTCGGATGCGAACCGAACGCTCTCCCAGCTGAGCTACAGGCCCATAGGTTACCTGCACATTATAGCGCGGTGGGAAAAGATTGTCAAGAAAAAACTTGCGGGATTTTCAAATTCATGGTATACTTCCCGGGATAGAATTTCCGATCATCTCTTTCACACCACCCAACGATCGCAAAGGAGCAGTAAACATGAAATCGATCCCCGAAATTCTGGCCGAGGAATTGGGTCAGAAGCTGGAATATGTTCAGAATGTGGTGAACCTCATGGACGAGGGCAACACCATTCCCTTTATCGCCCGCTACCGCAAGGAAATGCACGGCGCCATGGACGACACGACGCTGCGGAATCTGGAGACCCGCCTGACCTACCTGCGCAATCTTCAGGAGCGCCGGGACGAGGTAAAAAAGTCCATCGAAAATCAGGGCAAGCTGACGCAGGAGCTGTCCGACGCCATCGACAGCGCCGCCACCATGGCGGAGGTGGAAGACCTGTACCGCCCCTACAAGCAGAAACGCCGCACCCGCGGCTCCATCGCCCGGGAAAAAGGGCTTGCGCCTCTGGCCGAGGCCATTTTCGCTCAGGACGGACAAGACCCCGCCGTGCTGGCCGAGGGCTATATCGACCCGGAAAAGGGCGTCAATTCCGTGGAAGAAGCCTTACAGGGTGCCAATGACATCATTGCCGAAGATCTTTCCGACGACGCCGACATCCGCAAGTCTCTGCGGGAGCTGGTGATGCGCCGGGGAATGCTGACCTGCACCGCCGCCGAGGACGCAGAGGCCGACGGCGTTTACAAGCTCTATTACGATTTCTCCCAGCCCATCTCCCGGGTGCTGGATCATCAGATCCTCGCCATGAACCGGGGCGAAAAAGAGGGCGTTCTCAAGCCCAACGTCATTCTCGCGGGCAATGAGGGCGCAGCGCTGGTGTGCCGCGCCGCTTTGAAGCCCACCATGCAGGTCTCCGCCTTCGTCCGCACTGCCGCTGAGGACGCCTATGAGCGGCTGATCTTCCCCTCCATCCAGCGGGAGGTGCGCAGCGACCTGTCCGACCGGGCGTACGCGGGCGCTATCCGCAATTTTGCCCTGAATCTGAAGCCGCTGCTGATGCAGCCCCCCGTCAAGGGCTTCGTCACCATGGGACTTGACCCCGGATACCGCAACGGCTGCAAGGTCGCCGTGGTGGACGCCACCGGCAAGGTTCTGGCCACCACCGTGGTCTATCCCACTTTCAGCGAGCGGAAAAAGCAGGAGGCCATTTCCTCCCTGTCCGTCCTCATGCGCAAATACGGCGTCAAGCACATCGCCATCGGCAACGGCACCGCCTCCCGTGAAACCGAGGCCATGACCGTAGAGCTGCTGAAATCCTTCCCGGAGGCCAGCTACATGATCGTCAGCGAAGCGGGTGCTTCCGTCTACTCCGCCTCTCCCCTTGCGGCGGAGGAATTCCCCGATTACGACGTCAATCTCCGCTCCGCCGTGTCCATCGCCCGGCGGCTGCAGGACCCCCTTGCCGAGCTGGTGAAGATCGACCCCAAGGCCATCGGCGTGGGACAGTACCAGCACGACTGCCCCCAGAAGGAGCTGGACGCCGCCCTTGGCGCTGTGGTGGAGGACTGCGTCAACGCCGTGGGCGTGGACGCCAACACCGCTTCCCGGAGCCTTTTGCAGCAGGTTTCCGGTCTGACCGCCACCACGGCGAAGAACATCGTCGCCTATCGGGAGGAAAACGGCCCCTTCACCAGCCGCGCACAGCTGAAAAAGGTTCCCAAGCTCGGCCCGAAAGCCTTTGAGCAGTGCGCCGGTTTCCTCCGTATTCCCGAAAGCAAGGAGATTCTGGACAACACCGGCGTCCATCCGGAGTCCTACGCCGCCGCAAAGGCGCTGCTGAACCTTCTGGGCTGCAAAAAGGGCGACGATTTCTCTACCCTGACGGAAAAGCTGAACGCCTACGGCCTGAGCAAGGCCGCCGCGGAATGCGCCGTGGGCGAGCCGACGCTGCTTGACATTGCGAAGGAGCTGAGCAAGCCCGGCCGCGACCCCCGTGACGAGCTGCCCGCCCCCATTCTGCGCAAGGACGTGCTGGAAATGAAGGACTTAAAGCCCGGCATGGAGCTGACCGGCACGGTGCGCAACGTCATTGACTTCGGCGTTTTCGTGGACATCGGCGTCCATCAGGACGGTCTGGTGCATATTTCCGAGGTCTGCGACCGGCGTCTGCGCCATCCCAGCGAGGTGGTCAAGGTCGGCGACGTGGTGAAGGTGGTCGTGCTGAACGTGGACGAAAAGCGCCACCGTATCAGCCTTTCCATGAAACAGGCAAAATAATGTTAATCGGCTGTCGTGGTTTCCCGCGGCAGCCGAAATTTTAGGAGCCTCTGATTAAATCGGCAAGAACTGTGAGCGAGAGATTTTTCGACCAATCGAGGTATAGGAAACGGAGGAATACTGTATTGTATTTCCCGTTTTCGATACCGAAGAGTGGGCGGAAAAGATCCGCTCACAGTCGCAGACGATTTAGTCAGAGGTTCCTTATGCTTCGTGGATGTAGAGTCTGGTCGGCTCCGGCTCCCCGTCGCCCTGCGCCATGCACAGGAAGCGCCAGCCGTAGCGCTCATAGAAGGACGTATGGTCGGTCACCAGATACAGTACCGGCACGCCCCTGCCCTTCATGTCCTCGGAGACGAAGTGCAGCATTTCCCCGGCGATGCCCCGGCAGCGGCGGTCTTCCTCCACGTACACTGCGCAGACGTTGGGCGACAAGTCCTTACGGTCGTGGAAGTCGTTCTCGATGACGCCCAGACCGCCGATGATCCTGCCATCCTCCACCACGGCGTACCACTGGGGGACGGCGCTCTCCCCTTTCAGGCAGGCATCCATGCTGTCGAGGTACGCCTGCTTGGGAATGCCCCATTTTTCGTGGAACCATTGCGCCATGGATTCCTTATATTCCGGTCTGTCGGTCAGACGGATGATCGTATGCTGTTCCATAGTTCCTCCGCAAAGTATTACTTTATGCTACTATAGCATATTTTGTCATCCCTGTCAAGCGTCCAAAGCCGTCCGTTTTCAGCTTCATTGTTCCCGGAAGTTCCGTAAAACCGCAACTTTTCCCCCTATGCTTGACTTTATCGCCGTTTTGTTGTATAATTTCTTGAAATTCCATTGGAATGGAGCAGTTTTATGAAGAAGTTTATCCGCGTTCTGGTGCCGCTCCTGCTTGCGGTGCTGATCATCGCCAGCATCGGCTGGTACCTGTTTACCTATGACCGGGGGTTCACCCGGGATTTCCTGCTGACCCAGGCTCGATACAATGACCTCCACGGCAATTCCCGCCTGTCCTCATGGTTCTATGACCTTGCCTACAACTTCTCCAACCACGACGAGAACGTGGCCATCGAGCTGGCAAACCTGTATAAGGCCGACGACAACTACACGAAAGCCGAGTACACCCTGACCAATGCCATCAACTCCGAACCCAGCGCCGAACTGTTCACCGCCCTGTGCAAGACCTACGTGGAGCAGGACAAACTGCTGGACGCCGTCTCTCTGCTGGACAAGATCACGAACCCGGACATCAAGGCCGAGATCGAGGCGCAGCGGCCCGACGCCCCCATCAGCAACTACGAGCCGGGCTACTACAGCCAGTATATCGACGTCACCCTGTATGCCGCCGGGAAGCTCTACTACACCACCAACGGTGAATACCCCTCCGTGAAGGACCCCGTTTACGAAAGCCCCATTACCCTCCCCGCCGGTGAGACGACCATTTACGCCATCGCCGTGGGCGATAATGGCCTTGTCAGTCCCCTGACGGTTCTGGGCTACACTGTGACCGGCGTCATTGAGGAAGTCAAATTCGCCGACCCGGCCGTGGAAGCGGCTCTGCGGGAGCTGACCGGCACAAGAGACGGCGACAGCGTCTACACCAGCCAGCTATGGCTGATCACGGAATTCACCGTCCCCGAGGACACGAAGGTCTACACCGACCTGACGTTCATGCCCTATCTGGAAAAGCTGACCATCGCCAATCAGGACATCGACAGTCTTGAGAGCCTGTCTTCTCTGACCAAGCTTACGTCTCTTGACCTCAGCGGCAGCCGGTTCAGCCCGGACGATCTGACCGTCATTGCGGGACTTCCCGCCCTGACCGAGCTGAGCATGGTAGAATGCGGCCTGAGCACCATTGAAAAGCTGTCCGGCGCAAAGAGCCTTACCTATCTGAATCTGGGCGAGAACACCATCCGGAATCTGGACGTACTGTCCTCCATGACCACGCTGACCGAGCTGAATCTCCAGCACAACGCCGTGACCAGTCTCGACGCATTGGACGGTCTGAGCAATCTGCAAACGCTGGACGTTTCCTACAACGCCCTGACTACCCTCGCCCCCGTTTCCAGCTGCGCCCGACTGACGACGCTGGTGGCTGACAACAACCAGATCACAAGTCTGGACGGCGTGAGCAGCTTACAGGTGCTGACCCGTCTGTCCGTGAACCACAATGCGCTGACGGATGTCTCTCCCATTTCCGTCTGCACGACGCTGGTTGAACTGGATATCTCCAACAACACCCTGACGGACATCTCCGCCCTCTCCACGCTGGTCAATCTGGAGCGGTTCAGCTTTGCCTCCAATCAGGTCACGGCGCTCCCTGATTGGCCGGAGGGCTGCAAGCTTCAGACCATTGACGGCTCTTACAATGCGTTGACCAGTCTGGACAATCTGAGCAAGATGGAAGCCCTGACCTATATCTATATGGATTACAACCAGATCAGCAACATTGATTCCCTCGCCGACAGCTATTGTCTGGTGCAGGTGAACGTGTTCGGCAATCCCATTTCCGACGTCGCGTCCCTGAGAGAACACGACATCATCGTCAACTACGACCCGACCTGAGCACAGCAAATGCCCGCTGCTTTGAAAGCAGCGGGCATAATTTTTATCTTTGCATCGCACCTCTCTTGCCTCTCCCTATGGGAGAGGTGGCCGAGCTTCGGCACGAGAAGTGGAGCGTATCTGTACCGATACGCTCCACTATCTGTTTTACGACCACCCACCAAAACAGAGGGCTTTTTTTACTTTTGATGCTCCAGAACAAGTCTCAGTGCGGCTTCGATGGTCTGATTCCGCACCGCTTCCCGGTCGCCGGAGAAGTGATATTCCCTCGCGTCGGAATGCGCCGCGTCCTGATAGCCGATGAAAACCGTTCCCACACTGTGTCCGAATTCGTCGCCGCCGGGGCCGGCCAGACCCGTGACCGCCACGGCCACGTCCGCTTTCAGCAGTGTCCTGACGCCGGATGCCAGATGCTCCGCCGTCCGCAGAGACACCGCGCCGTCCTGCGCCAGAATCTCTCCCGGCACGCCCAGAATGTTTTCCTTGACCCAGTTGGTATAGCAGATGACGCCGCCCTTGTAGACCTCGCTGCTGCCGGGAACCTGCGTCAGCGCCGCGCCGATGCCGCCGCCGGTGAGGCTTTCGGCGGTGACCAGCGTTTTCCCCTGAAGCGCTTTCAGCACATCACAGCAAAGGCTCATCATGGTACGTCACCTTGATCTTTTCCACATTTTCCAGCGCGCGGGCGATCAGCGCTTCTCTGTCCAGCTTCTTTTCCGCGTTCACGACCTGTCCCAGCGTGGGCTTGGTCTTGGGATGCTTCGGCGTGAAGACGGTGCAGCAGTCCTCATAAGGCAGGATCGACGTATCCAGCGTCCCGATTTCCCGGGCAATGGAAATAATGTCCTTCTTGTCCATGCCCACCAGCGGCATGAAAATGGGAATGTCCACCACCGCGCCGGTGACGGTCATGGCCTCCATAGTCTGGGACGCCACCTGACCAAGGTTTTCGCCGGTGATCAGCGCGCCGCAGCCGTCGCCCTTGGCAATACGCTGGGCAATCTCCATCATGAACCGGCGCATAATCAGGGTAAAGAACTCCTCGGGGCAGTTGTCCCGGATGGCTTCCTGAATCTCCGTGAAGGACACCACGTTCACGGTCATCCGCCCGGAGTATTTGGTCACCAGCCGGGCAAGCTCGATGACCTTGTCCTTGGCCAGCTGGGAGGTGTAGGGATAGGAGAAGAAGTGAACGGCTTCCACCTCCACGCCACGCTTCGCCATCATATAGGCCGCCACGGGGGAATCAATTCCGCCGGAGAGCAGCACCATCGCCCGTCCGCCAACGCCGGTGGGCAGGCCGCCCGCTCCCGGTTCGGCGGGGCCATGGACGTAGGCGGACAGGTCCCGCACCTCCACGTACACGGTGTAGTCCGGGTGATGCACGTCCACCTCTACTCCCGGGTGGGCTTCCGCCAGCCGTCCGCCGATCTCCTGAGACAGCTGGATGGAGGTCAGGGGGAAGCGCTTGTCCGAGCGCTTGGACTCGACCTTGAAAGATTGGGCGCAGTCCAGATCGTCCCCCAGATAGTTTTCGATAGCGGCAAAGATCGCGTCCAAGTTCTTCTCGCAGGGGCGGCAGCGGCAGAGGCTCACCACGCCGAAAATGGAACGGCAGGCTTCCCATGCCCCGTCCACGTCCGCTTCCTCGTCCATCGGCTCTACGTACACCGTGGACTGGAGGATATACACATCAAAATTGCCGTACTTCTTCATGCGGCGGCGGACGTTCTGCCGCAGCTTGTTCTCAAACTGGCGCTTGTTCGCGCCCTTCAGGACGATCTCGCCCAGCTTCAATAGAAAAATTTCCTTCATTTTCGTTCTCCTGTTTATCGATTTCCCAGATTGACCGCCCGGTACTGAATCGCTTCGGCGATGTGCTGGGGCTGAATGTCTTCACTTCCGTCCAGATCGGCCACGGTTCGGGCTACCTTGAGGATACGGTCATAGCTTCTCGCGGTCAATCCCATGGTTTCAAACGCGCCCTTCATCAGCTCGGCGCATTCCTCGCTGAGATGGCAGTAGCGGCGCATTTCTTCCGGCCCCATCCGGGCGTTGCACATTCCGCCGGAACCGAAGCGCCGGTTCTGGACGTCTCGTGCGGCGTTGACCCGCTGCTTCACCGACGCCGACGGCTCCGCTTCCGCCCGTTCCCGCAAGTCCTCAAAATGGACGGAGGGGACCTCCACCACAATGTCAATTCTGTCCAGAAGCGGCCCGGAAATGCGGCTTCGATAATTTTCCACATCCCGCTGGGAGCAGCGGCAGCGCCCGGAGGGGTCGCCGTACCAGCCGCATTTGCAGGGATTCATGGCGCACACCAGCATAAATTCCGCCGGGTATGTCACTGCCCCGGAAACCCGGGAGATGGTGACCTTTCCGTCCTCCAATGGCTGGCGCATCAAGTCCAGTGTGTCCTTCCGGAATTCCGGCATTTCGTCCAGAAACAGCACGCCCTTATGGGCGAGGGAGATTTCACCCGGCCTTGGGTTGGAGCCGCCGCCAGCGAGTCCGGCATTGGACACCGTGTGGTGGGGCGAACGGAACGGCCGCTGGGTCACAAGGGGATTCTTGGGCGTCAGCATTCCCATAACAGAATAAATCTGGCTGACCTCCAAAGACTCCTCCCAGGTCATATCCGGGAGAATGGAGGGCAGGCGCTTGCTGAGCATACTTTTGCCGGAACCCGGCGGGCCAATGAGCAGCACATTGTGGCTGCCCGCCGCCGCGACCTCCAGCGCCCGCTTTACGTTTTCCTGCCCCAGCACGTCCTTGAAATCCGGCATGACGGTGTCCTCACGGGAGGGCACCCACAGCGGTTCTTCTTCCAGCGTCGTCTCCCCGTTCAGTCCTGCCGCCAGCTGCGCCACCGTATGGATGGGATACACCGCAGGCCCCCGGGCAAGCGTCGCCTCCGGGGCGTTCTCCGCCGGGACAAACAGCGCCTGAATCCCCTCCCGTTTGGCGGCAAGCGCCATGGGCAGCACGCCGGAAATGGGACGGATGGTGCCGTCCAGACTCAGCTCCCCAAGGAAAGCGCTGGTGGATTTCGGCCGCCGGACGCTTCCGCTGGCCGCGAGAATACTCAATAAAATAGGAAGATCGTAGTGCGTTCCCGCCTTTTTCTGGCTTGCGGGCGCCAGGTTCACCGTAATGCGGCTCACGGGAAAGGACAGTCCGCTGCTCTTCGCCGCTGCCCGCACCCGGTCCCGCGCTTCCTTCACCGCCGCGTCGGGCAGTCCCACGATATCAAAGCCGGGAAGTCCCTGAGAAATGTAGCATTCCGCCGTGACGGCGCTGCCCTGTATCCCGGAGATACCCAGCGTTCGGACGCTGCAGATCATGTTTCCGTCCCCCTTTTCTCTCTTGTTTTTCATCATACTCCATTCTTCGGGAAAAGGCAATCCCTTTTTGGTTTCCCCGGCCGCGGACTTTACAGCTTTGCCATATCTTTCCCGTGGAAAAGCGTGAATTTTTTGTATGAGTGTCGTTTGATGGCTTTACAAATTGCATGAAAAGTGGTACAATAGGGTCGACAAAATTAGAAATACTTTAGGAGGTATTCATTTTGGCTAGAAAATTCAAAACCATGGACGGCAATACCGCTGCCGCCCACGTCAGCTATGCCTTTACCGAGGTCGCTGGCATCTACCCCATCACCCCGTCCAGCCCCATGGCTGACAACGTGGATCAGTGGTCTGCCGCCGGTCGGAAGAACATCTTCGGCAACACCGTCAAGGTCGTCGAGATGCAGTCCGAGGCCGGTGCCGCCGGTACTGTCCACGGCTCTCTGGCTGCCGGTGCTCTGACCACCACCTACACCGCCTCTCAGGGTCTGCTGCTGATGATCCCCAATATGTACAAGATCGCCGGTGAGCTGCTGCCCGCAGTTTTCCACGTTTCCGCCCGTACCGTTGCTACTCAGTCTCTGAACATCTTCGGTGACCACTCCGACGTCTACGCCTGCCGTCAGACCGGTTTTGCCATGCTGTGCGAGACCAACGTGCAGGAAGTCATGGATCTGGGCGCTGTCGCTCACCTGTCCGCCATCGAAGGCCGCGTTCCCTTCATCAACTTCTTCGACGGCTTCCGTACCTCCCACGAGATCCAGAAGGTCGCTATCTGGGATTACGAGGATCTGAAGGAAATGTGCAACATGGATGCCGTTGAGGCGTTCCGCAAGCACTCCCTGAACCCCGAGCGTCCCGCAATGCGCGGCTCCCACGAGAACGACGATATCTTCTTCCAGCATCGTGAGGCCTGCAACAAGTACTATCAGGCACTGCCCGCAGTCGTCGAGAAGTACATGAACAAGGTCAACGAGAAGCTGGGCACCGACTACAAGCTGTTCAACTACTACGGCGCTCCCGATGCTGACCGCATCATCGTCGCCATGGGCTCCATCAACGACGTGGCCGAGGAAGTCATCGACTATCTGAACGCCCACGGTGAGAAGGTCGGCGTTGTCAAGGTTCGCCTGTTCCGTCCCTTCTGCGCTGAGAAGCTGCTGGAGGCCATCCCCGCCACCGCCAAGAAGATTGCCGTTCTGGACCGCACCAAGGAGCCCGGCTCTCAGGGCGAGCCTCTGTATCAGGACGTGGTCATGGCTCTGGCCAAGGCCGGCCGGAACGACGTCACCGTCATCGGCGGCCGTTACGGTCTGGGTTCCAAGGATACTCACCCCGCTTCCGTCTTTGCCGTCTACGAAGAGCTGGCTAAGGACGCCCCCAAGAACGAGTTCACCATCGGCATCGTGGACGATGTGACCCACCTGTCTCTGGATGAGAAGGTCTCCCCCAACACCGCCGCGGAAGGCACCATCGAGTGCAAGTTCTGGGGTCTGGGCGGCGACGGCACCGTCGGCGCCAACAAGAACTCCATCAAGATCATCGGCGACCACACCGACAAGTACGTACAGGCTTACTTCCAGTACGACTCCAAGAAGACCGGCGGCGTCACCGTTTCCCACCTGCGTTTCGGCGACAAGGCCATCAAGTCCCCCTACTACATCAACAAGGCTGACTTCGTTGCCTGCCACAACCCCTCCTACATCACCAAGGGCTTCAAGATCGTTCAGGACGTCAAGCCCGGCGGCGTGTTCCTGATCAACTGCCAGTGGAATCTGGAGGAGCTGGAGCATCATCTGGATGCCGCTTCCAAGCGTTACATCGCCAACAACAACATTCAGCTGTACACCATCGACGCTATCGATCTGGCCATCAAGGTCGGCATGGGCAAGCGTACCAACACCATCCTGCAGTCCGCTTTCTTCTCTCTGGCGAAGGTCATGCCCGCTGAGGATGCCATCAAGTACATGAAGGACGCTGCCGAGCACTCCTACCTGAAGAAGGGCCGCGACGTCGTCGAGAAGAACTGGAACGCCATCGATGTGGGCGCTACCGCTTACCACAAGGTCGATGTTCCCGCCTCCTGGGCTACCGCTGAGGATCACAAGCCCGAGACCGTTCTGGAGGGCCGTCCCGACACCGTCAAGGTCGTCAAGACCATCCTGAACCCCATCGGCAGAATGGACGGCTACAGCCTGCCCGTTTCCGCCTTCGCCGATCTGCCCGACGGCCAGTTCCCCCTGGGTGCTTCCGCTTATGAGAAGCGCGGCGTTGCCGTTACCGTTCCTCACTGGGACGAGACCAAGTGCATCCAGTGCAACAACTGTGCTTACGTCTGCCCCCATGCCACCATCCGTCCCTACGCGCTGACCGTTGAAGAGGCCGCTGCCGCTCCCGCGAACGCCCGTCTGGTGGATGTCAAAGCCGGCAAGGGCAAGGGCGTCTACAAGTACATCATGGCCGTGTCTCCTCTGGACTGCATGGGCTGCGGTGTCTGCGTCGGCGTCTGCCCCACCAAGGCCATCACCATGGTTCCTCAGGAGAACGAGCTGCCTGAGCAGGAAGTCTTCAACTACATGGTCTCCAAGGTCAGCGAGAAGAAGGACATGCAGGACAACACCGTCAAGGGTTCTCAGTTCCGCAAGCCTCTGCTGGAGTTCTCCGGCTCCTGCGCCGGCTGCGCCGAGACCAGCTACGCCCGTCTGGTGACCCAGCTGTTCGGCGATCGGATGTACATTTCCAACGCCACCGGCTGCTCCTCCATCTGGGGCGGTCCCGCCGCTACCTCTCCCTACACCGTGACTGCGGAAGGCCGTGGTCCCGCATGGGCGAACTCCCTGTTCGAGGACAACGCCGAGCATGGTCTGGGTATGTACACCGCACAGGCCGTCATCCGTGAGTCTCTGGCTAACAAGGTCAAGGAAGTCATGGAGAAGACCACCTGCGACGAGCGCAAGGCCGCCTGCCAGGCTTGGCTGGACACCTACAACGACGGCGAGGCCAACAAGGCTGCTACCAAGGCTCTGATCGAGAATCTGGAAGCCAAGGTCTGCTGTGACACCGTGAAGGACATCCTGTCCAAGAAGGAATATCTGTCCAAGAAGTCCGTGTGGATCTTCGGCGGCGACGGCTGGGCATACGACATCGGCTTCGGCGGTGTTGACCATGTGCTGGCACAGAACAAGGACGTCAACGTCTTCGTCTTCGACACCGAGGTTTACTCCAACACCGGCGGACAGGCCTCCAAGGCTTCCAACATCGGTCAGGTCGCTCAGTTCGCGGCTGCCGGTAAGGAGACCAAGAAGAAGTCCCTGTCTGAGATCGCGATGAGCTACGGCTACGTTTACGTCGCTCAGGTCGCTATGGGCGCCAACCCCGCTCAGACCATCAAGGCCATCACCGAAGCCGAGGCTTACCATGGCCCGTCCCTCATCATCGGCTACGCTCCCTGTGAGATGCACTCCATCAAGGGCGGCATGACCAACTGCCAGGCCGAGATGAAGAAGGCCGTTGAGTGCGGCTACTGGAACCTGTTCCGCTTCGATCCTTCCAAGGAGACCGGCAAGTTCCAGCTGGACAGCAAGGCTCCGAAGGACGGCTATCAGGAGTTCCTGATGAACGAGGCTCGTTACAGCCGTCTGACCCGCGAGTTCCCCGAGCGTGCAACCGATCTGTTCGCCAAGAACGAGGCTGCTGCCAAGGAGCGCTGGGAGCATCTGAACAAGCTGGTCGAGATGTACAAGGACTAATCGTCCAATATCTCCGATTCTGCTCTAATGAAAACTGCCCGTCCCCGGTAACGGGGACGGGTTTTCCAAACTTTTCTGGAGGAATGATATGAAGGTACTGCTGCTCAACGGAAGCCCCAAAGCAAACGGAAATACGGCCTATGCCCTTTCCCAGATGGCGGAAGTCTTCACCGCCGAGGACGTCGAAACGGAAATTTTCCACGTGGGCAATCAGCCCATCCGTGGCTGCATCGCCTGCGGAAGCTGCCGGAAGACCGGCAAGTGCGTTTTTGACGACGCGGTCAACCAGGCGGCGGAAGCGTTTCGTCAGGCCGATGGTCTGGTGGCCGCCAGCCCGGTTTATTATGCTTCCGCAAACGCCACGCTGGTGGCGTTTCTGGACCGGCTGTTCTACAGCACCGGCTTTGACAAGCGGATGAAGGTCGGCGCGTCCGTGGTGGTCGCCCGCCGGGGCGGCTGCTCCGCTACATTTGACGAGCTGAACAAGTATTTCACCATCAGCGGAATGCCCGTCGCGTCCAGCCATTACTGGAACAGCGTCCACGGCCGCGCCCCCGGCGAAGCGGCGCAGGACTTGGAGGGCATCGCCACCGTCCGGAATCTGGCTAAGAACATGACTTTTCTGATGAAGTCCATCGCCCTTGGCAAGGAGAAATTCGGTCTTCCGGAGCTTGACCCCGTCTCCCCCACCCACTTCATCCGCTAAGGAGGTCGGTCACTATGCTCTGTACCGTCACGGACATTCGCGGCGATTACGCTTACGTCAGGTACGATGATACCGGCGTTGTCTCCGAGGTCGCCATTGCACTGCTGCCCTTTGGCGTGGATGTGGGCGATCAGCTGAAATTCGAGAACTACGAGTTCACCCGCGTCTAGGAAAATATCACAATGCCCCCAATATGCACGCTTACTGTGCATATTGGGGGCATTTGTCATGGAATCACATTTTCAGCATGTTCGCTTCATAGTACAATTTGACATACATGGCAATTTTCGCAAAGATGGGAACATCCTTGCCGCCGGTGGGGGTGATGGTGACGGTGCACATATCGCTGGAATAGCTCCAATCGATATCGCCCTCGGCCAGCACGGTTTCGCTGTCGTCCCACAGCGTCTTGCAGTCCTCCGAAGCGTACAGCCCGGTGGGTGTAAAATCCGGGTCGAGGAAATAGACGATATAGGCGTTGTCCCAGTTCGCGTCCACCCGCTCCTGCGCATAGCCAAGGCAGTTGCCGTCCATGTCATAAAAGCCCAGGGTGGAGCCGGAATTGACGCCCTCCTGGTGGTTCACCGGCTCGTCCGTGACGTACTTGGCGTAAAACCACTCCTCGTAGTTCGCAGAAATCGTCCATTTGCCGTTGATCAGCCCCGTCTCCCGCATAAATCCGGCAAAACCGTTGTTCACGCGGATGTCGCTGGCCTGATTGGGTTCCGAAAAATCACCGTCGATGGTGATAACGCCCTGTCCATTCAGCGCCGCCTTGGCATCGTCGGCGGTGGCATAGGTCACCGCTTCCTCACATCCCAGCAGCAAAACGCTGAGGACAAGCGCCGCGATCAGTGCAATTCCCTTTTTCATCTCTCTTTTTTCCTCCTACATCTGGTTTGTAACAGCGCCCTCTTTGTCTCTCGCCAGCTCCCGGGCGGCCATCACGGCCATGCACACCAGCAGCGGCAGCTTGTCAGGCCGGTAGACGATCAGATAGGCGTTGTCGAACACCGCGTTTTCGACGGTCAGGTCCATGTCGTCCATGATGGCGCCCAGAATCTCGCCGTTGAGCGTGACCTTGTAGTTGTGACCGACGGTGCCGCTGTACTCCCGCAGCTCCAGTTTCCCTTCCGTCACCTCCATGGTGAAGCGGTCCCGCACCAGATCAAACTGCTTTTCCAGCGTGCCGTAAAGTTCACCATCCTGATAGAACTTGTATGTAGCCAGCGCGTGCCCCAACTGCTTGGTCATGGTGAAAACCTCACGGTCATAGTTATCCAGCACCCGCAGCTTCACCAGCGGCGCTGTGCCGTCCACGGTGTAGAGGGTGTTTCCGTCCGTATCCTGAACGGTGAAATGCTGCCCCGTCAGCTTGAAATCCTCGCTGAAGGTGTAAATCTGAGAGGGAGAGATCTCCCGGAAGGGCAGAATCGTGCCGGTTTTCACGAAGTGTTCAAGGCTCTTCTGAAGCCATTCCCGCATCAGGAAAACATCCGAATGATAGACCAGATGCCCCGCAAGGTCTTCCCCCGCATCCGCTTCCGCCGGAAAACGAGGTTCCGTCAGTCGCTCCGAAATGGTAGAGTCCAGCATGGAATAGCCAACGTAGCCGATCATTCCGTCGCGATTCAGGTAAAAGTACAGAAACTCTCCCCGGACATTCGGCCCGAAAATCAGGCTGGTATAGGGACTTGTGGAGAATTTTCCCAGATACGCAGAACCGAGGGGCGTTTTTTCGTTCTGGAACGCGCGGTAAAACTCCTCGATCTTCCGGGGGACATCCATGGCGATCATGGCTCCGCCGTCCGTCATGGCGTTGTAGTCCGCCGGAGAACCCATGTTGAACACCGCAATGCCGATAATCAGAATTACGGTTGCAATGGACACCGGGATGGTATCCCAGTTCCCGGCAATACTTAGCCACACTGCCAGCGCGACCAGAACCAGACCAATGATCCGGAACTTCCATATCCGCCGCTTGATGGCAGGCGAATAGCTCACATAAGCGTCAAACTTTTCCTGCTCCTGCTTCACGACGTTTTTTGCCTGTTCTGCCGTCCGTTTCACCGGGGATTTGCCGTCAAACAGCCAAGCGAGGAAGCCAAACACCCCCGCAACCAGCAGCAGGAACAGCAGCCCCACAATGGTGAGGCCGTCAAACACGCCATCTCTTATGTCAATAATGACGTTGTAGATGGCGTACAAAATCGTGGCCGCCGTGAGACCGAGAAAAACCTTTTTCACACGCATTCCACCTCTCTATCGGATGGCATAAGTGTACCACATTTGTGCCCTCCATACAAGAAAAAATTCCCAAAAGATGCGCAGCTGCGAGAGGGTGGAAGCACTTGTCAGCCCGCAACGCGCTTCCGCTTCGTGTGGGCAGCCACTCCCAGCAGGCCCATTCCTGAAACCACCAGCACCAGCGCGGCAATGATTTGCGTCGGCTCCTGTCCCGTGGGGGGCGGCTCCTGAGCACCAGTCATCGACTGTGGTCGAACGGTGATCTCCCAGATATCCTCGTAGGGCAGCTCGATCACGAAGGGCGGTATCGCGTCATTCCCGGCTGAAATCCCGGTCTGTTTGATGAGATACAGCCCCGGCGACAGGTTGGAAAACGTGGCACTGCCCTCCGCGTCAAAGGGAACCGTTGTCCCCTCCGCTGCCTCATGCTCCGCCAGCCACGACGCCAGCGTCAGAGACGGCAGGTCTCCCCACCTTACCAGTCCCCCGCCGTAAACCTCGTCCAGCCAGTAGCCGCCATCCGCCTCGACGCCCGCATGGTACAGCGTCACGGCACTTTCGACGGGCGGCTTCGTCTCCGGAATAACCCGGATAGAACCCGTCTGGGCGGCATAAGCCGGGATGGCACCTCCCAGCAGCAGTCCAACCGCCAATAAAGCAAATACAAGCCGTTTTAGCATTTCGCTTCTCCCCTTTCCCGGTTTAGCTACAGTATACCGTTTCCCGGGAGAACAAGCAGTCGAAGCGGGGATGTGATGCCGTAGGGTTTTGGGGCGAAAAAATGCCGGGCAGGCACTTTGTGCTTGTCCGGCATCGGAATATCCAATTAACCCACAGGGGCGGGGGTGATTTTCATGACCTTGCGCTGGTATTCGGAAATGCCGATCGCCAGCACATCCATTGCCCGCTCCAGATCCTCCTGCTTGAGAACGTAGGCAATACGCACCTCGTTGATGCCCTTGCCGGGGGTCTCGTAGAAGGGTGCGCCGGGGGCGAACATGACGGTGTCCCCCTGATGGTCGAAGTTTTCCAGCAGCCAGTACTGGAACTTGTCCGCGTCGTCCACCGGCAGGCTCGCCATGACGTAGAACGCGCCCATGGGTTCCTCCACCACCACGCCGGGAATCTGACGCAGCTTGGAGATCACCGTATCCCGGCGGCGGCGGTATTCCTCCTTGCTCTGACGGAAGAACGCAGGATCCACCGTATACAGCGCCGCCGCGCCGATCTGGTCAATGGTGGCAACGGACAGACGGGACTGACAGAATTTCAGCAGCGCCGCCTGCAATTCCTTATTCCTGGTCACGACGCAGCCAACACGCGCGCCGCAGGCGGAGAACCGCTTGGAGGCGGAGTCGATGATGACGAGGTTCTCGTCGATATCCCGGAAGTGCGCCATGGTCGGCACACCGAATTTGTCGTCGTAGCAGAATTCCCGGTAAACCTCGTCGCAGATCAGGAACAGGTCACGTTCCTTGGCAATGTCGGCGATCATCCGCATTTCCTTCTGGTCGAGGACAACGCCTGTAGGGTTGCCGGGGTTGGTGATCAGGATGGCGCGGGTGTTCTTGGTGATCAGGCTCTCGATGCGCTCCCGCTTGGCGTAGCGGTAGCCCTCCCACGGGTTGGTGGGCAGGGCACGGATAACGCCGCCGGCCGCATGGACGAAGGTGGTGTAGTTGGGGTAATACGGCTCGGGGATGATGACCTCGGTATAGGGGTCGAGGATGCTCAGGCAGGTCATCAGCAGCGCCTCACTGCCGCCGGTGGTGATGAGGACGTCGTTGGGCGCCAAGTCAACCCCCAGTTTGTGATAATAGCCCCGCACAGCGTCAATGAGCACAGGCATACCGGGAGACTCGGCATAGGCCAGAGTCTTGCGGTCAAAGTTCCGCACGGCGTCATAGTAAGCCGTGGGCGTGGGCAGGTCGGGCTGTCCGATGTTCAGGTGATAGATCTTCTTGCCCTTCTTCTCGGCCTCCACGGCGTAGGGATGGAACTTCCGCATGGGAGAGGGTTCACACCGGTTTGCGTTGATGGATATCTGCATAATTACCTCCACCGGCGGTACTTCCGCCGGATTTCTGATATTCTTTCGTAAGGCGAACCACCTCCGGGGTGAGTATCGCCAAAGCTGTCAAATTGGGAATCACCATCAGGCCGTTGACGGTCTCCGCCGCCGACCAGACGACGCCAGTTTGCAGGCATGCCCCGGCGACCACCGCGGCCATCTGCGCCGCGACAAAAAACTTCCACGCCCGGGTGCCAAAGAGGAACTGGGCGCACCGCGCACCGTACAGCCCCCAGCCAAGCACCGTGGCAAAGGCAAAGCAGACGAGGGACACGGCAATGAAAACCGGCGCAAAATCGCCATAGACAGCAGCAAACGCCTTCGTCGTCAGCTCCACGCCCACGTCTCTGCCGTAGGGAACCGGCACGCCGCTGACGAGAATGACCAGCGCCGTCAGTGTGCACATGAGGATGGTATCGAGAAAAACCTCCATAATGCCCATCAGCCCCTGTTCCGCCGAGTGGGAAACCTCCGCCGAAGCGTGGGCGATAGACGCGGTACCCATGCCAGCCTCATTGGTAAACACCCCGCGGCTGCATCCGATGCGAAGCGCCTGATAGGCAGAACCCAAAGCCCCGCCTGTCACCGCCCGGGGAGAAAATGCCCCCGCCGCGATCGACGCGAACGCCGCCGGAACCTCCCGCCAGCGCAGCACCAGCATCACCGCGCAGAGCAGAATATATGCAGCGGAGATGAACGGCACCAGCCGCTCGGCCACAATACCGATGCGTCTCGCGCCCCCAAGGAGCATCGCGCCCACCAGTGCGGCCAGAATCAGTCCCATCACAAGGTTTCCAAGTCTGGTCTGTTCGCCGCCGAAGCGGGTCACCACATCGTTTACGCCGGAGATCACAGCGTTGATCTGAGTGGCGTTTCCCACGCCGAAGGCCGCAACCACGCCGAACACGCAGTAAGCGACGGCCATAGGTGTAAATTTCGTCCCCAAGCCCTGAGTGATCACATACATGGGGCCGCCGATCCACCCCGCCGGGGTTTTCACCCGGTAGCGAAGCGCCAGCGTAACCTCCGCGTATTTCGTGACCATCCCGAGAACGCCGCAAATCCACATCCAGAAAATGGCCCCCGGCCCGCCGAGACAGATGGCACCGGCAACGCCGACGATATTTCCCGTCCCTACGGTCGCCGCCAGCGCCGTACACAGCGCCTGAAAGGGCGTCACCCCGTTCCCGCTTTTCTGCCCCGGGCGAAGCATGGAAAGAAAGCGCCTCCATGCTCTGGGGAACAGCGTCAGCTGGGCGAAGCGAAGCCGCAGGCTCAGATAAAGCCCCACGCCAACGATCAGCACCAACGCGGGCGCACCCCAGACGATTCGATTCAGGCCGTCAATGTATTTGGTCATTTTGTCCTCCTAGCATACCACTTTTTTGTTGAAACTGCAAGAGAAAAATCGGAAAAATGATAAAAAAAGCGGCTCTCCATTTTTAGAGAACCGCTTTCGTGATCGATTATGTTATTCCCACGCCGCCCAGACTTCCGGGCAATAGCCAACCGTGGCCTGCTTGCCGTTGCGCACTACGGGCGTTTTCATCAGGGCGGGGTTGTCGAAAACCTTGTCTTCCTTCGCACGCTGGTCGTCCATGTACTTCATGAGGGTGATGTCCGGGGACTTGCCGTCCCAGTCGATGAGGTTGTCAATGCCGCCCACCGCCCGGAGAACACTGTCAAATTCCCTGCCGGACATGCCATATGTTTTCAGATCTATGGATTGGAATGGAATGCGCCGCTCCTTGAAGTAGCGTTCCGCCTTCTTGGTGTCAAAGCATTTGCTTTTGCCGAAAATCTGAATGTTCAATACACTACCTCCATCAGGCACAGTCCCTGCGCCGGAGCCAGGAAGCCCGCGTCCTCCCGCTTGCCGCCGAACAGCGACGGAATGCTCTCCGTTTCCCGCTCTCCCCTGCCGACCTCCACCAGCGTGCCGACCAGAATCCGCACCATGTTGTAAAGAAAGCCGTTACCGGTGAACAGAATTTGGATTTCCTCCCCCTGCCGCTGAATGTCGATGGAATCGATTCGGCGGACGGTGGACTTTTTCATTCTCGCATTGCCGCAGAACGCGGAGAAATCATGCTCCCCCGTCAGCAGTGCCGCCCCGCGGCGCATGGCGTTTAAGTCAAGGCGTTCCGGCATGACCGCAACGTACCGCCGCTGAAAAACGCACGGCTCCCGGGAATTCCAGATACGGTAGCGGTAGGTCTTGGCGCGGGCGTTCAGGCGGGCATGGAACCGGGGCGGCACGTCCACACAGAAATATATGCCGATATCCTCGGGAAGATACTGCCGCAGTTTGGACAAAATCTCCCCCGCCGGCATGGCGCTTTCGCAGTGGAAATTCGCCGCCTGATGCAGCGCATGTACCCCGGCGTCGGTGCGGCCGCTGCCGCTGACCTCGATCGGTTCCTCCAGAATCCGGGAAAGGGCTGTTTCCAGCTTGCCCTGAATGGTGTCGTCCCTTCCGGGCAGACGCTGCCAGCCCCGGTAGCGGGTGCCGTCGTAGCAAATATCAAGCCGCAGATTCCGCATAATCCTCCATCTCTTCTCTGGCCTCCCGTTCGGTATCCGCCGAGAACAGGAACTTGCCGCTTTTGTCATACACCTGAACGTGTCCGCCTACATAACGCATCTGAAACATAGCCATCAACCTTTCCTTTCGGTTTCTGGCCATAGTATAACACGCTATCTGTCCAATAAATCGGACTAATTAGGCTTACGCCAAACTTTTTTTCATATGGGAGGACAGCCACTGGAGAATGTCCCCGTAGACCTCTTCCCGGTTGATCTCGTTGAGAATCTCGTGCCTGCACAGCGGGTAAATGTGCACCGAGACATCCGCCATCCCCGCCTTGCGGAAAGCGTCAGCCGACTGACGGACGCCCTTGCCGTAGTTGCCCACAGGGTCGTCCCCGCCCGCAATGAAGAATACGGGCAGTTCCTTGCGCATGGCGGCAAGGCTCTCCGGCTTCTCGATGTAGCGGATGCCCGTCATCAGATCCCGCAGCAGTCCCGTCGTTTCGGTGAAGCCGCACATGGGATGGGCGATGTAGGCGTCCACGATCCTGGCGTCCCGGGTCAGCCAGTCGAATTCCGTGCGGGGATGCTCCACCTTCCGGTTGTAGCCGCCGAACACCAGCTTGTGAAGGGTCTCGTCGGGGTTGGTCTCCCCCACCTTTTTGCACACGCTCTCCACCACCTTGATGACGGCGGGCAGCGCAAAAGCAGGCTGCCAGCCAGTGCCGCAGATGATGGCAGCGTCAATGCCGCTGTCCGGGTACTTGCACAGAATGGTCCTCGCCATGAAGGAACCCATGGAATGACCGAACAGGACATAGGGAAGGTTCGGGAATTCCGCCTTTGTCAGTTCCAGCAGATGGTAGCTGTCCGCCACGGCGCTGAACCAGCCGCCGGTGAAATAGCCATTGGTGTCCCCTTCGCCTACAGACTCGCCGTGACCCATGTGGTCGTCAGCCACCACGACGAAGCCCCGCTGTGCCAGCACCTGAGCGAATGCGTCGTAGCGCTCCGCCACCTCCGCAATGCCGTGGACGATCTGGAACACCGCCTTCGGCTCTCCCTCCGGCATCCAGCGGCAGACGTGAATCCTCCCTGCACCGCAGGAATCAAACCAGAAGTCCTCTCTCATGACTTACTCCACCACCTTGTAGCCTGCGTCGGTGATGGCCTTCTTCAGCGCCGCCGCATCGGCGTCGCCGGTGACGGTGACATTCTTCGCATCCAAGTCCACAACGGCGTCCGTCACGCCGGGAACACCCTTGCAGGCAGTTTCCACGTGAGCCTTGCAGTGACCGCACATCATTCCATTGACCTTGATAACCGTTTTCATAATTGTATCCTCCTTGGTTTTGATTTCTTCGTGTTTCGGGGCTTCCACCACAGAGGGGGAAGTCTTCGGTTTGAACAGGCGCAGGCGCAGAGCATTCGTCACCACAAACACGCTGCTCAGGCTCATGGCCGCCGCGCCGAACATCGGGCTAAGCTTCAGCCCCAGGGGCAGGAACAGCACACCGGCGGCGAGGGGAATTCCCAGAGTGTTGTAGAAAAATGCCCAGAACAGATTCTGCCGGATATTGCGGATGGTGGCCTTGCTCAGCTCCACCGCGCCGCTGACGGCGGCGAGAGAGCCGGTCATCAGCACCACGTCCGCCGACTCGATGGCAATGTCCGTTCCTGCGCCGATGGCCATGCCCACGTCGGCGCTGACCAGTGCGGGCGCGTCGTTGATGCCGTCGCCCACCATGAGCACCCGGTGTCCCTCCGCCTGCAATTTTCCGACCGCCCCGGCCTTGTCCGTGGGCAGCACGTCGGAGATCACATGGGCAATGCCCGCCTTCCGGGCAATGGCCTTGGCCGTAGCTTCATTATCGCCTGTAAGCATCACTACGTCAAGTCCCATTTTTGTCATAGCCTGTACGGCGGCCTGAGAATCGGCTTTCAGCACGTCGGCGGCGGCAACAGTTCCGAGATAATCGCCCTTTTCATTGGCAAAATGCAGGGGTGTCTTTCCCTGATTGGCAAGCTCCGGCATGGCCGGGACTTTAACGCCCAGTTCCTCCATCAGCCGGCCGTTGCCGCCGTAGCACCGCACGCCGTCCACGATGCCGGATACGCCCCGGCCGGGAAGGGTTTCAAAGTCCTCCGCGACAGGGTAAGTTTCACTGCCCATCTTATTCAGAATAGCCTTTGCAAAGGGATGCTCGGACTTGCTTTCCAGCGCGGCGGCGATCCGCATCAGCGCCTCCCCGCTGACTGCGCCGGGGAGAACGTCCGTTACCTCCGGCTTGCCGGTGGTGAGGGTGCCGGTCTTGTCCAGCACCACGGTGTCCACCCGGTGCAGGTTTTCCAGCGCTTCGGCGTTCTTGAACAGCACGCCCATCTTGGCGCCCCGGCCGGTGCCGACCATGATGGCCACAGGCGTGGCCAGTCCCAGCGCACAGGGGCAGGAGATCACCAGCACGGAAATGGCGCGATTCAGTGAGAATTCCAGTCCGTATCCCGCGATCATCCAGACGATGAATGTCACCGCCGCAATGCTCATGACCACCGGGACGAACACGCCCGCGATCTTGTCCGCCAGCCGGGCGATGGGCGCTTTGGAGCCGCCCGCGTCCTCCACCATGCGGATGACCTGCGCCAGAGTGGTATCCTCGCCCACCTTGTCCGCCCGGAATTCCAGATACCCTTCGGTGTTGACCGTTGCAGCAGCGACCTTGTCCCCCGCGCCCTTTTCCACGGGGACGCTTTCGCCCGTGAGGGCGCTCTGGTCAACGGACGCCCTGCCTTCCAACACGGTGCCGTCCACGGGAATGCTGCTGCCGGAGCGGACGATGACCACATCGCCCACAGCCACCTGCTCCACGGGGATTTCCACGATCTCCCCGTTTCTCCGCACAGAGGCGGTCTTGGGGCTTAGATCCATCAGCGAACGGATGGCGTCGCCGGTCTTGCCCTTGGCGCGGGTCTCCAGAAATTTACCCAAGGTGATCAGCGTCAGGATCATGGCCGCAGATTCAAAATACAGGTTCTCGCTGTAGGACTGCACCAGCTCCCAGTCTTCATGTCCCATGCCGTAGGCCATGCGGAACAGCGCCGCCACGCCATAGCCCAGCGCAGCCAAAGAGCCAACGGCGATCAGGGAATCCATGTTGGGCGCACGGTGCCACAGGGCTTTCAGTCCTCTGCTGTAGTACACCCGGTTCAGGTACACCACAGGAAGGGTCAGAAAAAATTGCAGCAGCGCCGCAACCAGCGCGTTCTTCACGCCGTGGTACCAGTGGGGTGCGGGCAGTCCGATCATGTGTCCCATGGTAAAATACATGAGCACCACCAGACAAATCGCGCTGCCGATGATCCTCTTTTTCATTTCCTTCAAAGCGGCTTCCGCCGGGGCGGCCTCTGCCTTGTCCGTTTTCTTTTCACCGGGCAGGGCGGCATTATAGCCCGCGTCCTGCACCGCCTTGATGATGGCAGGAACAACGTTCCCGTTTTCCGCCTCCACCTGCATGGTTCCCGCAAGAAGATTCACTTCCGCTTTTTCCACGCCCGGCACGGCGTTCGTCACCTTCTCCACCCGGGCGGAACAGGCCGCGCAGGTCATGCCGGTGACATTGAATTTGAGTTTCATGATTCTCCCTCCATTTCAAGGGAATCCGCAAATGAACCCGTATTTCGGATAAATTCATTGACTATTCCCTTCATTTATGATACCATTCTACCATGATAATCCAAAAAAACAAGTATGCACTATTATGTGCCATACTTCCCTTTTGGATACCGTAAGGAGGTGACGGAATGGCAAACGAAGACAACTGCCCGGTGGAAGCCACGCTGGAGCTGATCGGCGGAAAATACAAGGCTTTGATTTTATGGCACCTTTCTCAGGGCATCCTCCGTTTTTCGGAACTGCGTCAGGTCATCAAGGGCGCGACGCCAAAAATGCTGACCCAGCAGCTGCGGGAACTGGAAGCCAATGGTCTGGTTCACCGGGAGGTGTATCCCGTCATCCCGCCTAAGGTGGAATACTCCCTGACGGAAACCGGCCGCAGTCTGATGCCCGTTCTCGTAGCCATGCGGGACTGGGGTGCGGACTATCTGCGCCGGAAGGACACGGAACCCTGCTGCTTCATGATGGGGACAAACCCCATCGTCAAACCAACAAACCGATAGGAGAACTGTTATGAACATCAAAATCACGGCTGACAGCACCTGCGACCTTTCCGCTGACATTCTGAAAGAATACAACATCGCCATCACCCCCCTGACGGTCATCAAGGCCGGGACGGGATATATTGACGGCGTGACCATCACCCCCGCCGAAATTTTCGCCCACGTCGCCGCAGGCGGCGACCTCTGCTCCACCTCCGCCGTCAGCGTCGGCGAATATCAGGAGCATTTCACGAAATATGCGGGCGAATATGACGGCGTGGTGCATATCTGCATCAGCTCGGACTTTTCCTCTACGTACCGCCATGCCTGCATTGCCTCAGAGGATTTTGAAAACGTCCGGGTGGTTGACTCCCGGAACCTGTCCACCGGTCAGGGCCTGGTTGTGCTGAAAGCCTGCGAGCTGGCGAAAACCGCCGCATCTCTGGACGAGCTGAAGCGGGAGCTGGACGACTTCACCTCCCGTGTGGAAGCCAGCTTCCTCGTGGATAGGCTGGACTATCTGGTCAGGGGCGGCCGCTGCTCCTCCGCCGCCGCACTTGGCGCGAACCTTCTGAACCTGAAGCCCTGCATCGAGGTGAAGGACGGCAAGATGGGCGTTGCGAAAAAGTATCGCGGAAAATACGCCAAGTGTCTGGCAAACTACGTCAAAGACCGTCTTGACGGCCGGGACGATCTGGACGACGGCATTCTCTTCATCACCCACACCGGTGTCAGCGACGAATGCCATGAAGCCGTTATGGATGCCGTGTCCACCTACGGTCACTTCCACAAGGTTTACGAAACGCTGGCCGGATGCACTGTCTCCTGCCACTGCGGCCCCGGCACTCTGGGCGTTCTTTTCGTCCGGAAAAAATAATACTATTTCCTGATTAAAATTTTAATTTTAATCAGGAAGGCATCGCCTGACGGCGCTGCCTGTTTTGTGATTTATAAGGAAAGAAATCACAAAACAAGTCTCATATGAACTCCATGCCCTTCAGGCAATTAAAATCTTTTTTAAAGATTTTAATTGGAGTTCAGTATAACAGACAATAAGGAGTGTTTACAATGAAAGATACAAACAAGACAATGGACAATTTACTGGATACCTGCAAACTGTTTGCCGCGGCCATTCTTGTGGCGGTGCTGCTCTTCGCTTTCGCGGGCTGCGAAAAAGGACGTGCTGACAATACGCCTACCCAGACAATTCCGTCCACCCAGCAGACGACCCAGCCGGAAACGACGCAGGCCCCCACAATAAAGGAAACCACCCCGGCAGTTGAAACCGCGCCGGCGGCGGAGACGACCGCCAGTACGGAGGAAGCATGGAAGATCGAGTTTGAAAAGAGCCTGCTGGAGAACTACGGCGTCACGCCGGAATACTACGAAGATCTGGGCGACGGCGTTTATCAGGTCTATGTGAAGATCGACGGCAAGACCGTTCCCTATGTTACGGTGGACTCCGCGACCGGCGATTACCACGGATAAACTTTGCAAGCGGACACAAAATGCCCGGAATATGTTGAATCCCAACATATTCCGGGCATTATCCGTATCAGTAAATTACACGATTGCAGCTTATACTGAACTCCAATTAAAATCTTAAAAAAAGATTTTAATTGGAGTTCAGTATCATATAATTGCATTAAAATTTTGACAGGATATGCAACAACGCCCGGGTTTGTGCAGTTCCTTTCCGGAGCATAACAAAA
>ENA-OYYJ01000064-OYYJ01000064.1-human-gut-metagenome-genome-assembly--contig:-NODE-64-length-43718-cov-8.228935_pt1 | contig 43718 bp, 46 predicted proteins | sample MGYA00243248_ERZ653447 | MGnify/ENA primary metagenome ERZ653447 (study PRJEB26926, sample SAMN06165030) | human gut metagenome | biome: ENVO:00009003; feature: ENVO:2100002; material: ENVO:00002003...
GGTGTCGGTCATGCCCTAACCATTGGGCGGTTTCTTTTGAAAAGTAGGCTTCTTTTGGCATACCCTGCCGCTTCATAGCTTCCATCTTCAGTTTGTAGGCTCTGGCACGTTCTGAGGGAAGAATGTTTTCCCGCTGGATATTGCTGTCGATCATCCGAATGATAGCATCATCATCTTTCAGGTTGAGAACCATGACCAGCATGGTATCCTGTCCGAGCTGCTCGCAGGCGTACTTTCTGCGATGGCCGGAAATCAATTCATATCCGCCTTCCTTTCTGGGGTGGGCAATAGCCGGGATAAGTACCCCATTTTCTTTGACGCTTCCTACCAACTCCTACATGGCAGGATCATCCCGAACGCCATAGGGGTTTAACGGGTGGGGGTGCAAATCTTCCAGGGGCATACGGTAGATGATGCCCAGTGTTGCAGGTGATTTCTTTGGCATAAAAGTGGCCTCCTCTGTTTGATTTTGAGTATAAAACTTCATGCAGCATTACATTCTTGCACCACGATGAATGAAAACGGAGTGCAATAACCTTCTGCATATGGTAAAATAGATATGCACGGCACAAGATCGGCTTTTTTTGCCGCTACGAGCGCGCGCATAAAACTGGTTTTGCTCTCCTGTTGAACCACAAATTGTCCCAGCCGAATGGCATCAAGGACGTATAGCAAAATAATTGCTTTTAGGAGAGCACGCCGTGACAACTTTTATAAGGAGCGTTTGGTTATGGAAAACGATTCTGACGCAATGTGCAAAGTCTGCAAAAACCGTAAAGAGTTCGTATTTCTTTGCACAGTACCAGCGAATTTCTGCTAGACGTGGCAAAAATCGAGCCACGCTTGCAGTCGCCCATTCCATGCTGATCGCCATATACCACATTCTTAAAAACAAGACTGCTTTCCATGACCTCGGTTCTGACTACTACGATTCTTTTAACCGCGACAGAAAGATAAACAGCTATCTCAAACGACTGAAAGCACTTGGATGGGAACCTGATGCCATCCCCAGTTCCGCCTGAATGCGCTATTGCATAGCGCAAGCTGCCTGCCGAAAGGCGGGAGCCGTTTTGCGCCCTTTTTAGGGGTACGTTTTCATAACAAAAAGCCTCCATTTCTGGAGGCTAATTACATAAAACCCTTGATGTTAATTTCGGGTTTTGATAAAAGAGCGTTCAATCTCATGAAATATTTTTGTGCAGGGAGTTACGGATTTTATGGATTTTATGGTCCATTGTCATATCAGTTTTACCCCAATTTTTACCCCAAATGCGTAGAATATGATGAAGCATGATGGAACTAAAATCTGTGAAAAATCAAATTCTCTCACGTCAAAATCAGCAAATAACGCAGGATGAAACATGATAAATCATACATATGCTAATCCCCACAATGAAACCTTTGAACTCTGACAAGAAGGTTTCCAAGGAAGTTTCGGTTCCTGCGGCGGCTGCTCAGGCGGCTCCTGAAGCCTCCGAAAAAATTGATTTTTCCAATGTTCAGATCGAGCCACTGTTCCAGGATCAGGTGGATTTTGACACCTTCTCCAAGAGCGATTTCCGTGCCGTGAAGGTCAAGGAATGCGAAGCTGTGAAGAAGTCCAAGAAGCTCTTAAAGTTCGTTTTGGACGACGGAACCGGCACAGATCGGGTCATTCTGAGCGGCATTCACGCCTATTACGAGCCGGAGGAGCTGGTTGGAAAGACCTGCATCGCCATTACGAACCTGCCGCCCCGCCCGATGATGGGCATTGATTCCTGCGGTATGCTCATCTCTGCCGTGCATCACGAAAACGGTGAAGAAAAGTTGCATTTGCTGATGGTCGATCCTCACATTCCGGCAGGCGCAAAGCTCTATTGATTGTCCCTAAATTGTCGGTGCTTACGCCACAACTTACGCCAATTTACTCCGCGATTACGCCAAAAATGCGTCCCCAATTCTGCGATTGCAGACAAGTTCCGATAGCATACGATAAGTTCATATGATTTAAGCCCGCTGATTTCGGTCAGCGGGCTTTTTCTATTTCCTGATTAAAATCTTAATTTTAATCAGGAAGGCATCGTCTGAAGGCGCTGCCTGTTTTGTGATTTATAAGGAAAGAAATCACAAAACAAGTCTCATAACCAACAGCGTCATCATCAGAAGCTGCACAGGCAGGAACGGATAGACTGCCGCCGCGCACACTATGCACAGCGCCATGGGAACTGCCGTGAGAATGATCTGCATGGAAAGCTTCGCTTTCAGCACCTGCCACGGCGTGACCAGCAGGGACTGCATGAGCCACAGGCTCTTCCCCTCCAGCGACACCGAGGGGGCGGTCATATCATTCATGGAAGCGACCCCGCACAGGCAGATGGACAGCATCACCGGCATGCTCCCCTCCAGACCGTCAAGCAGGGTCTCCACCGTGGAGAGGAATTCGCCGCCCTTCCATAGGATCAGCAGCGCGCAGACCGGCATCAGGAACGTACCCATGCCGCAGTTGAGCATATAGTTGGGACTTGCGCCGAAATGGGCGAATTCCCGGCCAAGCAGCGCCGCGGGAATGCTCTTTTGCCGCACAGTGGTTTCCCGGTACACCGTCCGGGCGGTCTTTCCCGTAGCAGTTGCGGTTTCCAGGAAGCTGCGGGAGATCAGCGCCCACATGAGGGCGAACAGCGCTGCGACAAACACGGTCACAATGATACACGCTTTGGCATCTCCCGTGCCGACGCTGCCAAACAGATAAATGGGGTAGGCGCCATCCTTGACGGCGGCGCCGTAGACCGCCAGATTGGCAAGCAGCTCCTGAATCAGCGCCATTGCCCGGAAATAGAAGAAATAGTACGCACCGAAAAACGCCAGAGAAATGACGACGGTCACAAAGCTCTTATGCTTCAGCAGGCTGATCTTCGCGACCACCCACCCCAGCGCGCAGGACAGCGTCATGACAAAAACGGAGATCAGCGCGGTCAGCAGCACGCCGCCCAGCACATTGGCGAGTGTGACACCGGCCACTGCCCAGTAGACGATCACCGCCGGAAGAATTACAATTCCGGAGTACAGCAGTCCCATCAGGTAAACGCCCAGCAGCCGGGAGGCCAGCAGCACGTAGACCGGAATGGGCATGGACAGCAGCAGGTCGTTATCCTTCGCCAGATACAGGCTGGCATAGGTATTGAACACGCTGCCGAACACGCCGAGGAACACCGCCAGAAGTCCCATCAGCGCAAAATACAGCCAGCCCATGCCCGCCTGTGCCATGGGCGCACACCTTTTGACCGAAAGCAGCGTGAAAATGCCGCCCAGAACAACTACCATCAGCACCGCGAACATAGCGATATACGCAATGGTCGCCGCCTTGGAACGGGCTTTGTTCTTTTTCGCGTCGTAATAATAAGAGCGGAAAATTTCCAGCAGCTGCTTTTTCAGCAAGAGTTTCAGCATGATTCTCCCTCCAGCTCAAGGAACACTTCCTCCAGAGAGTCGTCGCCCTTGACTTCCTCCATGGTGCCGGAGCGGATGAGCTTGCCGCCCTTGATGATGGCGACCTTGTCGCAGAGCTTTTCCGCCACTTCCAGCACGTGGGTGGAGAAGAAGATCGCGCCGCCCCGGTCACAGATCTCCCGCATCATACCTTTCAGCAGGTGCGCCGCCTTCGGGTCAAGGCCCACAAAGGGTTCGTCCATGAGGATAAGCTGCGGCTCGTGGAGCCACGCGGCGATGATGGCCAGCTTCTGCTTCATGCCGTGGGAATAGGCCGCGATGGGCTGCGCCAGATCGCCGGTCAGCTCAAAGGCGTCCGCGTACCGGCGGATGCGCTCGCGCCGCAGAGCGGCATCCACGCCGAAAATGTCCGCGATGAAGTTCAGATATTTGATACCCGTCATGTACTCGTACAGGTCGGGATTGTCCGGGATATAGGCGATTTTCCGCTTGCATTCCAGAGGCTTTTCCCGAACGGAATCGCCGCCGATGTAAATTTCTCCCGCGTCGAACTGCAAAATGCCCGCCACGGATTTCAGCGTCGTGGTCTTGCCCGCGCCGTTGTGGCCGATGAAGCCGTAAATCTCACCGGGACGGATGTGCAGGTTCAGGTCGTCCACGGCCTTCTTTTCCCCGTAGGTTTTCGTCAGATGTTCAATGTTCAGCATATCGTACCCCTCCTTTTTTGTTTCGTCAGCCCCGCAGACCCGCCGCCTGCATGATGGCTTCAATGCTCTCTACCGGCTCGCTTCCCCAGAAACGGTGAATATCCGCGCATCCGGCAACGTCCAGCAGGTCGTCTGCCTCGTCGGTCAGAAGCTCTTGATAGGCATAGTCCACCAGCTCCAGTTTTTCCACGCACAGCGCCTGATCGTCACCCTTGGCGGCCAACCACGCGGCGGCCGCTTCGCCGATCTCATCCGCCCCAAGGCCGGTGTTCACGCCCCAGTCCAGCAGCCTGACGGCCACCTGCACCGCCCGCAGAGAAGAACCGGAGATACCGGGGATGACGTTTTCGTCGATATCGTCCAGAATGGGCAGCGTGAGTGCCGGCGCTGCCGCAGTCGGTGCCTCGGTCGGCACTTCGGTCGCGGCGGTGTCGTGACTGCTTCCGTCATCGGGAGCGGCGGCTTCCTTTTTCCAGATGCTGGTTTCTCCAGCCCCCGTCTTGAGGATGACCTCGTCGATTTCCCCTTCCACGGGGATGGCGACATGGAAGTCCCCCGTTTCAAAAATGCCGAATACCGCGCTGAAACGGAAGCCCACATACAGCTTGCCGCCCAGTTCCTCAGTGTAGCAGCCGCAGAAGCCCTCCGGGAAGGAACCGGGATAGAAGCCCTTGATCGTGACGGCGCTTCCGCTCACGTCCACGGATGTAATGGCCGCTTCCTCGCAGGCGCGGAAGCCGAAAACCTTCCAGCCATAGCGCCCCGCCATAAAAATGCCGGTGAACAGGATCGCCATGACCAGCAGCGTAATGATAACTGTTTTGATGAATTTCATAATGTCTCCTTCTCATGGAAGCTCTGATTAAATCGACAAAAGCTGACAGCGAGAGATTTTTCGCCAGATGAAGGTATTAAAAGTGGAGGAATACTTTATGTACCCGCAAGGGGTATGCCGCATCCGTAAGCCGGCTTGTGCCGGCAACGGCTGCGCTATATTTCCCACTTTTAATACTATTTCCTGATTAAAATCATAGATTTTAATCAGGAAGGCATCGCCTAATGGCGCTGCCTGTTTTGTGATTTATAAGGAAAGAAATCACAAAACAAGTCTCATATGAACTCCTTGCCCTTCGGGCAATTAAAATCTTTTCTAAAGATTTTAATTGGATTTCAGTATAAGACAGCAGCCCGCCGGGAATGTTCCCAGCGGGCTGTTTTTTGTGGGATTGGGGAATCCTTTGCCGAATCTGAAAAAATCCGTCAGATTTTCCCTGACTGCCGCGGTCAGTATATCTCCTGCTCAATGTCCCGGAAGAGATCGTCGTCAAAGAACTCCTGCAGCTCCATGCCCAGTCCCCGGCATATCCTCAGTACGGTCTGAATGGTAATGGAGTTGTTTCTTCCGTTGACGATATTGTTCAGCGTGGACTGCGTGATGCCGCAGCGGGCGCCCAGTGCGTTCAGCGACAGCTCGTTTTCGTCGCACAGATTCAGAATCCGTATTTGCAGTGCTTCCTTGGAACGCATTTCCCTCACCTCACTGCTGTGATGATACCACCCGCCGCATTGAAGGTTACCTCTTTTCCGTTGACCTTTCGCTTTTGGCAAAAAATTGGCAAAGAAGTGCCACACAGGAGCAGGTGTCGCAAGGTGAAGGAAGGAAACGCGCCTCAATAAGCCGCCCGCGGCGGTTTTTCGGAATACGTTTTATTCCAGATTCCTGAACAGATCCGACGTGAAAAATGTCGGCAGATCTATTTCAAGTCCGTCGCAGATCTTCTGGATGGTGGATACGTTGGTCGAATTGTTCCGTCCATAGATGATATTGCTAATCGTTGACTGGTTAAGCCCGCAGACAGAGCACAGGCCGTTTATCGTCATATGCCGCTCCTCGCAAAGTTCAAAGATCCGCAGCCGCAGTGCGTCATTGATCGTCATGATTTTACCTCCCTGTACAACGATTAACCCAAAAAACGCAAAAACCTCTGCGTTTACCCATATTGTCGCATATTCTGACAGAAAATGGTATCCCTTTTTCGAGAAAATATGCACAATATTTTCATCCGCGGGAGATTTTTCCTGGGCAATGGGACGGCAGGATAAAGAAAACCGCTCTTGCCTGATAGGCAAGAGCGGTTTTTTCTTGGAGCGGGCGACGAGGCTCGAACTCGCTACCTCCACCTTGGCAAGGTGGCGCTCTACCGGATGAGCTACGCCCGCATCTGGTGCCGACCGTCGGAATCGAATTGCTTCGATTCCGGGGCCAGTAGAATGGTGCCTCCGGTCGGAATCGAACCAACGACACGAGGATTTTCAGTCCTCTGCTCTACCTACTGAGCTACAGAGGCATATTGAGCAGAATTCTCTGCTCAACTGCACCATAGATGCTTTTTATTTGGCGACCCGGAACGGACTCGAACCGTCGACCTCCAGCGTGACAGGCTGGCGTGCTAACCGACTGCACCACCGGGCCAGATAAATGGTGGGAACAACAGGGCTCGAACCTGTGACCCCATGCTTGTAAGGCATGTGCTCTCCCAGCTGAGCTATGCTCCCAAACAGCGCCGCCGTCGGCTCTTCACCTCAGCGACGTGGTTTATTATACACAGAAACCCCTTTTTTGTCAAGCATTTTTTCCGTTTTTTTCTATGGAATTTTGCTTAGGGGCAATCAACGCTTCCCACCATTTTTCCGCCGAATATCAAATTTTTTCCAGCAGTTTTCCAATATCCTCCGGCGTGAAGCTGTAAACCGCGTCACAGAACTGGCACTCCACCGGGAAGGTCTTGCCCTCCTGCCGGATCTCCTCCAATTCCTTCCTGCCAAGGCTTATCAGGGCGCGCTCCACCCGCTCACGGGTGCAGTAGCACTTGTACGTCACCTCGGTGGTTTCCAGAAACGCCACGCCGAGACTTCCGCAGACCTGCCCCAGAATGTCCTCCGGGGTCATGCCCGCTTCCAGCATGGGCGTCACCGCCCCAGCCCGGGAAATGCCCTTTTCCAGCGTGTCGATCACTTCGTCCGGTGCGCCGGGCAGCAGCTGCAGCAGATAACCACCTGCCACCTTTACGCTCTGGTCGCGGTCAACCAGCACGCCAAGGGCGCAGGCCGTGGGCGTCTGCTCGCTTTGGGCGAAATAGGCGGTCACGTCGTCCCCGATCTCGCCGGAGACCAGCTGGGTCGAGCCGATATACGGCTCCTTCATTTGCAGGTCGCGGATGACCGTCAGCGTGCCGTCAGTGCCGACGGTCGCGCCCACGTCCAGCTTTCCCGGGTATTTCTCCACCAACGGCACCCGCGGCTCGGTGACGCAGCCCCGGACATTGCCCACGGAATCAGACACCACGGTGATGGTGCCGATGGGGCCGCCGCCCCGCACCTGCAGCGTCATGGAGCCGTCCTCCACCTTCTGCATGTTGCCCATCATGGAAGCCGCCGTCAGGCAGCGTCCAAAGGCCGCAGTGGCGTTGGGAGTCGTTTTCTGAATCTGGGCACCCCGGCGCACAAGCTCCGTGGAGCGGATGGCCACGGCCTTCACAAAGCCGTCCATGCTCATGCCCCGGACTAAGTAATCCTTCATTTTATCTTTCCCTTTCTCGCCTTAAAATATACCCTCTGCTCCCCTGCCCCCGGCGCTTCAAAACGGCGGTCGGCGTAGACCGCGATGTGGGTAAAGCCCGCAGCTTTTAAGTAGGCCGTCAGCTGCTCCTGAGAGTAGGCATACTCCCTGTGTTCTTCAAAAGAACGAACCCACGTTTCCCCCCTGCGCTGGAACAAATCCATGCCGTAGGAGCAGATATTGCTTTCTTCGTCAAATTCGCCCCGCCAGACGCAGTAAACGTCGTCGTCCTCGTCCAGAAACACCTGCCCGTCCATGGCGCGGAGCTTTTCCGGGGTGTTCACGTCGAAAATGAATATCCCGCCGGGGTTCAGCGCCTTCCAGACCCGCCGGATGGCCTCTTTGCAGTCCCCCGGGTTCGTGATATAGTCGAGGCTGTCCAGCGCGCAGACGGCGAGGTCGACGCCTCTGGGAAGGCACAGCCTTTGCAGACTCTGACGGACAAACCGGGGCGGGTTTTGGAGGTCTGCGCATTTCTGCTGGGCGGCGGTGAGCATTTCCTCGGACATATCCACACCGATGACGGAAAGCCCCTTCCCGGCAAGGATCGCCGACACCGAGCCGGTGCCGCAGGCAAGATCGACCGCCGTCCGGGGCTTTAACCCCTCTTTTTTCAGAATTTCCTCATAAAAGGCCACAATCGCCCCGTAATTCACGTCATTGGTCAGGCGGTCGTAGCTGGCTGCCAGCGCTTCATAGGCACCCATAAAATTCCTCCCCACTGCATAAAACATCCCGTCCCGAAAGGGACGGGATGCGGTACATTATCCCAATTTTATCAGCGCTTGAAAATGCTGAAAATCTCGTCGATGTCGCTCATGTCCGCCGGCTTGGTGGGCTGCTTGGAAGCGGCCACGGGGGTATCAATGTCGTCGGGGACAAAGCTGGGCTTGCTGGGGCGGGCGGTCTTGTCCGCGCCGGCGCTGGGGGCGAAGCTCTCGGGCTTCATCTCGAAGCCGGTGGCGATTACGGTCACGCGCATTTCATCCTGAAATTCGTCGGAAATGGTAGCGCCGAAGATGATGTTGGCGTCGGGGTTGGCAGCTTCCTGCACGATCCCGGCAGCGGTCTCCACGTCGTCCAGCGTCATCTCGTTGGAACCGGTAACGTTCACCAGCACACCGGTAGCGCCGTTGATGGAGGTCTCCAGCAACGGGCTGGAAACGGCGGCCGTGGCGGCCTGCTCGGCCTTCTCCCTGCCGGAAGCGGTGCCGACGCCCATGTGGGCGCGTCCGGCGTTCTTCATGACGGCGGACACGTCGGCAAAGTCCAGATTGATGATAACGTTCTTGCAGAAGCCCACCAGCTCGGAAATGGAGGTCACAGCCTGCTTCAGCACATCGTCGGCGATGCCGAAGGCGTTGGCGAAGGTGATCTTCTGGTCGGTGACGTATTTCAGACGATCGTTGGGAATGATGATCAGAGAATCAACCTTGCCGCTGAGATCGGTGATGCCCTGCTCAGCCTGACGCATCCGGTTCGCGCCCTCGAACTTGAAGGGTTTGGTGACAACGCCAACCGTGAGGATACCGGCCTCGTGAGCCAGATCGGCCACGATGGGAGCCGCGCCGGTGCCGGTGCCGCCGCCCATACCGGCGGTGATAAAGACCATGTCCGTGCCTTCCAGTGCCTTGGAAATGGCAGCCCGGGACTCCTCGGCGGACTTCTTGCCAATCTCGGGCTTGGAGCCTGCGCCCATGCCGCCGGTCAGCTTCTCGCCGATCTGGATCTTGTTCTTGCAGACGGATTTATTCAGATCCTGCTTATCGGTGTTGACCACGACGAAGTCCACGCCGCCTACACCGGCATCGATCATGCGGTTGATAACATTGTTGCCGGCGCCGCCGACACCGATCACCTTGATTTTCACAACGCGATCCTGTATAGTTTCGGACATAATCTCTTCCTCCTATGTATCTTTCGCAGACACGGCGGAGCCGCTGCTGCCTGAATTTTGCATCTGTACTTTCCCATTCTATCCCGAAAACCCGATTTGGTCAATAGAAAATCTGGCATTTCGGCAAATTATTTACAAAATAATAACATCATGCGAAAGGCGTATAGCCCACCTGATTCGGCCAGATGGTGAAGCTGATGTCCAGAACGCCGCTCTGGTAGTCGCTCATCTGCAAAATGGCGTCGTTCATGCAGTCAACCTTGTAATCGAGGCGGGATGTGTCGCCCAGATTGACCTGATACCGGGTGCCGTACCAGAGGATAATATCCTCGGTGCTGGTCACGTCCACGCTGGCGGCTTCGCCCACGATGTCGTTGTTTTCCAGCGCCTTGAGGATCTGCAGCGCGGCAGTCAGGCGCTGGGCACCGGTGGTCGTCACCGGGATCAGCTCTCCCAGTTCGTTGGTCTCACTAGGGGTCATCTCCGTGGCGACGCCCTTTTCGTTGACCGTGGGGGCTTCCAGCGTGACGCCCAGAACCTGGGTGGCCGTGGCCGCCTTGGCATTATTCGCCTGCTCCACGACCCTGCCGTCGGAGTCCATCATCCACCACTGTCCGTCGCTGGACTTGATGGCATAGACCACGCTCTCTTCTTCGATCATAATATTGACCGTATCCGGCAATTTTATACCAATCCGCACGCCCTTGACATAGGGCAAATTTGCCATAATCTGGCTGGCGGCGCGGATTTTGCTGAAGGTCAGGAGCTTGTCTCCCTCGGAAATGCCCGAGGCTTCCCGCACTGCCCACGCGCTGTAGGTATCCGCGCCGGTGACCGTGATGGTCTCCACCCTGAAGAACACCGACAGTCCCATGACGATGGCCAGAACCACCGCCGTCACCGTTATCAGCTGGACGATCAGCCGGTCGCGGTTGAAGGGCAGGGGCTGGGTATAGATTACGGCGGGTGTGGGCGTTTTCGGGCGGCTGCTTTCGGTTCGCCGGGAGGTTCGCTTCTTCGGGCGGTTCTTTGCGCTCATGAGCGTCTCGGCAAGCATGGTCAGCGCCGATTTCTTTTTGGGCTTGCTGTTTCCGTAGGCACGCTTCCTGTTGGGGACATCATCGTCCACGGGCTTGCGGCGGGGTGCGCCCCTCCGGGAATCGGCGGGGTGCTTTGCACGCTGACGTGCTGCGGCTTCTTCTCCGGCTCTCTGCCGGGGCTTGGCTTCCCTTTTGGCCGGGCGGTCAGGCTCTTCCTGCCGGGCGGGGCGTCTCTGAGCGTCCCGTTCCGCCGGGCGGCGGGGGCGCTCTTGGGCATTTTGCTCTGGCGCACGGCGGGAGTGCTCCTGTGCGCTCTGCTCTGGCGCACGGCGGCGCTGTTCTGGGGCGGTTTGTTCTGCTGCATGGCGAGAACGCTCCTGCGTGCTTTGCTCTACCGGGCGGTGGGGGCGTTCCTGTACGCTTTGCTCTGGTGCGCGACGGGGCCGCTCCTGAGTGCTCTGTTCCGCTGCGCGGCGGCGCTGTTCCGGGGCGTTCTGCTCTGGTTCGCGGCGTGGGCGTTCCTGAGTCCCCTGCTCTGGTGCGCGGCGCGGGCGCTCTTGAGTCCCCTGCTCTGGTGCGCGACGCGGGCGCTCCTGAGCGCTTTGTTCCGCTGCGCGGCGGGGGCGCTGCTCCGGGGCGCTTTGTCCGGGGCGCTGGGAAGCGCGCTTCTGTCCGTCTGTCTGCGGACGGCGCTTTCCGCCGTTTTCCCGGCTATCCTGTGTTGTATCCATAGTGTTCCTCCTGGGGTAAGGCGGGTTATTTTTCGCTTTGGGTCAGCTGCTCCACAATATCACAGATCCGTTCCGCGGAATCCAACCGAACCATCGTGTGCAGCTTCCGGGACATTTCCCTGCGGCGGTCTTCGTCCGCCAGCAGCGAACGGATCAGCTCATACAGCTTCCCGGGCGTGCAGTCCTTTTCCAGCACCACCACCGCGCCGCCCGCCGCTTCCAGCACACGGGCGTTCTTTTCCTGATGGTTGTTCGTCACATTGGGCGACGGGATGAGGATGCAGGGCGTGCCGGAAGCGCCGATCTCATTGCAGGTGGCGCTGCCCGCCCGGCCGATGACGATATCCGCCGCCGCCATGACAGTGGGCATGTCGTAAATATACTCCCGGATATCCAGCGCCGGACAGTTCTTCCAGTCCACGCCGTTATCCATGACCCGCTTAGGCATCCACTCCTTACCAAAGCTGCCGGTGGCGTGGATGTGGTGGAAGGGGAAGCCGTCGGCCTGCTCCAGAGGCATCATGTCCGCGATGGTCTCGTTCATGACCTTCGCGCCCTGACTGCCGAAAGCGGAGACGACCACGAAGCCGCTCAAGCCGAGTTCCTTTCTCGCTTCCTCTTTGGTGTCGAAAATGAACTCTCTGCGCACAGGCATCCCCACGACCTCCACCTTTTCCGGGTGCCTGTAGTGGCGGACGCTTTCCTCAAAGGCCACCAGCACCCGGCTGGCCTTGTTCGCCGCCAGACGGGTGGTGACGCCGGGGACGGCGTTGCTCTCGTGGACGCAGGTGGGAATGCCCATGGACTGGGCGGCGTACAGCGCCGGGAAGCTGGCATAGCCGCCGGTGCCAATGACCACGTCGGGCTTGAATTCCCGGAAAATCTTCTTGCACGCCTTCACACCCTCCCGCACGCATTTTACCGCGTGGAGGTTCTTTTTCACTGCGGTTAGGTTCTTTCCCCGGCTGAGGCCGGAACCTTCCAGGCATTTGAGGTCATACCCCGCCTGGGGCACCAGCTTTTCCTCCATATGGCCTTTCGCGCCGATAAAGAGGATATTGCAGTCCGGGTGGCGTTCCCGCATCATATTGGCAACCGCGATGGCCGGGTTGATGTGTCCCGCCGTGCCGCCGCAGGTAAAAATCAGATTCATAGGTCATGCCTCCTGTATTTTTCTCCGGTTTCGCCCTCTGGAAATGCCCAGAACAATGCCCATCTCCCCCAGATTCACCGCCAGCGCCGTGCCGCCATAGGAAAAAAACGGCAGCGCAATGCCGGTGGAAGGGAGCAGATTGGTGACCACGCACAGGTTCAGAATGGTCTGCACCGCGATCAGCGTCACCAGTCCCGCCGCAAGGACGGTGGAAAACCGGTCACGTGCGTTCAGCGCGATCCAGTAGCCCCGCAGGATGGTGACGGCAAACAGCGCAACGATTGCCATTGCCCCCACCAGTCCCAGCTCCTCGCAGATCACCGCAAAGATATAGTCATTATATTGAAAAGGCAGGTACAGATATTTCTGCCGGGACTTGCCGTAGCCCAGCCCGAACAGGCCGCCGGAGCCGATGGCGTACAGCGACTGCAAGATCTGGTATCCGGTGTCTCCCGGGTCAAGTTCCGGATGCAGCCACGCGGTGACCCGGTCGCCGGCGTAGCCCATGAAGCTGATGTAGACGACCACGAACACGGCGGCAGCCCCCGCCCCGGCCAGAAGCCATCTGGTTCGGGTGCCCGCCACGAACATCATCACCACCGCCACCATGCCCATGAGCATAATGGCCGACAGGTGCTTTTCCAGCGCCAGCGGGACCAGAATCCCCATCAGCGCCAGACCGAAGCCCAGAACGCCGTGGCGGAAGGTTTTCGCGTCCTGCCCGTACAGCCGGGTCAGCCGGGCAAACAGCAGGATCATGGTAAATTTCGCGATCTCGGAGGGCTGAAACTGAATGCCCGCCAGATTGATCCAGCGCCGTGCGCCGTTGACCTCCTCGCCGATGACGAGGACGCTCAGCAGCAGCACGATACTCACGCCGTACAGCGGCCATGCGAACCGGTACCAGACGCCCGTGGGTATCCGGCTGAAAAAGAACATGGCGGCAAGACCGATCGCGGCGCAAACCGCCTGTTTCTGGAGATATTTTGTGGAAATTTCGTAGCTGGTGTCGTATTCGCTCTGGGCGTAGCTTGCCGAATACAGCATAGCCAGTCCCACCGTCAGCAGCAGAAGCACCAGCAGCAAAAAGGGGTAATCGACGCTTTCCCCCGTCCGGGAAAGTCCCGGGCGGCGTTTCTCTTTGGCATGGAGGTCACGCTCCGACGCCATAAGATACTTCCTTTCAGGAGTGGATAATTAACCGACGAGACCGGCGATGCCGAACCAGGCCAGCACGCACATGGCTGCCGTCACACCGGCAAACACCAGCACGATTTTTTCTTCCTTCCAGCCGCACATTTCAAAATGGTGGTGGATGGGCGCCATCTTGAACAGGCGCTTGCCGTGGGTCGCCTTGAAATAGGAGACCTGCAAAATATCGGACATGGCTTCACAGACATACACGAAGCCAATCAGAATCAGAATCAGGGGCATCTCCAGCGCGAAGGCCATGGCGCACACCACGCCGCCTAAGAACAGCGAGCCGGTGTCTCCCATGAAGACCTTAGCGGGATGCCAGTTATAAAAGAGGTATGCAACCAGTCCGCCCGACAGAGCCGCGGGCAGCAGTGCCAGATCGTATTTGCCCATGGCGGCGGCCGCAGCGGTAAAGAATATCATCACAGGCAGGGTGATGCTGGCGCACAGGCCGTCCACACCGTCGGTGAGGTTCACCGCGTTGTCCGTCCCCACCATGACGAACATGGCAAAGAAAATATAGACGATGGGGTGCAGCTGGAAGCTCACATTCATGAAGGGAATGTACAGATGGGTATCCATAAAGCCGGAACGGTACATGGCGTACAGGAACAGCGCCGATACCGCCATTTGCAGCATGGCCTTCTGGAGCGTCGTCAGGCCCAGATTCCGGTGGAATTTGACCTTGGTAAAATCGTCCAGAAACCCGATGAGGCCGAAGCACAGGGCAAGCGCCAGCACATAAAACGGGGAATCATCGCTCATGGCGGGGAAATTGCCCACCAGGCAGAGAATTGTCCCGAAAATGAACATCAGTCCGCCCATCATGGGGGTGCCGGCCTTGCTGTTGTGCCATGTGGGGCCGATCTCCCGAATGGACTGTCCGGCTTTCAGCGCCCGCAGCACCGGCAGCAGCAGATACCCAATGCCGCCGGTCAGGATGCAGCCCGCCGCCGCCGTAATCAAGATTCTTGTCATGACTTCTTCCTCCGTTACTTCTCTTCGCCTAAGAACGCATCGATAACCTGTTCCAGATGGATACCGTGGCTGGCCTTGAACAGCAGCACGTCGCCGGGCTTTGCCGTGCGTTTCAGCGCCGCGACCAGCTCCTCCCGGTTCGTAAAGGCTCTTCCCCGGGTCTCCGGCATACCGCCGGTAATCGTTCCGCTGATGATCCGCCCGGAATTGGGGCCGTAGGCAAAGACAAAATCCGCTTTCTCCGCGGCGATCCTGCCCACCCGGTAGTGCTCCGCCTGGGTGCAGTCCCCCAGTTCCAGCATGTCACCCAGCACCGCGATCCGCCGCCCCTGCTTCTTTCCAAGGACGGCCAGCGCCGCCGCCATGGACTCGGGGCCTGCGTTGTAGCAGTCCTTGATGATGGTCATGCCGCCGGCCTGGATGATCTCCTGACGGCCGGAAATGTTCCGGAACTGGGAAAGCCCCGCCTGAATCTTTTCGGGCAGCACCCCCAGCTTCAGGCCGACCGTCACCGCCGCCAGCGCGTCGTTGACGTAGTGCTCGCCTTCCAGAAGCATCTTCACCGGGAAGGACAGCCGCCCGGCCTCCACCCGGAAGCGCAGATAGTCGCCGTCCTGATTGACGTCAAACGCCCGGACGGCACAGCCTTCGGAGGAACCGAAGTATGTAACCCGCTGCTGCGGCTCCTTGTCCAGATTCCGCAGGAGAAAATCGTCGCCGTTCAGCAGGAGCATCCCGTGAGGGGTCATGCCCTCCACGATCTCCATTTTCGCCTGCCGAATTCCCTCCTGCGTGCCCAGAAATTCAATGTGGGCGGTGCCGATGTTGATGATAACGGCCACGTCCGGTCTTGCGATCTGGGACAGGTAGGCAATTTCGCCGAAATGGTTCATGCCCATTTCCAGCACCGCGACCTCGGTATTCTCCGGCATGGCAAGCACCGCCATGGGCATTCCGATGTCGTTATTGTGGTTGGCCGGGGTCTTACTGGTGACGAAAGCCTGTTCCAGCACGGCAGCGACCATTTCCTTCGTGGTGCTCTTGCCCACGGAGCCGGTGACCGCCACCACCTTTGCGCCGATGCGTTTCAGTTCTTCCCGGGCGATTCTCCCCAAAGCAATGCGGGGGTCGTCCACATAGATCGCGGGGTAGTCCCCCACCTTGCGGCTGCACAGAGCCGCCGCAGCGCCCCTGTTCATAGCCTTTTTGATGAAGTCGTGGCCGTCCCGCGCGCCCTGAAGCGCGATAAACAGCTGCCCCGGCTGCATGACCCGGGTGTCATTGGCCGCGCCTAAAAATTCGACGTCCGCGTATTTTTCTTCCACCACACCGCCGCACCACTCGGCGGCCTGTCTGAGCGTTAATTTTCCCATGCCGTTTCCTCTTTTTCCCGCAGGTGGGCGGCAACCTCTTCCCGTTCATCCAAGTGGCGCTTTACGCCGCCGATGTCCTGATAGGTCTCATGACCCTTTCCTGCCAGAATAATTATATCATCTTTTTTTCCAATGTCCATAGCATATCTGATGGCCGCGCGCCGGTCTTCGATAACAATATATTCCCCGTCTTCCTGTTTTACCCCTGTCAGGATGTCCTCGATGATGGCCATGGGGTCTTCCGTGCGGGGGTTATCCGAGGTGATGACGGCAAAATCCGACAGCTTCACGCCGATATGTCCCATAATGGGCCGCTTCATGGGGTCCCGGTCGCCGCCGCAGCCAAATACCGCGATGACCCGGCCCTTGCAGAAATCCTTCACGGAGGAAAGCACGTTTTCCAGTCCGTCGGGGGTGTGGGCGTAGTCGATGAGGATGCTGTAGGGCTTTCCGGGGGTGGGGACTACCTCCACCCTGCCCTTGACGCCGGAGGCCGTTTTCAGTGCGGCGGCGCAGTCCGTCAGGGAAATGCCCAGCTGTTTTGCGATGCCGATAACCGTCAGTGCGTTGTAGACGGTGAACTTTCCGGGGATGGGCAGAGACACCGCCGCCCGTTCCTCGCCGGATACGGCCGTAAAGCGAATGCCCTGCGCCAGAAGCTCCAAGTCCTCGCCCCGCAGATCGGCGGGACGGTGTACGCCGGTGGTCAGCACCGGGCAGGCGGCCGCCGCGAGAATCCTGTCCGAATAGCTGTCGTCCGCATTGACGACCGCCAGACGGCAGCGGCGGAACAGCTCAGCTTTGGCTTCGCAATAGGCGTCCATGGTCTTGTGGAAGTCCAGATGGTCTTCCGTCAGGTTGGTAAAGGCGGCGACGTCAAAATGAATGCCGCCGATGCGCTCCAAGGAAATGGCGTGGCTGGAAACCTCCATCACCACATGGGTGCAGCCCGCGTCCCGCATTTTTGCGAACAACGCCTGCAATTCAAAGCTCTCCGGGGTGGTTCGCTCGGTGGGGATGGTCTCCTGCCCGATCATATTGGCCATGGTGCCGATCAGCCCCACCTTCGCCCCCAGACAGGTTTCCAGAACCTGCTTTAGAAGAAGCGTGGAGGACGTTTTTCCGTTGGTGCCGGTAATGCCGATCATGGTCATATGCTCCGCCGGGCGGCCAAAGAAATTACACCCCAGCAGCGCCAGCGCCAGCCGGTCGGATTCCACCAGAACATAGGGAATATCCGTCTCCGGCTTCTTCGCCGTGACCACTGCCGCCGCACCCTTTTCCGCGGCCATGGGAATAAATTTATTTCCGTCGGCGGCGAAGCCGGACACGGCCACAAACAGGCTGCCCGGGGTCACCTTCCGGGAATCGTAGAAAATCTCTTTGATTTCAAGCTCCGGGTCCGCGGTGCATTCCAGAACGGAAATGCCCGTCAAAAGTTCCTTCAGCTTCATATTCATCCTCCGTTGTCAGTCTCTGGCCGCGGTATCCGCGAATACCAGCGTGATCGTCGTTCCCGCGGGAACCTCGGTATCCTTGGCCACGTTCTGCGCCGTCACGGTCACGCCGGTGGAAATTTCATCGTTCCCCGTCACCAGAATGTACAGCCCCAGCGCGCCCGCGGCGTCGCTGGCCTGCTGACGGTTCATGCCGTAAAAATCGGGGACCTTCACCGTTTCCGGCTCCGGGGTCTGCCCCAGAAACAGAAGCACCTGGCTTCCCCCGGGAACGGTCTGTCCGGGAGACGGGATCTGCCCCGTCACCGTTTCGCCGCTGCCGGAAATTGCCGCCGTCAGCCCTTCTTTTTTCAGAAGCGTCTGGGCATCCTTCGCCGTCATGCCGGTCAGGTCTTCCATGACGATCTGCTTTCCCGCGATATCGTCCTCGGAAAAGGACTGCTTCACGCCTAAGTATGGCAGCACGTCCGCCATCACCGCGCCCACGGTGGGCGCCGCCATGACGCCGCCGGAAATGTAAATTCCCGTTGTCCGGGACGGTGTATCCAACGCGGCAAGTATAATATACTCCGGATCGTCCATAGGCGCAACCCCCACAAAAGATACGATTTTATCCTGCACGCGCTGGCCATTCTCGTCAAAAACGTCAATTTTTTCACTGGTTCCGGTCTTTCCGCCGATGGAAAACCCGGCAACTCTGGCATTTTTTGCCGTTCCCTCCGTAACGACGGACTCAATGAGGGTGCGCATCGTGTCGGAAGTCTCCTTGGAAATGGTTCTGCGCACCACCGTCGGCTCCGCCTTCATCACCGTGCTGCCGTCGGCGTCCAGAATCTCCGAGACGATGTACGGTTCCATCAGCTGCCCGCCATTGACCACGGACGAAATCGCCCGCACCAGCTGCAGGGGGGTGATCTTAAAAGTCTGTCCGAAAGAACCGGAGGTCAGGGACGCCGTCCCCCATTTGTCCGTATCCGTGACCAGCGCCTTGTCGAAAAAGACGCCCTTGCTCTCTCCCGCGAGGTCGATGCCGGTTTTTTCCAGCACCCCAAAGTTTTTGACGTATTCATAAAACCGCTCCCCGCCCAGCTTCAGGGCGATGTGGGCGAAGGCGATGTTGCAGGAATTTTGCAGCGCCTGAGGCGTTTTTTCTGCCCCGTGTCCCGTGGAGCGCCAGCAGTGGAGCCGCTGGGCACGTCCCGGAATCTGCTCAGAACCGGAGCAGTGGAAAGGGGTATTCAGGTCGATCGCGCCGCAGTCCAGCGCCGCCGACATGGTCAGCACCTTGAAGGTAGAACCCGGCTCATAGCCGTCGGAGATCACCCGGTTGCGCCACTGCTTCAATCGGGCGGCGGAGAGGGCTTCCCCATAGGCCGTCTTCCCAGCCTCGTAGGCTTCGCTCCCCTCCGGCTCGGTGAGGTAGACCCGTTTCATTTCTTCCAGCTGTGCCGCCGTTCCCTCGTCGGCGATTTCCAGATAGTTATTGGGGTCATAGCTGCCCAGCGTGGCCATGGCGAGGATTTCTCCCGTCTTGCAGTTCATTACCAGCCCGAAGGCGCCGTTCTGGACATCATAGCGGGCAATGGCGGCAGAAAGTTGCTTTTCAAGGCACGCCTGCACCGTGGCGTCCAGCGTTAAGATCACGCTGTCCCCCTGCCGGGAGGAAACGTAGTTTTCATAGGAAAAGGGCATATCCATTTCGTTATTGCCCTTGGTTGTAATGACTCTGCCCGTGCTGCCCGCGAGGAAGCTGTTGTAGGCGGCCTCCACCCCTTCACAGCCCTCGTTGGATGCGTTGGTGAAGCCGACGACCTGCGCCGCCAGCGTTTCATAGGGGTAGACCCGCTGGGACGTGGGTTCCAGATGGATGCCGGAAATGCCCTTTTCATTGATGTAATCCCGGATTTTCCCGGCGGTCTCCTCGTCAATGCGGGTGCCGACCTGCTTGTAGCGCCGTTTGATGTCCGCCGCCTGTTCCTCGATCCATGCGGGGTCTTTCCCCAGAATTTCTCCCAGCGTCCGGGCAATTTCGGGAATATCCGCCTTGGACTGCTTCAGCTCGTGGGGGTCGAGATACACATTTTCCACGCTGACGGAGGTCGCCAGAATATTCATATTCCGGTCGAAGATGTCCCCGCGGTCGGCGGTCACCGTCGTCGTGCGGGTCTGGTTGCGCAGAGCGAGGGAGGAATAATAATCGTAGTTCGTCACCATCAGGCTGTACAGCCGCAGCCCCACCGGCAGGAAGGCCAGCGCCCCCAGCAGCGCAGATACCAGCATGATGCGCCTGTGCTGGCCGCTGTCCAGCCGCAGACGGTTAAATTCCCGCTTCTTCCTCCCCATAAGCCACCGGCCTTTCCGTCAAGATACAACTTTGGGCAGCAAGGGAATCCCTCGCCGCCCAGTGCAGCTGCTATCTTACTTTATGAGGAGGGACGGACTTTATGCAGGGGAACCGCTTTTTCCGCTCATCCGAAGGAAGCGGCTTCCCCGTCCCCGAACAGGCCGCCAAAGAACCAGACGATGTCGTCCCAGAGCGTCCGTTCCGGCTTCGGCTGGGAGAGTGTGACGGTGATGGTTCTGCTTGGCACTTCCTCCACCGGCACCATGCCGAGAGCCAGCGCCTTGTCCCGGATGTCCTCCAGGTCATAGCCGTCCCGATAGGTGCGCTCCAGCTCGGCGTTGTTTTGGTTCAGCCGGGAGACGTAGTTGGACATCTGCTCATACTGCGCCCAGTCGCTGCGCAGCTGCAATGCTCCCACCACCATGACTGCCAGCATCACCACTGCCACCGTGATGCCAATCAGCGCCACGGGGTCGATATAGATTGCCTTTACCTGCTCCTGCTTTGCGATCGGGAGCTTTGTTTTGGCCTTTTTCTTCTTTTTCTTCGGCGCAAGCACCTGCGCCTCGCTGCCGGGGACATAGAACTGACCAATGTACTGAATTTTGGGCTTTTCCGTCATCATTCTATCCCCTTTCCGGAAATTTCTGCCGATTATAACTTCTCACAAATCCGCAGCTTCGCGCTGCGCGCTCTGGGATTCCGTTCCAGCTCTTCTTCCCCGGAAACGATGGGCTTGCGGGTCACGATCCGCACCTGAGGCTTCTTGCCGCAGACGCACACCGGGAAACTGGGCGGGCACGTGCAGCCCTTCGCCGCCTCCGCCATGGCGTTTTTCACAATGCGGTCTTCCAGAGAATGGAAGGTGATCACCGCCAGCCGTCCGCCGGGATTCAGCAGCGGAACGGCCTTTTTCATCACCGTTTCCACCGCCCCCAGTTCGTCGTTGACGGCGATGCGGATGGCCTGAAAGCTGCGCTTGGCCGGGTGCTGCTTCTCCCGCAGGGCGGAAGCCGGCATGGCGCTTTTGATCACGTCCACCAGCTCCAGCGTCGTCTCGATGGGCGCCTGCTCCCTGCGGCGGCAAATGGCCGCGGCGATCCGGGGCGCAAAACGCTCCTCGCCGTAATCATACAAAATACGCTTGAGTTCCTCGTAAGACCATGTGTTCACGATCTGACGGGCGTCCCGGACGTCCTCGCCGTTCATGCGCATATCCAGCGGCGCGTCCGTCATATAGGAAAAGCCCCGCTGCCCGTCGTCCAGCTGGGGGGAGGAAACGCCCAAGTCCAGCAGGATGCCGTCCACCTTATCGATGCCCAGTTTCCCGAGCGCCTCATCCATGTCGCAGAAATTGGCGTGAACCAGCGTGACCCGGTCTTCATAAGGCTTCAACCGTTCCGCTGCCGCTTCCAGCGCCACGTTGTCCCGGTCGATGCCGATGAGCCGCCCGGTTGTGAGCTTCGCGGCAATGCGGCTGGAATGTCCCGCGCCGCCTAACGTTCCGTCCACATAAATGCCGTCGGGCTTGATGGCAAGCCCCTCGATGCATTCCTCTAACAGCACGGAAACATGATGAAATTCACTCATAGGCCGATCGCCTCCAAGGACGCCAGCAGCTTCTCCGGGGTCAGGTTCTCCCGCTCAAAGTCGGCGAATTCCTTAGCGTCCCAGATCTCCGCCTGTCCCGCCCGGCCGACGATCATGACCTCCCGGTCAATTCCGGCGTAGCTTAAGAGAAACTGCGTCAGGCTGAAACGGTACTGCTTATCCGGGCTGCATTCGGCGGCGTTCATAAAAATCAGGCTGGTTGCGCCGGAGCGCTGGGAAATGCTCATGGCATTGTAGTTATCCGAAAGGCGCTTCCATTCCTCGGCAGTGTAGACGGTGAGACAGCGGTGACCGCAGTTGACGCCGAGGGTGACAAAAAAGGTGTCCCCCAGTTCCGCCCTCAGCTTGGACGGCACGAACAGGCGGCTCTTTTCGTCCAGCTTCGCAGGATATTTCCCGATCACAGCGCTCACCTCCCTTTCGCTCCACTTTACTGCCCTTTTACTCCATGTAGAGACAGTATACTACCCGCAAGGGAAAAAATCAATCTTTTTCTCAGGGATTTTTCGATTTCCGCCAGAAATCGGGGAATATTCGCATATTTGTTCTAATAAAACAGGCGTTTTCTCAGCTTCATTTCAGATAACCACGCCTTCACCGCGCCCCAGAGCGTCAAAAAACCAGCTTTCCGTCCTCCAGTTTTGGCTTGACCCGTGCGGGTTTCTTCCCGCAGCGCAGCAGGTAGCTCGCCAGCGGCCCCTCCACCTCGATCTGCACAAGGCGGCGGATCTGCCGCGCGCCATCCTTTCCGGGGCGCTTTTTCAACAGCTCCGTCGCCAATTCCGGGGGCAGCAGAAGCTGGGTCCCCAGCGCCGCCGTCCGCTCCTGAAGCTGCCGCAGATATTTCCATGTGATGGCTTCCAGAGCACCGGTCCCCAGCGGCTCGAAGCACACCGTCTGGTCGATTCGTCCCAGAAATTCCGGGGAAAACGCCTGCTGCAGCGCTTCGCCGATCTCCGCGCTTCGTCCCCCGGCGCAGAAGCCCAGGCCGTCGCCCCGAATCTGACCGCCTACGTTGGAGGTCATGACCACAATGGCGTTCTTGAAACTGACGTGCCGCCCCGTGGAATCCGTCAGCGTTCCTTCCTCCATGATTTGCAGCAGAATGCCCAACACGTCCGGATGGGCTTTTTCCAGCTCATCCATCAGCACCAGACAGTAGGGGCGGCGGCGAACCGCCTCTGTCAGCTTGCCGCCTTCCTCATAGCCGACGTACCCGGGAGGCGCGCCGATCAGGCGGGAGACCGACTGCTTTTCCATATATTCCGTCATGTCCAGCCGGATCATGGCGTCCCGGCTGCCGTAGACCTCCTGCGCCAGCGCCCGGCACAGCTCCGTCTTTCCCACGCCGGTGGGTCCCGTGAACAGGAGGCACGCAATGGGACGCGACCCGTCCCGGATGCCGCAGTAGCCCCGGCGCACAGCCTCGGCCACGGCGCTGACAGCTTTGCTCTGCCCCACCACCTGGGCAGACAGCAATCCTTCCAGCCCCAGCAGCCGTTCCCGTTCCCCGGCGGTGAGCCGCCCCACGGGAATCCCCGTCCGGGCGGAGACCACCCACGCAATGTCCGCCCCGGTGACGCACCGGGCGCGTTTTCCGTCGGCGGGCTTCGACAGGTGCTGCATTTTGTCCCGCAGTTCGGCGGCCTTTTCAAATTTCCGTTCCCGTACCGCTTCGTTCAGCTCCTGTTCCAGCTCTTTTCTGGCGGGGCCGCCCCGGGACAGCTGCATTTCCTCCATCCGCGCCCGGGCAGCGCCCTCGTCCAGCAGATCGATGGCTTTGTCCGGCAGATACAGGTCGGGCAGATACCGCCGGGACAGGCGCACCGCCTCCTTCACCGCTTCCTCGGAGATCCGCAGATGGTGGTGCCGTTCCAGCCCCGGCTTCAGCGCCCGGAGGATCGCCAGCGTTGCCTCCTCCCCCGGCTCCTCCACCACCACCGGGCGGAACCGGCGCTCCAGCGCGGCGTCCTTTTCAATATACTTCCGGTATTCCTCCCGGGTCGTCGCGCCCAGCATTTGCAGCTCGCCCCGTCCCAGAGCGGGCTTGAAGATGTTCGCCGCGTCAATGGCGCCCTCGGCCGCGCCCGCGCCGACGATGGTGTGCATTTCATCGACGAAAAGAATCACGTCTCCGCTGCGGCGGATTTCCCCCAGCACGTCCCGCAGACGTTCCTCGAATTCGCCCCGGTACTTGGTTCCGGCAACCAGAGACGCCATGTTCAGACTCACCAGCCTTTTGTCCTTCAGCTGGGGCGGCACGTTGCCCACAGCCATCCGCTGGGCAAGCCCCTCGGCGATGGCGGTTTTTCCCACCCCCGGCTCGCCGACCAGTGCGGGGTTATTCTTGTTTTTCCGGCACAGAATGCCGATGACCGTGTCGATCTCCCGTTCTCTCCCGATCACCGGGTCCATGCCTGACGCCTTGAGAATCAGATCTTCACTGAACTGCTCCAAAAGTTTCGTTGTGACCGCCTCCTTTTTTCCTCTCACGGGAGCGCCCTGCTCCCAGTGCAGATAGTCCACCGCATGGGTAAACAGCTCGTCGGTGCTGATGCCGTTGAGCTTCAAAAGCTCATATGCGTCGCTGTTTTCCCGTCTTGCCATCGCCAGCAGCAGATGCTGCGGCGTAATTTCCCGGCTGCCCAGATGCTTTGCCTCCCGCGCCGCCCCACGAAGAAGCTCCCGCGACTCCCCGGTCAGTCCCTGAGGCAGGGGCAGTTCCGGCGTCCCCTGCCCGTAGAGCAGCCGGGCCATCGCCTCCGTCAGGTCCGGGTCCATGCCCAGAAGCCGGAGGGTCTGCCCCGCCACCCCGGGTTCCCGCGCCATCACCAGCAGCAGATGGGCAGAGCCGACGTAGCTGTGTCCCAGACTTCTCGCCAGTTGGGCGGCACGCTGTATCAGGTCGGACGTCAGTATATCGTAATGCACGGTATCCCTCCCGAGTTAATGGTTTTTCCCTTTCCTGTTCCGGAAAATTCTCACCACCCAAGGCAGAAATTATTCAAAAATTTTTTATAAAAAAGGAATTGCTTTTTGGGAAAACCATGTTACAATGGGGATACGCTAGTTGTGTGGCGTGCAATACATATTAGATAAATGGAGGTAACACCATGGCTTACACGATTACTGACCGCTGCGTCGCCTGCGGCTCCTGCGCCGAGCAGTGCCCTGTCGAGGCTATTTCCGAGGGTGACGGCAAGTACGAGATCAACCCCGATATCTGCGTTTCCTGCGGTTCCTGCGCCGATCAGTGCCCCGCCGACGCTATCGAGGAAGGCTAATCTTTCTCAGACCCGAATTGGCCTGCGCAAGTGCTTGCGCAGGCCGATTTTTTGTTGTATAATAGCGTAAATATCACCACGGGAGGCATTCATGGAGCAGTTACCCAACGGATTTACCCTGAACCTGCCGGAAGGCGCTTTTCCCTTGAGCACCGATTCCATGGTGCTGTCCCATTTTGTCAGGCTCCCAAAAAACGCCCGGGTGCTGGATCTCGGCTCCGGCTGCGGCACACTGGGGCTGCTGCTGTGCGCCGTGAATGAAAGCTGCCGCGTCACCGGCGTGGAGCTGTCTCAGAGTGCCCACCTCGCCGCCATCGACAACATCCGCCGCAACGGCCTGACGACCCGCATGGAAAGTATATGCGTCGATGTGCGGCAAGTTCCCGGCAGTTTTCCTCCGGGAAGCTTTGATGTCTGCGTCTCCAATCCCCCCTATTTTTCCGGCGGCCCCGCCAGCCGCACCGCCGCCCTTGCCCGCCGGGAGGACGCCTGCTCCCCCGCCGACCTGTTCAGGGCCGCCGCTTGGGCGCTGAAATACGGCGGCGACTTTTTCCTCGTCCACCGTCCGGAACGGCTGGCCGAGCTGATCGTCCGGGGTTCGGAGGTCAATCTGGAAGCCAAGCGGCTGTGCCTTGTGCGCCATCAGGCGGATTCCCCGGTGAATCTTGTCCTGCTTCAGCTGCGCAAGGGCGGAAAGCCCGGTCTTAAATGGGAGGAGATCGTCCTCCACGACTTGAGCGGTGCCCCCACCGAGCAATACCGCCGAATTTACCATCTCTAGGAGGTTTCACATGGCTGGAATGCTGTATCTTGTCCCGACCCCCATCGGCAATCTGGGGGATATCTCCCTGCGCTGCCGGGAGACGCTGGAAAGCGCCGACTTCATCGCCGCCGAGGATACGCGGGTGACGCTGAAACTACTCAACCATCTGGGCATCAAAAAAAGCCTTGTCAGCTACTACGAGCATAACAAGGCCACGAAGGGCGACCGGATCGTTGACCGCATTCTCGCCGGGGAGACCTGCGCGCTGGTCTCCGACGCAGGCAGTCCCGCCATCTCCGACCCCGGGGAGGACCTGGTCAAGCAGTGCGCTGAAGCCGGCATCATCGTTTGCGCCATCCCCGGTCCCTGCGCCGCCATCACGGCGCTGAGCATTTCCGGGCAGTCCACCGGCCGGTTCTGCTTTGAGGGCTTCCTCTCCACGGCGAAAAAAAGCCGCCGGGAGCATCTGGACGCCCTGCGAACCGAGACCCGGACGATGATCTTCTACGAAGCCCCCCACAAGCTGGTGTCCACGCTGGCGGATATGTCGGAAGTCTTCGGCGCTGACCGCCCCGTCAGTCTGTGCCGGGAGCTGACAAAGCTTCATGAAGAAGTCGTCCGCACCACACTGGGGGAAGCCCTGACAAAGTACACCGAAACGCCGCCGAAGGGGGAATTCGTTCTCATCGTCGCGGGCGCGCCGGAAACGGTAAAGGAATCCGCCTCCGAGGACTCCGCCGCCGCCCGTGTCGCCCAGCTGATTTCTCAGGGGCTCAGCCGCAAGGATGCGGTCAAGCAGACCGCCGCAGAGCTGGGACTTCCCAAAAATGTGGTTTACGATATTGCGTTAAAAGACCCCGAATGATTTTCACATCATTCGGGGTCAAACAATAAAAAAATATCCATCCGAAGACTTCGGATGGAAGAATCGCGCGAAAGGGAACCGTCATGGTTCCCTTTCACGTTCAATAACCACAGCAGCCAAAATAATATCACAAATTCCGGTTTTATAGTTTTACGGGCGGCTCGTCAAAAAAAGCCCGCAGCGCGGCACGCACCTCCTCAACCTCCACAAGATCGCCCCGCAGGCTCACGCGGTGATACGCAGCGGCGCTGAGAAACAGAATGTGCGGGGAGTTGGCGGAAGGAACATGTTCCGAAAAAATTTCCTCGAAATGGGCGCGGTTCGTATTGCTGACAACGATAAAATGCTTTTCGGCGGCAAGATAGCGCTCGGCGCGTTCTGTACCGGTGCCAAAATAGCCGCACCCGCGTTCGCAAAAGCGAAAAAAATTTGAACAGGGCCAGTCGCAGTAATTCGGCACAATAAAGCAGGCGCCCTGCTCCGTGATCGCCTCATATAGCGCCGTGATTGCAGGCGCATCCGGCAGCGGGCAGACGCCGTCTTTTTGAAAGCATTCGGTCTGGCAAGCCCCGCACCCCCGTGCAAAGATTTCCGGAATATCAACAGCCCGGCCGCCCTGCATCTGTGCACAGAAAGCGGCAATTGAGCCGCAGTTTCCTGTGCGGCGGTCACTGAAATTCAGAAAGAACATGCATTTTTCCTCCCCGCGTTTTCGTATCATTTATTGTAGCATTTTCCGCAATAAAATGCAAGGCCGGCGCGTCAAAAGATACACTGCGATCCCGAGCCGGTTCTCAGCCTTGTGTAAGAATCCCCCGGATGGGCATAAAAGCCACTGGTTCAGCAGCCAAAATGTTTGGAAATCCGTAGGACTGCCGCAGCAGTGTGCACAATGGCACAGTTCTCCGACAGTCTAAGGCCCCGAATGACTTTTGAAGTCATTCGGGGTCTTTTTCAAAATTCCGTCATGTTTCTGATGCATTCCTGACAGATGTTCTTCTGCCGGTAGGAGATCAGCCCTTGGGAAGAACCGCAGAAAACGCACGCCGGCTCGAACTTTTGCAGGATGATGCGATCACTTTCCATGTAGATCTCCAACTCGTCCCGTTCCGCGATGTCCAGTGTGCGGCGCAGTTCAATGGGCAGCACGATTCTGCCAAGCTCATCTACCTTTCGGATAATGCCCGTAGACTTCATTGCGGTCAGCTCCCTTCCTTCGTTTTCCAGCGGCTTATTTGCATTATCATTATACTAATTTTATTTACTATAGTCAAATACTTTTTACAACAAACTGAAATTTTTGTCGAAACATTTCCATTCTTTTCCATTTCTTATCCGCATACCATGCCTCAAGGAAGCTCTGATTCAATCGGCAAGAGCTGGCGGCAGAAGATTTTGGCTCAGCCGAAAGTTCTGGAAGCGGAGGAATACTGTATGTATTTCCCGCTTTCAGAACTGCACGGATGGGGCAAAAGATTCGCTGCCCAGCCGAAGACGATTTATTCAGAGGTTCCCTAGAGGAGAATTTAGATGAAACTTCCATATATTGAAGCCGGTGAGATCGTCACTACCCACGGCGTCCGGGGAGAGGTCAAGGTTCTGTCCTGGCTGGACAGCCCGGAAATGCTCTGCGAATTTGACCGCTGCCGGATTGAAGGCAGGGAATACGCTATGGATGCCGTTCGTGTACAGAAAACCTGCAATCTGGTCAAGCTCCGGGGCGTTGACACCATGGAGGACGCCCAGAAGCTTCGGGGGAAAACCATGGAGCTGTACCGGGAGGACATCCCCGACGAGCTGATCTTCGCCTCCGAGCTGGTGGACATGGAGGTCTACGCAGACGGTGCGTGCATCGGCAAGATCAAAGAGGTGCTGGACTACCCCGGCAACAGCGTCTACGTCGTGCAGGGGGAACGGGAGTATCTGATCCCCGCGGTGAAGGAATTCATTCTTTCCACCGATCTGGAAAGAAATCAGATGCAGGTGAAACTGCTGAAGGGAATGGCAAGCGATGAGGATTGACATTCTGACGCTGTTTCCCGACACGCTGGGGGATGTGCTTTCCGAAAGCATTTTGGGGCGCGCGCAGGAGCGGGGATATATTTCCATCGAAGCCCACCAGATACGGGACTACACGGCCAACAAGCAGAATCAGGTGGACGACTATCCTTACGGCGGCGGGCGGGGCGCCATCATGCAGGCTGACCCCTTATACCGCTGCTGGGAGGCGGTGTGCGACGAGGCCGGTGGGGCGGTGCATACCGTCTATCTGTCCCCCTGCGGGCATACCTTCCGTCAGGCGGACGCCATTCGCCTGAGCAAGCTGGACAATCTGATTTTGGTCTGCGGCCATTACGAGGGCATTGACCAGAGGTTTATTGACGAGTGCGTGGACGAGGAAATTTCTCTGGGTGACTTCGTCCTCACCGGCGGGGAGATTGCCGCCATGGCGGTGACGGATGCGGTGTGCCGCATGGTTCCGGGGGTGCTTGCCGACCCGGAGTGCTTTGAGGACGAGAGCCACTTCAACGGCCTGTTAGAATACCCCCAGTACAGCCGTCCGGCGGTCTGGCACGGTCGGGCGGTGCCGGAGATCCTGCTCTCCGGCAATCACGAAAAGGTGCGTCAATGGCGGCGGAAGCAGGCGCTTCGCCGCACCCGGGCGCGGCGGCCGGACATGTATGCACAGCTGGATTTATCGTCGAAGCAGGACAAGAAGCTGCTGAAGGAAATGGAGGCGGAAGACCGTGAACAAGCTGGAAACTCTGAAAACATGGGTGCAGGAGAGTAACCGCATCGTCTTTTTCGGCGGCGCGGGAGTGAGTACAGAGTGTGCAACTTAGTCCACCATACGGGTAAGATTAAATCCGGGGCTTAATCCCGGTTACCTCAGTCCCGTCTATATAGATCTCCTCTATGATGGATCTCCACAGGCGGCGCTGATCTTCTTTATCCAGAGATTCGTAGGTTGAAAGAAAATCGCTTTCCAGAAACGACTTGATCCAATCCAAATTGGCCGGACGGTTTTCGGATTCCTGCTGCTTTGCCTTTTCGATCTCAGCCTTTATCCTTTTTGTTTCGGCGGCGTATTCCTCATCGCCGATATTGCCGGCTATAAAGATCACATTTAAGCGGCGCAACTGCTCATTCAGAGCCACGAGGCTCTGGATCTTCGGCTGACGCCGCTTTTGCGTTTCCTGAGCCTCGGCCTGCACGATATAGTTTTCCAGCTGGGATTTTATATTTCCCAGAAGGTATTTTTCAATCTTTCTTTCCGACAGCTGGTGCCGGCAAGCGCAGGTTCTGAGCTTTGAGTTATTGCACCGATAGCCGTTGTATTCCTTGGACCGGTCATTGGGATAGGTCTTAAACGTGGCTTTCATGGTTGCCCCACACCCGGGGCAGCGAATGAGGCCGGTGAACAGATAAACCCGGTCGGGGCGCTGTGTTTTCTTGATGACTTCATGGCCTAGTATGATGCGCTCCCAGTCTGCCCGATTGATGTACGCCGGACAATAGTCTTCGACGCCATGGAATATTCCGGTATATAACTCGTTTCTGGCGGTTGTCATCCACGTGCGATAATTCCGTGTAATTCCATATTTTTCGCAGCAGAACATACCGGCTTTCCGGACACTGCTATATTTTACCACGTAGTCCCAGAAGTCTTGCACGATCATTTCGGTTTCTGGATTCTTTACACAGCGTTTTGCACCGTCTATAACTTGGGGCATATATCCATATGGCCACTGATCAGGCCCTCCGGTGAAGCACCATTCTTTTCGGCGGCGCTTCCCATCGAATACGAATTTAATGCGCTCGCTGGTTCGGTCAGACTCATTTTCCGCGACGGAAAGCATAATGTTAACCTTCAGGCGGCCGTCCGCCGTAGCGGTGTTGTAGTCCTCCATGGTGGCCTGCCAGGTAACATTGTTTGCTTCCAGAATCTCCTGGATTTTGTGATACTCCCGGACGTTGCGAAACCACCTATCCAGCTTAATGAACAGTATCCGGTCGATTTTTCCTGCCTGGACGTCCGACAGAAGCTCCTGCATGACTTTCCGCTTCAGAGCAGGTTTTCGAGCGCTGTGGCCTTCATCCCGATAAACGCCGACTATTTTGTATCCGTGATCATGAGCGTACTGGGTGAGCACTTCCTCCTGCGTTTGCAGGCTGTAGCCTCTTAAGAACTGTTCTTCTGTAGATACGCGCGGATAGAGCGCCACTCGGAGAATTTTTTCAGTGGCAGATCTGGATTGAGCCATTTTTGTCCTTGCCTTTCCGGGGCAAATCTGCTATCATAAAAGGCGCAGAATGCCCCTATTGTGGTGGGTTGCGAACTGCATTGCTCAGCGGTGTTGGTAGCACTGCCGGGCGCCTGAACCGCTTCGGTGTTGGTAGCACCGGGGCGGTTTTTTCAGCAATAGAACGTCGCGGAGCCGAAGAAGGAAACCCATTTTTCAATGACCTCACCGCTTCTGGCTTCAATGATCATCATGATGTTCCGCAGGGTGCGGGCAGGAATCTGGGAATTGTTGTTGCACAGGTAGCAGCCACCTGCGGCTGTAATCCAGATCTTCGTTGCGTTGGCGGTGGGCGCTCCCTGAGAGACGTGGACGTGAACAGGCTCTAGCGGGTCATTTTCGTTTGACCAGAAGTAAACCCAGTAGGAGCCGATCTTAAAAACCTGAGGCATTGTCGAAGCCCCCTTCCTGTGCGAAACGGAGAATCAGGTGGGCGGTAGAGCGAATGACTTCCTCATACTTCGCCAGTTCCTCCGCCGTCAGGCCGGAAACATCCTGCCATCGGTAGCCGGGGAGAATGCAGGTGCCATAGTGGAAGCAGTCCTTCTCGTCCGGCTTTTCCACGTAGACCTTAACCGTGCCGTCCGGGCGCATTTCTGAGTGGACAATCTCTGCGGAGTCATCAAGGGTCATAAATGCGTACATCATAGGGATACCTCCTTTGGGGCAAAATGATTGCAATTGTTTATTGACAAATAGAAAAATATGTGTTATGACCATCCTGAATAGGGGGAATGGATATGGCCAAAAAAGTGGAACGATATTTTTACCCTGCTGTATTCACGTATGAGGAAGAGCAGGAAATTGCCGTTGTGTTCCCGGATCTGGACGTAGCGACCAGCGGCGAGAACGACGATGACGCGCTGCTTTCGGCACGGGAGTTGCTTGGGTGCGTGATGTTCGGCCTGGAGGAAGACGGCGAGAGCATCCCGGAGCCGACGCCGCTGAGCGCTGTGGCATTGGAACCCAACGAGCGGGTGGTGCTGGTGGATGTGTATATGCCCGCCGTCCGGATGGCGCAGAATAACAAGTCTATCAACAGAACCGTAACCCTGCCGGCATGGCTGAACGCTGCCGCGCTGGAACGGAACATCAATTTCTCCCAAGTGCTTCAGGACGCACTGAAAACACAAATGGGAATTTAAGTGAATCAGTCTGCCGCTTCGGTACTTATGTGCTGGAGCGGGTTTCTTATGCCTGAATACTGTCTAGCTAATTGTGCCCAAATTGGGCACCGCTATTATTTACCTACCCGGAGAGCGACTCCGGGTAGGTATTCGTTTTTATCCTGCAATGTTAATCTCGGTTTTAATCTCATCGCTTGAAAAACTGAGAAATGGCTTGATCTCAATTTCGACCGGGGATGTATCGTTCGTTAAAACGAAAGCTGCCATTGTTTCAATGCCGGCTCCAGGCTTCACGTCACGAATGGAACTGCCAGACAAATCGTCGTCGTGCAGAATTGCGGTTTCCAGCTCAACGCCATCCTGAAATGCGGAGAAGTCGATGGCGAGAGCAAAACTTGTGGCTTTATCACCATTATTTGTGAATCCCAGGTCGAAAATGATGGCTTTCTTTCCCTGGTAGTCTTCTCCAATTTTATAAGAGATGATAGATACGGCATAGTCGTCGATGGTCTGCGCCGTGTCAGAGCCTGGGGCGACGCTTAGTTCTGTAACTCCTCCCTCGGCGATCTCAAAGGTTTTGCCAAGCATTTCATCACTGAAAGAAATAATTTCTTCCACTTCAAATTCAACGGGGGCTGTTTCACTGGACAGCGAATAGGCGGCGACAACATCGATTGAAGCACCTGGCTGGACGTCCTTCATGAGATCGTCGGCGTTGTATACGCTGTTGTCCATGATAATTGCACTGTCCAGCTGCACTCCGTTCTGGTATGCCTTATAGCTCAGGGCGAACATGACGCTCTCGTTCTCTTCAGAGTTATTTGTGAAAGAGAATCCAATGAGGATAGCGGGCTTTCCCGCATAGTCATTCGCGAGCTTGAAGTCGTGAATCTGCACGTCGTAGTCGCCAAGTGTTCCGGCATCTTCAAGCGTGACCGGGGCGGGCGTCGTTGCCGCCGGAACCGTAATGGGGGTTGCGGCAGCGTCGTTGGACTGTGTAGCGCCGCTTGTGGTAGGGGTGGGGGAGCCGCATGCAGTCAATGAGCACAGCATCAGTACGGACAGGATGAACGAAACAATACGTTTTTTCATGGTAAAGCCTCTTTCCTAAATATTCCACCAAGATGACCTTGGATGGTTTCTTCTCAGCCCAACAACCCGTTTATATGCGGGTGCTGTTACCTTACAGCGCTGGTGAACGCCACTGCCTTGCCGAGGATCCGGACGCTGTTCATTTCTTCGTTCCAGTAGACAAACGGTTTATACATGGGGTTCTCTGGTTCCAGAGAGATGTGGTCATCGAAAAGTCTGACACGCTTCAAAGTGGCTTCATTATCAATGAGGACGGCGGCAATTTCGCCGTTCTCTACGGTATCCTGCTGGCGAATGTAAACAACGTCACCGTCGAAGATACGGGCATTTATCATGCTGTCGCCTTTGCAGATCAGCGCGAAATCAGCTTTGATGTGCTTGGGAATGCCGACATATTCCTCAATGTTTTCCTCTGCCAAGATCGGTTCTCCACAAGCGATGGTGCCAACGAGAGGAATCTTGCGCATTTCGGGCATGGGAATTATGTTACTAGCGACCGGAATAGCGGACGTAAATTGCAACTTGTTTACAACGTCAGATTTTCCCAGAAGATAATCCATATCAACATTGAAATAATCTGCGATGTGTTCCAGCGTCTTGAAATTCGGTTCGCGTTCGCCGCGCTCATACATATTAACGCTGCTTTTCGATATGCCGATTTGCTTGGAAAAATCGTACTGGGACAGCCCCTTTGATGTGCGAAGTGACCGCAATCTATCACAAAACTTTGCCATATGGTTCTCCCTCCAGAGGTTATAGTTAGATTGTACACGAAACGTGAACACTAGGCAATAGGCAAAACTAACAAAATACCTGCAAGAATTTAGTGCACAATTTGTGCTCTGATGTGGTTGACAAATGAATACCATATGTGTACAATATTGACAAGAGCACGAAACGTGCACGATGGAGGTGACATATATGAGCATTGGTACAAAGCTTAAAGCGTTGCGTGCACAAAAACAGAAAACTCAGCAGCAGGTGGCAGATGACCTGAATATCACAAAATCGGCGCTTGCTATGTATGAGCGGGACGGTAGAGTTCCAAGAGACGAAGTCAAGGTACGTATTGCTGATTACTACGGTGAGCCCGTCCAGTCTATTTTTTTAGCGCCTGAGTGCACTAATTGTGCACGACGTGTAAAGGACTAAGCGGGAGGGGGTGAGGGATGTGGATTGGAATGACCTGTTTGACGACCGTGGCTGGCGCATCCGGACGGCACTGACGATCCTGGTATCCGTGCTGTCAGTGATTATATCCTGTATTGCAGTACTAGGGAGATGATCGAAAGCACAAGCGCCAGTATTGCAATCCCTAATGCGATCCATTCCCGGACTGCCATAACTACAAATCTTCTGGCTTCTCTTAGATATGCGTTACCGCAAGAGTCTATTGAGTAGACGCTCCATCCGGTGCTTGTGCCCAATGTTGTGCGGATGCGCCCCCGTTTGCAGAGCGAATTAAAATCGCCTTTGTCGTAGTACTTGCAGTTCCTTTCGACGGCCTCAAGGGGGAGCGGTTCATCTTGTTTGGTGAACCATTTTAGCAGCTGTTCTTCGTTTTTACTTAGCATGAAATTGTCTCCTTTCAGGGCGATCATATCACAAACGACAGATTTTTACAATAGCCCGACAGAGCGGGAGGAGGTGAGAGGATGTACATTCACGAAGCCATTGCGGCAACCACGCCGGACAAACCGTGGATCACGCGGAATGCGTGGATATCAAACCGGGATGGTAGGGGAATGGATGTCGTTATTCGGCTGATGCCAACGGAAGATCTGTTCCCAATCACAGTTACGGCACGATCTCGCTACGGCTCCAATTCATGGTACCCACTCAAGCAGGATCTGATGGCAAAGCTGACCGTGGCGGGTGCCGTCAGCGCCTCCAACTCCTTCAAGGTATTCGTGGGCGCTCCCGCCGCCGTTGCGAAGGGCGACGTCCCCGGTAAGGGCTGGACGACCATCGTCTCCGGCACCACGAGCATTGCCGCGCCTACCGGCTCCGGCGTCACGGTGGTGGAGCTGGACGAGAACGGCCGCGTGATCTCCATCGGCTACTGTGCCAGCGTGACCGCAAAGACCTGATAATTCCCGCGCCGGGGTCTGACCGCCCCAGCACACCGTGAAAGGAGTAACAATGGCTATTCAGAAAAGCAAAGTCAAAATGCCGCTGGGTATGCAGACGCTGGACTTCTGGCCGATCAAATCGGAGCCTGACACCGGACACCCCACCTATGACACTTCCGTCAACCTGGGCGCTGCCGTCAAGGGCTACCTGTCCATCACCACGGCGTCCGCGTCCATTCCCGGCGACGATATCACCCAGCTGGAAGACGAGGTGTTCACCTCCGCTCAGCTGGACACCGAAACCACCATGTCCGAGTTGTCCGTCAACGCTGCGCTGTTCGGTCACACGTTCACCGAGGCCGCCGACGGCGCCGCGGGCGGTGAGGTAAGCAAAAGGAGGAACATACTATGTTTGAATATTTCATTACTCACTACGGAACGCAGCTTCTGACGGCCATTCTGTGCGCACTTTTCGGCAGCCTGGCATATGCCGCCAAGCAGCTGGCCACGAAGTACGTCAACGATGACACAAAGCGCTCTATTGCCCGTGAGGCCATGCTGTTCGTGGAACAGGTGTGGAATATACCCTCCATGGCGCGGACAAGCTGGCCAAGGCACTGGAAACCGCCGAAGCGCTTCTGAAAAAGAAGGGTATTGATTTTGACGCCGAAGAAATGCAGATTCTGATTGAGGCGGCTGTGGCTGAATTCAATAAGACATTCAAGTCTACGCCCCTGACTGAAGAATCCACCGCCGACGCTGCGCGGCGGGTAGTATCTGAATAATTTGGTTAAAGAAAGCCCGCCCTCTGGTTTTATCGGGGGCGGATATTTCTTATCATTGATTATTCCCAGAAAATGTTGTAATATAGATATGGGGGCGATTCCATGAAGAATATTGATACTCTGAAGCAATGGGTAAATGAGAGCAACAGGATTGTAGCATTCACGGGCGCAGGTGTGAGTACGGAATCTGGCATTAAAGACTTCCGCAGCGCGAACGGCTTGTATAGCGAAAATTGGCGGCCTAACGATCAGGACTCTACGGAGTCCGGAATCCCGGATTTCCGGAGCGTGGACGGGCTGTACCACCAGAAATTCGACTACCCGCCGGAGGTCATCATCAGCCACAGCTTTTATGAGCGGAATCCGGAGTATTTCTTCCGGTTTTACCGGGAGAAAATGCTGCCGCTGGGCTTTGAACCCAACATCACCCACAGGATTCTCGCAAAGTGGGAGCAGGAGGGAAAGCTCCTTGCAGTGGTAACGCAAAACATCGATGGCCTGCACCAGAAGGCGGGGTCGAAAAAGGTCTATGAGCTGCACGGCTCGGTGCTGCGCAATTACTGCACCCGCTGCGGCAAATTCTACAGCGCCGAATTTGTCAAAAATGCCCCGGGCATTCCCCGGTGCAGCTGCGGCGGCATCGTCAAGCCGGATGCCGTCCTTTACGAAGAAAGTCTGGACGAACAGACCATTGCGGGCAGCGTGAAAGCCATCCGTAGTGCGGACATGCTCATCGTGGCCGGAACCAGCCTGACGGTGTACCCGGCGGCGGGGCTTATCAATTATTATCGGGGCAGCCGGCTGGTGCTCATCAACCGGGACGAGACACCTTATGACGACCGCGCCGATCTGGTGCTGCACGAAAGTCTTGGGGATGTCTTTTCCCAATTCGCATGAAAATCAGGGAGGAAGCACAGCTTCCTCCCTGAGATTTCATGTTTTCTTTCGCATTCTGCGGGATTTCCATTGGGCGTACATCCGGAACACGGTAGACCCCAGCAAAATGCCTACCGCCATGATACCGGCAATGGCGGCGGTGTTCATGCCCCTGTAGGCAAACATATCCATCTCGCCCCGCACGGCGAAGTTCATGGTGTAATACACCCCCGCGCCGGGAATCAGAGGGAAGGCAGACACCAGCAGATAGGAAATGGCGGGATATTTGCGAATTCTCGCCATGATCTCGGAATACAGGGACGCGAACAGGGATGCCCAGAAGTAAGAGAGAATCTCGCTGAACCCCAGCCGTTGACTCAACCAGAACACCACCCAGCAAGCAATGCCGCCGATGGTGCAGAGAATGCCCCCGGGGCCATGAATATTGAACAGAATGGAGAAACCAAAGCATCCGATGCAGGCGAACAGGCACTGCGCCAGAACGGAATGGTCAACGGCAGGTGCGGAAACCGGTGCGCCCCACAGCCGCTCGGCAAGCGACCACGCCGTGGCCGTCCCCACCGCCAGAGCCGCCGCGATCAGGAACACCTGAACGATCCGGTTGATGCCGGAATTGGTGTCGCCGTAGATGATGTCCCGCATGGCGTTGGTGAACAGCAGGCCGGGGACGAGGATCATCAAAGCGCCGATGGTAATGGCGTCTGGATTCTTTGCAATGCCCATAGCGCCGAAGGCATAGGCCAGCAGCGCCATCAGGAAGGAAGCGGCAATGGTTCGGAAGAACTGGTTAGTGTCCTGCGCGTCCAGAAACCGAATTACAAGTCCTACCAGTATCCCGCAAATACCGGCGCAGAGGCCGTCCAGAAAATTGCCGCCGAACAGCAGTCCGAAGCCCAGAGCGCCCAGAAAATACCCCAGGTAGATGATGGAAACCGGATAGGTCAGCCGTTGGGCGCGGGTGACCTCCATCCACCGCTGGGCTTCCTTCGGCTCCGGGCGCTGGCTGCAATAGGCGCGACTCAGGCCGCTGAATTTTTCTACAGAGTCCAGATCGTTGCCGTGGGAGCCGATGCGGCGCATCCGGGTGATGGGGGTGCCGTCCTCCATCATGACGGTGACGATCAGGTAATTGGGAATGGCGAACACTTCCGACGCGATGCCGTAGCTGCTCAGCACCCGGCTAACGCTTTCCTCCACCCGGAAGGTCTCCGCGCCGCACATGGCAAGCTCATAGCCTAAATCCGTGGCAAGATCCAGTAAAATGTTATAGTCCATGGGAATCCCCCAGTGTCATAGTCTGAAAGCAGTAACAGTATATCATACGCCCTGAAAAATACAAGCCGGTTTTTGCATCCAAAAAACACGGCTAATCGAACAGAGTAGGGGACAGGGGGTTATCCAATGCGTCGAAGCACATCAGAATCTGTTCCCGGGAGGTCTTTTCCACGGCAAGATCGATGGGGAGTTCATCTCTGCCAAACAGGCCGATTCCGGTTGTTTCAATATTTTTCTGAAATTCGCCGCTTTCGTATTTGCACAGCACAAAGCACTTTACGACCCCGTAGACGTAGTTCGCGACGTTGTGCTTCCGCCAGTCCTGAACGGCAATCAGCCGCTGCGCCGTGACGGTGAATCCGGCTTCCTCCCGGACTTCCTTTTCGGTGTTGGACGCGATGGACTGGTCAACGTCGCACCAGCCGCCGGGCAGACACCATGTGCCGTTATTTTCATGCACAAGCAGGATTTTGTCGTCGATAAAAACAGCGGCTCTGGTATCGATTTTCGGGGTCTGATAGCCAGTCTCATTGCAGAACAGATCGCGGACTTTCTCCATGGAAATATCCGTTTTCGCGGAGATCATCTCCGCGGCGATTTCCCGCAACTCAGCGTACCGCTCCCGGTCATATTTGTCCTTCCCGTATTGAAGCCCCGCCTGTGCAATGCTCTGAATGCGGATGGCGTAATCCAGCAGCCTGTCGTTCATGCGCCCTATTCTCCTTTTCTCGACATTTCACCAGAAATCACTATACCATAGCCATCCGCGTTTTTCAACAGAAAACCGCATGGGAGAAAATACTTGCAATTAGGGATTAGCCGTATTATAATACAGCCAACCAAATGACAGAAGGTATTTTTATGAGTGCAACCGTTTATTTTTCTCCTGTTATCACCCCGGAGAAGGTTCTGGATATGTTCAAGCTGGTGGACAAGACGCTCCCCGGCAACATTGCAATCAAGCTGCATTCCGGTGAAAAGGGAAATCAGAATTTCCTTGGCCCGGAGTTCTGGAAACCTGTGATCGACTACGTCGGCGGCACCGTCGTGGAGTGCAACACTGCCTATGGCGGCGCCCGCAACACCACCGAGAAGCACCGCAAGCTGATGGACGAGCACGGCTGGAGCCGCTATTTCACGGTAGATCTGCTGGACGCCGAAGGCCCCGATATGCAGCTGGATATCCCGAACGGCAAGGTCATCAAGAAAGATTTTGTCGGCAGAGATCTGAAAAACTACGACTCCATGCTGGTGCTGTCCCACTTCAAGGGACATCCCATGGGTGGCTACGGCGGCGCACTGAAGCAGCTGTCCATCGGCGTGGCGTCATCCTACGGCAAGGCGTATATTCACGGCGCGGGCGTGCCGGAAAACCTCTGGACGGCGGATCATGATTCTTTTCTGGAATCCATGGCAGACGCAGCCAGCAGCGTTGTGAATTACTTCCACGGCAACATGATTTTCATCAACGTCATGAAGAACATGAGCGTTGACTGCGACTGCTGTGAAATTGCGGAAGACCCCTGCATGGCGGACATGGGCATTCTGGTCTCCACGGACCCCATTGCCATCGATCAGGCGTGCATCGATCTGGTGTACGGCTGTGACGACCCCGGCAAGGCGCATTTCCTGGAGCGGGTGGAAAGCCGCAACGGCGTCCACACCATTGAAGCCGCCGCGGCGCTGGGCTTCGGAAGCCGGGAGTATACGCTGGTGAAGGTTGACTGATTTTCCCGTTTTCCCCGTGTTGCAGGCGCTTAGGAGGGAGCAGGTATGAAACAGTTTGGGTGTTTTGTTTGCGCGTTATTTCTTTTGCTTTCCCTGACGGGGTGCTGGCAGCACTCGGAGGATAGTGCGACTTCTTCAACGGCGGGCACATTGCAGGAGGCGACAGCTGCCCCGGAAGAAACATCCGCCCCGACAATCGCTTTCACCGAAGAACCGCGGCAGACGGAGTCTGTTTCCTACAGAGGAACCACATGGCAGGACGTGTACCGTCAAATCATACTCAGCGATCCCCGTAATTATCTTGCGGTAGAGCTGAGCCCTGAGATCAACATGGAGGATCGGCAGCTGTATCTGGGAATCCATGATTATGACTGCGATGGTACACCGGAGCTGATCATCGGCGATTCATGGGCTGCGGCAGTGTTCACCTATGCGGATGGTCAGGCTGAGAAGCTGGCAGACCTGTGTATACCCAATATCGTGTGGTGCATCAATGGACTTTATGCCAGAGAGAACAGCGTCAGCGTTCAATGTGACGGAGCCGGTGGAATCGATTTTGTAAGCTTTGGCTTTCTGGACGGGGAATATGTGCTTGGCATCTATACAGAGCAGAGCAATGAGTATGATCCGCCGCTCATCAATGGAAAAGCGGGAACCGTAGACCAGATGAATCGGATATATCCAACCGACTATGCTTCTTATTCAGAAGATGACCGGAAAGAAATGGTTCGATTGGTTCGGGAAGACGATGACTGGACGATTCACCTTTCCTCCGGGGAGGATTTGACATTGGACGAGTCTTTTGACTTTGACCGCCTTCTGTGGGAATAAACGAAAACTGACAAAACAAAAACGTCCACCGTGATTCCGCTGGAATTACGGTGGACGTTTTGGCTAAAATTACATCGTCGGAGCCTCGTAGACTTTGGATATTGTCTTTTCGTCTGCCATTTCGATCACAAAATTGCCGGGAATCATTTTTTCGCCGCTTTCGTCCCGATACATCAGGAAAAACCGGGATGTCGTATACCCTTTGTAAAACCGCGCGTCATAGATGTTGATGCAGAGCAGTTCAAGGGGGCCGGTCAGTACCACTTTGTTCTTTTTGATGGCGGATTGAATGATGCGCTCCGACGTTTCTTCAAACGATGTGATCGCATCGGAAACCCTCCGGCAGCAGCTCTCTCTTTCCGGGAAATCTCCGTCGGACGGACAGACCGTTTTCAGCATGGAACAGGCAATGGGGCGTTCGGCTGCGTTGAAAGAATATGCGCCCGAAGCAGCCAATGCGTTGACCATCAGCGCGCCGCTGTAATAGCTGGATATTCTGATGGGAAACAGACGTTCCGGCTTTGTCATCGCCGCGCGCATGCGCTGTGTCATCGCGGCGGCCGCCTGTCCATCCAGCTGTCGCAAGGTCATCCACTCGACATAAGTCGCTGTGCCTTCGATCTCTTCTACCTTGCTTTCGTAGGCGTATTCGTATGGGTGGCGTTCACTGCGCCGCTTTCTGTGGGACAGCAGCTCCTGATAGGATGCTTCATCAAAGTGATCGAGTATGCGCAGCAGAAGTTCGTTTTCCCGTAGTTTCAGGCTCAGATTGTCCGCGTTGTATTGATAACGATACAGCGCTTCCATTTCATCCGCCCAACAGTTCCAGTTCTCCACGGTCTGATAGCCATGGAACATTTCGTGGACGATTTTGGACGCCAGAACGGGGACGGGGAGGTCGTCCACCACCTTCCATATGGCTATCTGCTCGCCCTGAAAATGAATGGAGGTGTTTGCGCAGAAATCGTCGCTTTTTTCAATGTACGCCCCGTCATAAAAGCATTTTTCATCGTCATACAGGGCAAATTTCAGTGGCTGAAAGCCCGGCCAGATGCGCCCGAAATCCAACGACGAGATCGTCTCAGATACCCGGCTGTACAGTTCATCCAGATTCATATGGGATTCCCTCAGTATCGTTTGATTTTCTTTAACCAGTAAAAAGTCCGCCGTGGTTCCCTCGAAACTACGGCGGACTTTTTGGCGGAGATGTGGGGATTCGAACCCCAGCACGGGCAGAACCCGCCTACCGGATTTCGAATCCGGACCCTTCAACCGCTTGGGTACATCTCCATAGCTTTTTAACTCCCGGTCATTATATCAGCGGTTGCTGAAAAAATCAAGACTTTTCCGCATTTCTCTTTCTTTCGGCAGGAAAACATTGCCCACGCGCCGTTTACATTTCAAGGGTAGACTTTTTCCCCAATTTGTGATACCCTAAGCATAACCCAAGAAAGAAAAGGGCAACGCTTATGATGAAGAAAACAGAAAAGATTCTGGCGCTTATTCTCTGCGCCGTCATGATCGCGGGACTTCTGGGCGGCTGTCAGAAGAAGCCCAAGCGCACCACCAAGGAAACCGACGAAACCACCTATGGTATCGACGTTGCACGCTATCAGGGCACCATCCACTGGGCGGAGGCCGCCGCATCCGGGGTGGATTTTGCCATGGTGCGGGTCGGTATGCGGGGAATGGCGGAGGGGGAAATTTCTCCCGACTCCAATGCCCGGTATAACCTTCAGGAAGCGGAGAAAAACGGCGTCAAACTGGGCGTGTACTTTTTCTCCACTGCCATTTCTCAGGAGGAAGCCGTGGAGGAGGCCGACTGGACGGCGGATTTCATCGCCCAGTATCCCATTACCTATCCAGTGGTCTACGACTGCGAGGGCTTTACCGACATGGACAGCCGCCAATATGGCATGTCCAAAGCAGAGCGGACGGACATCGCTCTGGCTTTCCTGAAGCGCATCGAGCAGCGGGGCTACGAGGGAATGTTCTACGCCGCGAAAAACGAGCTACAGGACGAGACCCTGTGGGAGACCTCCCGCATTGAAAAACATTATAAAATCTGGGTGGCGCAGTTCCCCGGTGACGCCGACCCGGCGGTGCATACCTCCAGCTATACCGGCGATCACCAGATGTGGCAGTACACCATGGAGGGAAGCGTTCCGGGCATTTCCCAGCCTGTTGACATGAACGTGGCCTATTTCGGCTACGACGGAGTGGAAAAGCCCAAGGACGAGACGCCCCCGGCGGAAGCCTTCCCGGACGTGGAGGCGCTGATGGACTTTACCCAAGTCAACGAGGAAGTGACCGCCAAGGTGGAGACCAATCTCCGCGACATTCCCAGTCAGGACACGGACAGCACGGTGCTGTACACTCTGAAAAGCGGCGAGATCGCGACGCGCATTGCCGTAAGCAGCAGCGGCTGGTCAAAGGTCACCTTCAACGGAAACACCTATTACGCCGTGACCAGTTACTTGACCACCGACCTGAACTACTCGGCAGACGCCGCCGGTGAGGCAGGGGAGGACGGCATCAAGACGGTTTTCACCCCGGTGAATCAGGAGGTGACCGCCAAGGACGTGGTGAACCTGCGCAAGCTGCCCAGCGTGGAGCATGAGGACGCCACGGTGGTCGCCCAGCTGAAAAACGGCGACGTTGCCACCTGTGTCGGCGTCAGTGACAACGGCTGGTCGAAGCTTGAGTACAAGGGCGAGACCTGCTACGCCGTGACCAGCTATCTGACGCCGGTGGGTGACGGTGAGCTTCCCACCCAGCCGGAGGACGACGACATCCAGACCCAGTTTGAGGAAATGAACGATCTCGTCACAGCCAAGGTGGAGGTCAATCTGCGGTCGCTGCCCAGCGTGGAAGACCCGGACTGCGTGGTGGTCGCGTCGTTGAAAAACGGCGAGGTCGTCACCAGAACCGGCATCAACCGCGACGTTGGCTGGTCGCGGGTGGAGTACAACGGCCAGACCCTGTACTGCGTCAGCAGCTATCTCATGGCGGCGGAGGCGCAATAAAAAGGGTAAAAAAGTCAAAAATAATATTGACAAATTTCCCAACCTGTGTTAATATAAGCGGGTCGTTGAGAGACGGCGCTTATATGGGCGAGTGGTGGAATTGGTAGACTCGCTAGATTCAGGTTCTAGTGTTCAC
>ENA-OYYJ01000067-OYYJ01000067.1-human-gut-metagenome-genome-assembly--contig:-NODE-67-length-42901-cov-8.973813_pt1 | contig 42901 bp, 41 predicted proteins | sample MGYA00243248_ERZ653447 | MGnify/ENA primary metagenome ERZ653447 (study PRJEB26926, sample SAMN06165030) | human gut metagenome | biome: ENVO:00009003; feature: ENVO:2100002; material: ENVO:00002003...
CTTATCGTCGGCAGCGTCAGATGTGTATAAGAGACAGCTGGAACGCCTTCGCCAGCGCCTGTTCATGGAAGCGGGTCAGCACCACGCTGGAAACGTACAGGCCGAAGCCCCGGAAAATGTCGATCAGGCGAATGACGTCCCGGTCATAGGTGATGCCAAGATCGCCCCGAACCTTATTCTTTTCGATATCGTCGGCGTTGATGGCAATGACCATCTCCACCTGCTCCTTCAGCTGCAGCAGCATCCGCAGCTTGCTGTCCGGCTGGAAGCCCGGCAGGACGCGGGAAGCATGGTTGTCGTCATAGAGCTTGCCGCCGAATTCCAGATACAGCTTGCCGCCGAACTGGGCAATGCGCTCCCGGATGTGGGCGGACTGCATTTGCAGGTATTTATCGTTATCAAACGCCGCTTTTGTCATTTCCGTTGCCTCTTTCCCAAAAACTTTCCACCATTTTACCCTATCCGACGGGAAATAGCAAGGCCATTTCGCGGGAAAATCTTCTCTTTCGCGGGATTGCTTCTTGTTTCGGGAACGGCGCCGTGCTATAATGAACGCATCTATTTTTTCGGAGGTGTTTCCATGGAATTCAGCGTAAACCATCCGGTGCTTTACCTGCTTGCCGGAATTCTGATTGCCGTGGTTCTGGCTCAGTCGGTTTTCTTCCTTATTAAGGCTCTGCGCCGCAGTAAGGAAATCGGCATGGATCAGGCCAAAATCAAAAAAACCATCAAAACCGCCGCGCTGTTCACCATCGCCCCGGCCGTGTCCATCGTCATCAGCGTCATCACCCTAAGCAAAAGTCTGGGTATTCCCCTGCCCTGGCTGCGGCTTAGCGTAGTCGGCTCATTGAGCTATGAGGCCATCGCGGCATCCAACGCCGTCAGCGCCATGGGCTTAGAGCTTGGCAAAATCAGCGCCCTGACCGCCCAGCAATACGTCAACATCGCGCTGGTGATGACCCTGTCCATCATGGTGGGCATCTGGCTGGTGCCTGTCATCGGCAAGAAGCTGCTGCGGGGCATGACCGTTCTGGAAAACCGGGACGCCAAATGGGCGGATATTTTCCAGAATGCCATGTTTATCGGCATGATCTCCGCATTTCTGGGCTATGTGTTCTGCGATTTTTCCCGTCTGTGGGCGCCGGGGGATTACGCCGCCACCTCCGGGCTTGTGCCGGTATGCGTCATGGCGGTATCCGCTGCGATCATGGTGGTCTGCGGGCTGCTCATGAAGAAATTCAAGTGGAGCTGGGTCAACGATTACGCACTGCCCATTTCTCTGGTGCTGGGCATGGCTTCCGCCATTCCCCTCACCGCGTGGCTGGGTTAAGGAGGTGCCGATATGAAAAAGCAGCTTAGCTACATCGACTCCGTTCACCGCAGCGGCACCATCTGGAACATTTCCGTGATGATTTTGCTGCTGGCCTTCCCCCTGACGGTGGCCGCCCTGTTTGGTGCCGCCCCGGACTGGGGCGCGCTGGTGGTGGGTCTGATCGCCACCGCGCCCATGTATTGGGCGGTGGGTGTCATTGAGACAATTACCTTCGTTCCCATGCTGGGCGCGGGCGGCTCCTACCTCAGCTTTGTCACCGGCAACATCTCCAACCTGAAGCTTCCCTGCGCCATCAACGCGCTGGAGCAGAACAACGTCAGCGCCAACTCCGAGGAGGGCGAAGTCATCTCCACCATCGCCATCGCCACCTCCTCCATCGTCACCACCGTCATTATCATCATCGGCGTCATTCTGATTGTCCCCCTGACCCCCGTTCTGGAAGCGCCGGTGCTGGAGCCGGCCTTTGCCCAGATGCTGCCCGCCCTGTTCGGCGGACTGGGCGTAGCCTTCGTCAGCCGGAACTGGAAGATCGCCGTCGCGCCGGTGGTGCTGATGCTGGTTCTGTTCATTTTCGTCCCCGCCCTGAACGCCGGTACCGTGGGCATTATGGTGCCTGTGAGCGTGCTGTTCACCATTGCCGTTTCCCGGCTGCTTTATAAGAGAGGAGTTCTGTAAACATGATCGGATATCTGATTCTCGCCGTTCTGGCTGCATTCATCGCCGTGGTCGCCGTTCGCACCATCCGCTTCCGTCCCAAGCCCCAGCCCGAAGTCACCAAGGAAGAAATCGCCTTTGACCGGGACGCCGCCGTGGATTCCCTCGCCCAGCTGGTTCGCTGCAAGACCGTGTCCTACAACGACCATTCTCTGGAGGACGAGGGGGAATTTCAGAAGCTGATCTCTCTGCTGCCGACACTTTACCCCAACGTGTTCGGCACCTGCACCTTCCAGCAGCTTCCCGACCGGGCGCTGCTGCTGCGGTGGCCGGGCAAGCAGGAAGGCGACCCTGCCGTTATGATGGCGCACTATGACGTGGTGCCTGTCAACGAGGAAAAGTGGGACAAGCCTCCCTTCGCCGGGGTCATCGAGGACGGCATTCTCTGGGGCCGCGGCACGCTGGACACCAAGGTCACCTTCAACGGCGTTCTTTCCGCCGCCAATTACCTCATCGGTCAGGGCTTCCAGCCGGAAAAGGACATTTACTTTGCCTTCTCCGGCGGCGAGGAGATCAACGGTCAGGGCGCAGTCAACATTGTGGCGTATTTCACCGAGCATGGCATCCACCCCGCCATTGTGGTGGACGAGGGCGGCGCGGTCGTGGAGAATGTGTTCCCCGGCGTGAAGCAGCCCTGCGGTCTCATCGGCATTGCGGAAAAAGGTATGCTGAACGCCCAGTACCGCACCGTCTCCGCCGGCGGCCACGCTTCCGCACCCAAGCCCCATACCCCGGTGGGCGTTCTGGCGGCGGCCTGCAAGCGGGTGGAGGATCATCCCTTCAAGGCCCACATCGACGGCCCCGCTGCCCAGATGTTCGACACGCTGGGACGGTATTCAACGCCATTGTACCGGGTGATTTTCGCCAACATGTGGTGCTTCGGCTGGATCATTGACACTCTCGGCAAAAAGAGCGGCGGTGAAATGAATGCGCTGGTGCGCACCACCGTGGCCTTTACTCAGATGGAGGGCAGCTCCGCCCGGAACGTGATCCCTCCCGAAGCGAAAATGGTATCCAACATCCGCCTGAATCCCGCCGACAGCGTCGCTTCCGCGCTGGCGTATCTGGAAAAGGCCGTCAACGACCCCGCCGTGGAGATCACGTCTCTGGAATCCTTCGAGCCAAGTCCCGTCTCCGAAACCGGCTGCGACGCATGGGAGAAGGTCGCCTCTGCCGTGGCGAATACATGGCCGGGCTGCATCGTCTCGCCTTATCTGATGGTGCAGTGTTCCGATTCCCGGCACTACCGTGACCTGAGCAACCACGTTTACCGCTTCTCCGCCATGGACTTAAGCGCTGAGGAACGGTCGACCATCCACGGCAACAACGAGCGCATCCGTCTGGAAACCGTCGCCAAGGCCGTAGAATTCTACATCCGCCTCATGCGTCAGTGCTGAAACAAAAAAGATGTCCCCCAACCCGGGAAAATCCGGGTTGGGGGATTTGTCTTAGTCCAGCAGATACGCCAGGAAAGCGCCGCCGGTGATGGCGTACATCAGAATGGTGAAAGCCACAACGATCAGCGTCAGGATAAACTGGGCGATCGCCCAATTCTTCCGGGAGCGCTTCTCCGGGGAGCTGCTCACCGCCCAGACGATCAGGCAGATGAAGCCGACAATGGGAATTGCCGAGAGGATCAGGGTGCCGATCCAGGAACCGACAGACATGTCCGTGTCCTGCCGTGCGTAGGTATTACCGTTGTAGTTGTCCATGTTATATTCCTCCTGCTTTCCAAATTTAGGGGATATAATGATTATAACACATATCTGTGAAAATGGGAATACTTTTTCGGCAAAATCTTTTCTGCAAATCGCCCCGCACACCGCAAAAAATCCCGACAGCCGAAGCTGTCGGGATTTTTTAGCTTAGCGTATTCTCGATTACCGGGCGCTGCGCTTCTTGTTGTAGAAGTACACACCGGCAATGGCGGCGCCGGAGACGACCATGAAGATCACGGGAATGAAGATCATATCACCGGTCTTGGGGTTGGTCTTATCGGCCTCCTCGTTGGTGGTGCTCTTGGCGCTGGCGTTGGTGATCATCACATTGATGTGGACTTCGCTCTCCTTGCGGAGCTCGTTGGTGTCGGAGATGGTGTCATACTTCTGGGTGTCGTTGACAAAGTTGCCGACCCAGTTGCCCTTGGCCATGTACATGCCGTCATACTTGATGCCGTCGCTGGTCTTGGCGGTGTAGTAGTTCTTGACAACGGTCTTGACCTCGTCCAGAGTGACCTTGCCGTCCAGAGCGATGCCCTCGGTAATGTTGATGGTCTTGGCGGGATCGTCGACCTTGTTGTCCTTGAAGATGTGCAGGTAAACCTTGTAGGGGAACTTGTTGTTGGTAGTGGTGGTGTCCTTCTCGAGGTAAGCGTAGAATTCTACGTTGCCCTTGATGACGAGCTTGGCAACCTGAGCGCTGGTGTAGAGGTCACCCTTGTTGTCGATCTTCCAGCCCTTGAAGGTGTAGCCGGTCTTGTTATCGGCCTTGCTCTGAGCGTCGGAAACCTTCTTGCTGTCAATGCTGCTGCCGCTGGTCACGTTGTAGGTGGAAACGGCCTTGCCGTCGGTGCCGTAGAAGGTCACTCTGACAGTGTCGCCCTCGGGAGTGCTGCCGCTCTTGGCCTTCAGGGTGACGGTCAGGGAGTCGCCGGCATCGATTGTGGTGGACAGGGACAGGTTGTTGCCCTTTTCATCGCTCTTGGCGGTGACGAACTCATAGGAATCCTTCCAGTTGCCCATCCAGCGGTAGCTCAGGATGTCGCTGATAACGGAGGACTTACCGTTCACAGGCTCGACCTGGAACTCTCTGGCAATCGCGTTGCCCTTGTCGTCAATAATCTTAAGAGTGATATACTTGGCGGGCTCTTCCGCCTTCTTGGTGTTGACAAACAGCTTCAGGGAGTAGCCGTCGTCGATACCGGCATACTTGATGGTGACGTCGGTGGCCTCATTGTCGGAAGCGCCGGTCCACTTGACGAACTCCTTGTCGGAGTTGACCAGGCTCAGACCCAGCTCCTTGGTCAGCTTCACGCTGCCGTCAACAGGAACGGTGATCTCGCCCTTTCTTGCGTAAGAACCGTCAACATAAATCTCAACAGGAACCTTCGCGTCAACGCGGGTATCCTCGACCTTCTTGTTGAGGTACAGGTTTACGTAGTAGCCATTCGCATTTGCCTTCTTCAGGTTGTCATAGCTGATGGGGCCGGTGGTCTCTTCGTCCTTCATGTTCGTCCACTTGACGAATTCCTTGTCGCCGTAAATCAGAGTCTCGGCCAGTTCCTTCGTCAGTTCCAGTTTCTGACCGGGCTTCACGGTAACATACTTGTCAGTGACATACTTTCCGTCAACGTAGGTCTTGACGGTCAGGGTTTCATCAGCTTCCGTAGCAGCGGCCTGGAAAGGAACCGCGCAGACCAGCAGCATAGCCACCAATACGAGGCTAAGCAGCTTCTTCATTGTGTTTTTCATAGTTTCTAACCTCCTAGAAAATTGGTTGTTTTAGAAATGCTGCCGGCTCTGGAACCTTTGGTGTCGCCAATCGGGGAGGCTTTCCGCCGCTTCCGCACCCGGCATCTCTTTCATGTCTGCATGATATCACATCCGTTCCCGGATGTCAATAGGAAAATTACAAAATGTAACAGAATTCTTTACACTTTATAACATTCTTAAACATTTGCCCTTATCTTAAGAAATTTACTCCAAATTTTACCATAAAATTCGTTTTTTACCAGCTACGAAAAATGACAATCTCTGATTTCGATATCTTTTTTCTTTCAAAGGTTACAATTTTGTTGCAGCCACCTGTGGTCTCCCGAAGCGGCCTCCGCCGCCCAGGGGGGGTGGAAAACCCCGGTGCCAGCATGGCACCGGGGTTTCCGCGAAAGGGTTTGGAAAGAAGAGAGGTAGAAAAGAGGATCTACGGAGTTGAAAGGGAGCGGCTCACGGCTTCCGCAACCTTTCTGGTATTACCATACCTTTGGGTTTTGAACAGGCAATAACGGAAATGAAAATAAAAAGCGACAAAATTGTGAACAGTTTTTCTTCATGCCGGAATATCTCCCTGTTTTTTGCGCCTATTCCTTCGGCAAAAGGGGCGGCGCGGGAAATCCCGCGCCGCCCTTGGCCTATTTCATTCCGTTGCTCCGGGGAAGATCAGCGTTACCTTGAACAGATCGCCATCCACCAGCAATTGCAGCTGCCCCTTCTGCAGCTCCATCAGGGTCTTGACAATGTTCAGGCCCAGGCCGCTTCCCTCGGTGTTCCGGGAGTCGTCGCCCCGGACAAAGCGCTCCATCAGCTCGTCGGCGTCCACGTTCAGCTCGTCACGGGAGATGTTCTTCAGGGAAATGATGACCTTCCCCTCCAGCGCCATCACGTCGATATACACCCGCGTGCCGGGCAGGGCATATTTCACGGTGTTGCTCAGGAGATTGCTCAGCACCCGCCACGCAAGTCTTCCGTCCGCCATCATGGCAACGCTTTCCTCCGGATGGCGGAATACGGGGGTCAGCTGGGCTTTTTCCAGCTTGTCGGCGAATTCGCCCAGCGCCTGATTCACGGATTCCACCGCGTCCAGCTTCGTAATGTCCGCCGTCAGGTTTCCTGTGCTGGCCTTGCTCATTTCCATCAAGTCCTCGATCAGCTTCTTTAGCCGCTGGGACTGCCGGTTGAGGACTTCCAGATAGGTCTTCTCCTCCTCCGGCGTGTGGGGCTTTTGCAGCAAGTCCACATAGTTGATGATGGAGGTCAAAGGCGTTTTGATATCGTGAGAAACATTGGTAATCAGTTCTGTTTTCATACGCTCCGATTTTAGTTGCTTCTGCGCCGCCACCACGGCAACGCCGGCCAGGTCATTCAGGTCACCGGCAAAGCTCCTGAACGCGCCGGTGAGATATTTGTCGTCCACCTTGGTGTCCAGGTCGCCCTTGCCCATGCGCTTGGCGCTTTCCAGCAGGATGCCGAAGCAGTACGCCCCGTACAGCACCACGGCCACGCAGGCGCACAGGCTCAGCACCACCATCAGATTCGATCTGCCCGCAAGGGCGGCGAACAGGAGCATCACCATGATGAAGCCCGTCAGCAGCCACTGCCATGTCAGCGGCATCATGGAATACACCCGGTTGACGGATTTTCCGATTTTTGCGCAGGTCTTCTTTATCTGCGTCCACAGCCATCTCAGGGGTGTAAGAAGCATCAGCAGGAAGTCCCAGAATACAGCCGCCGCCTTGGGCAGCTTCCGCAGCAGCCAGCCGCAGCCGGAGAAGCAGCCCTTGACGCACTTCACCAGCAGATTCATGCAGCGCCAGCAGACGCTGTTGCGCCACCAGTAGCCCCCGGGGGTCTTGAACTGGGCGGCGCAGGCAAAGCAGAAGCTCACGAAAATCAGGCTCATGGCGTAGCCCGCCATCAGCATTCCGGCGCAGAGCGTCTGAATATTCTGCGTGAACAGGCCGGCGGCATCGTTGAATTGGACGATCACCATGAAAAGGCCGAAGATGATCAGCCCGCCCCCGGCAAGGTAAATGTCCAGGGGGATGCAGTTGAAGCCCGCGGCATGGACTTCCTCACTGCCGGGCTTTCTGCCCGCCGCGCAGCAGAGATACACGGCCAGCACGGCAAACAGCAGCAGACACGCGCCCATGATGAAGAACAGGCTGTTGCGGCAGCTCCACACCTGAGTAAGCAGAGCGTACCCGCCGTCAAAGCGGTACGCGCCGGGCGCCAGGGTCAGCTCCACGGTATAGTCGGGCAGCTGGGCATAGCGGTACTCCACCACCATGGACTTCTGGGCGTCGTCGTCCCAATATTCCATGGTGTGAGCTTCGCCGTCCGCAAAGATCACGTCCGGGTCTGCCGTGCCGGTTGCCAACGGCTTGGTGGGGTTCGCGGACAGCGTCTCGAGGGGGGCGGTCTCCTCCGTCGTGTCCGGGACGGTCTCGGCGGTCGTCTCCGGAACCGTTACGGTAACGGTGGTTTCGTCGGTTGTTTCCGGCACCGTCTCTGTGGTGGTCTCCGGGAGGGTCTCGGGCATCACCTTCTGCGTCAGGCTGGGCGTTACCAAAAATACGACTGCTTTCCCGTCGGCATTCCATTCAAATTCGCCCACGCCTGACGGGTTCGCCGCCTTATAAATCAGGGAATCGTCCTTGTCCCGGAATTCCACGGCGGTGACGGCGGCATCCTGCGGCATATTGTCCCGGTAGAATGCGTCGCCCGACTGAAAATACAGGACGCCCGCGTCGTTGCGTTTCAGCACGCCCACCGGGCTGCTGCCGCTGCAGGTATGTTCCCCCTCGCCTGCCAGCTCCGATTCCGTGGTGAATGTTACCTGATATATATATGCGCCCTCAGTGGGAACGTCGTCCATCAGGACTTCGCTCCGGCTCGGTTCACCGGTCGTGTCGCGCAGAAGGAAGCCGCCGGTTTCAAGCTTCGCCAGACTCACATCATTGTAGGTCTGATACAGAATATCGCCATTCCCGTCCCGGAAAGTCACGCAGGTAGTGGGAGAATCAGGCAAGTCTATCGCGCCCTGTTCATTGGCTTCAAAGCGGATTATGCCATAGCCAATGTCGGTGATATAGCCAATCGGTTCGACGCTGTCCACGCTTTCACTGGAGTCTTCCGCGTCAATGCTCACGCTGAATACCGTCGCGCCCCCCTCCGGGATGGCGTTATAGGTGCTCGCGTCCGCCTGAGGCGTTGCCTCCGACTTTTCCGTGATGGACAGGACGTATTTATAAGAGCCGCTGACGGGGAAGGAATAAAATTCGGCGTCCGTCAGATTTTCCGCGCCGCCGGATTCCAGCACGTTTCCTTCCGCGTCTTTCAGCACATAGCCCGCCAGCGCCGGGTTGAACACGCCGTAAAGCCAGCCGCTTCTTCCCGAAACGCCCAGATCGTACACGGTCGGCTCCGCGATTGCCTCCGGCACGCCGCCCAGGTTCGCTTCGGCGTAGTCCACGGCGATACGGCCAGCCATGGATTCGCCGTCCGAGCGGATGTATCTGTCCCGCAGCTCCTCCACGGAGATGTCGTACAGTCCCGATTCCGTCATGCCGATGATGGCGGCGGCGCTTCCGGCGGCTCCCAGAAGCATCAGGGCGCACAGGGCGATGGCAAGGAATTTGAATACAATATTGTATTTCAAATTATTTTCCTCCTTCCATTTTATAGCCCTGTCCCCACACGACCTTCAGATAGCGCGGCTCCGAGGGGTTGATCTCGATTTTCTCCCGCAGATGGCGGATATGCACTGCCACGGCGCCCTCGCTGCCCAGCGCCGCCTCCTGCCAGACGGATTCATACAGCACCTTGGTGGAGAATACCTTTCCGGGGTTTGCCATCAGCAGGTGCAGAATGGCATACTCCGTGGGCGTGAGGGACACAGGTTCCCCCTCCACGGTGACGGTTTTGGTGCGGTCGTCCAGAACGATGCCGCCGATGGTGATGCTGCCGCTGCCCTCCTCCGGGCGGCTGCCCAGCTGGGCATACCGGCGCAGCTGGGAACGCACCCGCGCCAGCACCTCCACCGGCACAAAGGGCTTGGTGATATAGTCGTCCGCCCCCACGTTCAGCCCCAGCACCTTGTCCTCGGTCTCGGACTTGGCGGTGAGCAGAATGATGGGCGCGTTGGAAAATTCCCGGATCTTGGAGGTCGCCGTGATACCGTCCATCACGGGCATCATCACGTCCAGCAGAATGAGGTGAATGTCGTTGTTTTTCGCGATCTCCACCGCCTGCGCGCCGGTGAACGCCTCGAACAGATTGTACCCCTCGGGGGTCAGGTATATTTTCAGCGCGTTAACGATATCCGGCTGGTCATCGCAAATCAGAACGTTGTACATATGGTTTTCCTTCCTCTCGTCATCTTTTTTTCTTATTATATCACCGGCTTCTTTAAGATGAAAGAGGTCTATTTCTTAAAATGGGATTAACATTTGAAAAAGCGCCTTTTGCCAACTTCTGCGCCACATTTTTTCTTGCTATTTCCCCGTTCCCGTTTTATAATTACATCATTCAATTGTTACGCTGAAGGAGTTGTTTTCCATGCTGAAAGATTTTTTTACCACTCTGGGAACCGGCGCGCTGGATAAGGTGCTCCATGCCGTTCTCGTGCTGGTCATTGGCCTTCTGATCATTCGTGTCGTCACGAAGCTGCTCCAGGGAGGACTGGAAAAATCCCACCTGGAAAAGGCCGCCCACAGCCTGATCCTGTCCCTTGCAAAAGTGGCCATGTATATCCTGCTGGGTCTGAGCGTGGCCTCCAGCCTTGACATTGACGTCACCGGCATCGTCGCTTTGGCCAGCGTCCTGACATTGGCCGTTTCCCTGTCGCTGCAGAATATGCTCACCAACGTCATCGGCGGCTTCACCATTCTTTCCACCCACCCCTTCCACTCCGGCGACTATGTGGAGATCGCCGGGCAGTCCGGCACGGTGCAGGAGATCAACATGACCTACACCCGCCTCGCCACCTTTGACAACAAGCTCATTTCCATTCCCAACAGCGCGGTGGTCGCGGCGCAGATCGTCAACTACTCCGCCGCCGACACCCGCCGGGTGGATATCCCCGTCTCCGCCTCCTACGATGCCCCCACCCAGAAGGTCATCGACGCGCTGGTGCTGGCGGGAACTATGGACAATGTGCTTCTGACCCCCGCCCCCAGCGCCTGTGTGAGCAGCTACGGCGACAGCGCCATTGCCTACACCCTTCGCGTCTGGGTCAAGACCGAGGACTACTGGGACGTGTATTTCGCCCTGACCCAGCGGGTCAAGGACGTCTTCGACGAACAGGGCATCACCATGACCTACCCCCATCTGAACGTACATCTGGACAAATAAAGCACACCGCCCTCCCCATTCGGGGAGGGCGGTACTACGCTGAATTCACATCGACAGCACTTCCAGCAGCGCCATGACGCCGATCCCCGGCAGACCGAGGAATCCGGCCACCAGCACCGTCACGGCGTTGATGGGGAAATACGCCCCCGTGAATCCCGCGACAGAATTCAGCAACCACAGGCACAGAAAGCCGCACCCGGAGTGTATGCCGACCTTGAAGATCAGCTTCATGGGCATCAGCAGCAGCCGCACCAGCACCAGCGCGACAAGGGCGGGAATGAGCAACGTTACAAATTTTTCCATAGGCACCTCCGAATAATCAGGCTTGTTCCGGTTAAGCTACCTGCGGACAGCAAAGGAACGGGAACCAAACGTGACGACGGTTGCTTTCGCCCATTTCATTTACTGTCAAGTGTGTCGCCGAATGCGCAGCGGTATGATGCGAATTAGGAACTCTGAAAACAAGCTTCTTCTGCTTTCTCGCGGCATCAGACAGAATGTATTTTCTCTTTGATACCCTTTTCTGATTAAAATACTTATTTTAATCGGAAGCGAGCGGGCAAAAAAGATTTGCGTTCAGCGATTCCTGCGCAGGGAGAAGGGAACGGCTCACCTGCGTACATTCTGCCACAGAATTTTTGCGAATAAACGAAAACCGGAGTACAGCTGCGCACGCGATTGGTGCCCTGACTCCGGTTTTTGTACTTGCCCTCTCCCCTGCCCACAACATCCTGTGTCCTGCCAAAAAAAATCTTCGTTTTTCTGCGAAATTCTCTGCCGCCCCGCCGTTGTCCCCGTTGGGAAGCTGTGGTATAATGACGGAAAATGACGTTTTCTGCGAGGCACCGAAATGATAACCGAACCTGTCAAAATTTCCCAGAGCGACATTCGCAGGCTGCTTTCCGCCGCCAATCCGGATGCAGCGCTGCTTTACCTTTACATAAACAGCGGCAACCGCCCCGAGGACGCGGAAGCCGATCTGCATTTCAGCGCCCCCCGCTACGGCTGCGCCGCCGCTACCCTGCGGCAGCTGGGTCTGTGGCCGGAAGACCGTCCCAGCCACATTGCCCCCGGCGAGCGTCCTAGCTACTGCGAAAAGGACGTGCTGGACGCCATGGACTCGGACAACACCTTCCGAAGCCTTTACGGCGAAGTGCAGCGTCTGCTGGGCCGCAGTTTGAACACCGAGGAACTGAAAATTCTTCTGGGCTTTGTGCGCTACTTGGGACTGACCGCAGACGTGATCTCCCTGCTGGTGTGCTACTGTAAAGAACGCGCTCGACAGAGGGGAAGTCTGCGCAACCCGTCTCTGCGCACCATCGAGAAGGAAGCCTACAACTGGGCGGAGCGGGGCATCGACACCGTAGAGGAAGCCGCCGCTTTCATTCAGGCGCAGAACGTGCGCAATTCCCGGCTGTCCCGGCTGATGAGCCTGATCCAGATCCGAGGGCGCAGTCTCACCGCCGCCGAGGAGCGCTATGCCCAGAGCTGGCTGGACATGGGCATGGACGACGAGCTGATCTCCATGGCCTACGAGCGCACCTGCCTGAACACCGGCGGGCTGAACTGGGCGTACATGAACAAAATTCTCCAGCGCTGGCAGCAGCAGGGCTTCCACAGCGCCGAGGATGTCCGCACCGGCGACCGGAAGACGGGCGTCCCGAAGGGTGCCTCCGGCCAGCTGGGCGAAGCGGAGCTGGAAGCCATTCAGAAAGTATTGCAGGAGGGATAATTCGTGGGATACAGTGCGGAAGTGGTCCAGCGCGCCCGGGCGCGTCTGGCGCAGGCAAAGGAAGACCGGGAGTCGGAAAACAGGCAGCATCTGGCAGAAGCCTACGCAAAAGTCCCCCGCATCCGGGAAATCGACATGCTTCTGCGCCGCACCATGGCGCAGGCCGCTCAGGCGGCCTTTTTGCAGGGTTCTGACGGTCAGGCGCTGCTGGAACAGGCGCGGCGGGAAAACCTCAGCTTACAGCAGGAACGGGCAGCGCTGGCCGCGGCGAACTTTGAGGATGGCTTCTTGGACGAAAGCCCCATTTGTGACAAATGCGGCGGCAGCGGCTATGTGGGCACTACCATGTGCGAGTGCCTGAGCGAGCTTTGCCGTCAGGAGCAGAAAAAGGAAATTTCCGTGCTGTCCAACAACCGGGAAACCTTCAGCCAGTTCCGGCTGGACTACTACCCAGACGCCGTTGACCCTAAATACGGCGCCAGCCCCCGCACCATTATGGAGCGGACGCTGAACATCTGCCGCCGGTATGCAGCGACCTTCACGCCCAACGCGGGAAATCTGCTGTTCATCGGCGGGACGGGGCTGGGAAAGACCTTCCTGTCGGCGTGCATCGCCCGGACAGTGACCGACCGGGGCTACAGCGTTGTTTACGAAACTTCCAGCCACCTGTTCTCCAAGCTGGAGCAGGCGAAATTCAGTCCCAGTGATGACACCCGCCGGGAAGCGGCCAAGCTGACGAACTGCGATCTTCTGATTCTGGACGATCTCGGCACAGAGATGCCCGGGCAGTTCGTCACGGCCGCGCTGTACAGCCTGCTCAACGACAGAATGATGGCCGTCAAGCCCATGGTCATCTCCACCAACCTGAATGTGGACGAGCTGAGCCGCCGCTACTCCCCCCAGATCGCGTCCCGGCTCCACGGTGACTTTCAGCGTCTGACCTTCGTGGGAAACGACATTCGGGTACTGAAAAACAGAGGTTTATGATGAAAACAGGTATTTTATTCGATTTGGACGGCACGCTTCTGGACACGCTAGCCGACCTTGCCGACAGCGTCAACCACGTTCTTGCATCCTTTGGCTATCCCCAGCGCACGGTGGAGGAAGTCCGCCAGTTCGTGGGCAACGGCGCTGCCCGTCTGATTGCTCAGGCCGTCCCGGAGGGTGCGAACCCCGCCCCGGTGCTTGCGGCGTTCCAGCCCTATTACAGCGCCCACTGCCAGATCAAAACCAAGCCCTATGAGGGCATTCCGGAAGCGCTGGCCGCGCTCCGGGAGCGCTACCCCCTCGCCATTGTTTCCAACAAGCCGGACGCGGCGGTCAAAACCCTCTGCGCCGACATTTTCCCCGGCATTTACGCCCGTGGGGAAAGCCCTGACTGTCCCCGTAAGCCCGCCGCGGACATGGTTTACAAGGCCATGGCATCCATCGGCGCCGATACGTGCATCTACGTCGGCGACAGCGACGTGGACGTCCTGACGGCGAACAACGCCGGTGTCCCCTGCCTCAGCGTTCTCTGGGGCTTCCGGGACAGAGCCTGCATGGAGGCAGTCGGCGCGAAGCATTTCTGCGAATCCCCCGCGCAGTTGGTCGCGGACATAGAGGAGATCATCCATGGCAAATGAATTTTACGCCCTGATGGGCCGTATGCGCTACATAACCCGCTGGGGTCTGATGCGCAACACCTTTTCCGAAAACATTTCCGAGCACAGCCACATGACCGCGGTGCTGGCCCATGCTCTGGCGCTGATCCGCCGGGACATTCTGAATCTTCCCGCCCCCGACCCTGACCGCTGCGCCGTGGCGGCGCTGTACCACGACGCTTCGGAGATCCTGACCGGCGACCTGCCCACGCCCATCAAATACTACAATCCGGACATCAAAACCGCCTACAAAGAGGTGGAGCGCATTGCGGGCAACCGTCTGCTGGATATGCTCCCGGCCGAGCTGCGTTCCAGCTACACCCATTATGTGCTGGAGGACGACGCGGAGCTGGAACCCTTCGTCAAGGCCGCGGACAAGCTGTCCGCCCACATCAAGTGTCTGGAGGAGCAGAAGGCAGGCAACACAGAATTCGACTCCGCGGCGCAGCAGACTCTGGACGCGCTGAAAGCCATGAACAGCCCTGAGCTGGAATGGTTTCTAAACAACTGTCTGCAGGCCTTCACGCTGAATCTCGACCAGCTGTAGCACTTGACGGTTGACGGAAAATATGCTACCATAGGCTGTGTCGATGTGCTGACATTTGTTATGTAATTTTATATCCCCCGTCATGGGGGGAATATGCCGCTGTGGTGGAATAGGTAGACACCCGAGACTTAAAATCCCGCGGGCCGAATCATGCACCCACTTTGAAAAGCGTTAGAGAAATGCGAGCTTTTTGAATTTGAAATTTGGGAAATTTGGAGCATCCCTCCAAAACATCCCTCCAACTTTCCATCCCTCGTTTTTTGAGGGATGCATATGCCGCTATGATGGAATGGTAGACATAGCAGACTTAAAATCTGCCTGAGGTTACTCAGTACCGGTTCGAGTCCGGTTAGCGGCACCAAACCAATATAATCCGAACCAGGTCTTCCCAGTGGGAGATGGGTTCGGATTATTTGTTTTCTTCAAGAGTTTTGAGGAAACGCATGTCCGCAATGGCGTCGTCAAGCGGGCGGAGTCCAAGTCGAGAGGCGTAAGAAAGTAAGCAGCATTTGAGGCAGAAGAATGTGCGCACGAAAAGCTTTGAAAGCTGTACGTTCAATTACCATTCAAGGGCGTGGACTGCGTCTTCAAGTCTCTCAGCGGCAAAGGATTCCATTTCGTCTGATGGTGTCTATATTTATCTTACTGCGAGTCCTGCGTTACCTGTGGCTTGAGTCCCAAAGATATATCTGAGGAAGCGGTCTTTGAACCAAGGCACTCGGCCACGACTGGAGCAAGTGGGTGTCCAACGGCGACGGCACTCACACCCGCAAGGAGACGGTCAACTGCTCCGGCGGCACCACAACTTGTGTGGAGCAGGCGAACTGTAAGGACCGCGGCGGCAAATATGGCAAAAGGATGCCGCAAACCACACCGGCACAAAGGAACGGACGATCCCCGGCACCAGTCACGAGCAGAAATGGTCGTGCTGCAGCGATGTCGTTGCTGCCAAGGAATCCTACACCTTCGGCGACTGGGTCATCGCAAAAAAAACGACGTTCAGGTAGGCCGGAGAGAAGGCCCGCACCTGTGAGGCCTGCGATCACACTGAGGCGGCGGAGATCCCCGCCACTGGCACCGGCGGACTGCCGTCGCCGAAGGCCGGCGGCGGCAGCCACATCTGCATGTGGGCAGGCATCCTCTGCATATGCTGCTGCACCTGCTCCCAGACCTCCCGCTCGATAATCGGCTCATGGACATTCTTGAACACGGCCCAGTTTTCCTCCGGATTCGGAATGCGGACCTTATTCTTGAAGGACTTGGAATAGGTTTTGAAATTCACAATATCCCCACAATACTCCTGCTGCCGCAGAATCTTTTCAACGGTGGACTTGCACCATTTGTAGGGATCAGGCTGGGACACCTTGCCGCCTCTGGGAAGCCCCTTCTCCCGCCAATAGGCCATGGGAATCAAGACTTTTCTCGCCTGTAGGATACCGGCAATGGTTTCGTTTCCCTTGCCCTCCATCGCCATGGCGAAAATGTCCCGCACCACAGCCGCCGCTTCCGGGTCGATGATCCACCATTTTTTATTCTCCGGGGATTTCTTGTACCCATAGGGCGGCTGAGCCAGAGGTTCTCCGGCGTTGCCCCGCAGACGGTGGGAGCTTCTGACCTTGCGGCTGATGTCACGGGCGTACATTTCATTCATGACATTGCGGAAGGGTGCCAGCTCATTTTCTCCGTCGTCGCTATCCACACAGTCGTTGATGGCGATAAAACGGATGCTGTGGTCTGGGAAATAGCTATCCGTGTAGTAGCCCACTTGCAGATAGTCACGGCCCAGACGGGACATATCTTCTTGTGTCAAGTAGGGACTAAAAAATTTTTGAGAATTTACAAGCCGTTCATAGGTGGACAACCACCCGTGAACGGCTTGCGTTTTCTCTATGCTCTTTTGCCGTTCTTTGTGTGACGTTTCTTATATGGTATCCAGAAGCTTTCTTTTCAGGGTGTTCGGGTAGTTTCTCATCGGCGTGGTCTCCTTGAAATTCCTCTCAAGGCGAAGCTTCCGATTTTTATCAAATTGTCAAGTGTTTTTTTGATTTTTTTGCAAAAATAATCCAGACCGCCCTATCGGCGGTCTGGATTATTGCTTATCTTAATGAGATTACGGATAAGCCAGAGGTTTTGATTTTAAGCCTTGCCGCCGTTATGCAGTCTTCATATTTTGACTATTACCATTTAACGGCTGGTAAAAAAAGGCTGTGGGCCACCCAGATGGGCTCCGCTTTCTGGATCAGCTCCGTGGTCGGAGGCCACCACAATCTCATGCTCAGACGCCAACAGCCGGGAGAGCACCCTATCATCGACCCGGCGCAGGAAAGTCTCCTTTTCCGCCGAATCGTGGCGATGGGCCGCTTCATCCGCCCCGTTGATATGCAGCAGCACAAAGGGGTAGCGTTCCGCCGCTCGCAGGGCTGCCTCTGTCTTGGCGTCCAGATCCGTATCCACATCGCCAGTAGCCCCCTTTACCGGGAAAAGCTCCATGTGCAGCAGCCGGGCAATCCCCTTTACCAACTCCTTGCCGCAGATCACTGCGCTCTTCTGGGGAAATGGCGGCAGTGCTACCGGAACAGACTGTCCCCACAGAAGCATACATCGTTCTTTCGTCAGCAGTCTTTCAAAGGCATGGCGCAGTACCAAGCTTCCCTGCGGGCACAGTGCCCGCTGCCCGCCGGAAGGAATCTGCGTTACAATGTTATTCACAGTATGCGCCATGTGGGGAAATACCAGCAGTGCCTGATAGCCGCCCAGCCGGTAATAGGTAAATGCAGGATCCTCTACCTTTGCCGGGGCACAGCAAGGCATGGTACAGCAGCCCTCTCCATCCAGCGTGTAGCAGCTGCCCCGCAGTAGCAGGTCATCGGGCCGGACGGGGATTCCGGCCCCAGCGCCTCTACATAGCCTCGGAGATGTACCGGCAGATCCGTTACCCCCAACAGGCGCAGTACGCAGTGCAGTGTTTCCGGTGGGAAGCCGCCGCAGGTATCCACATACCGCACCGAACCCATGGACGCCAGATGGCCATATCGCTCCACCTGAAAGTGGGGATCCGTCATGCCGTCAATCACGCATAATATCCTGCTCAAGTCTCTCCCCCTTTTTCCATTGGAACTTGTTTCGTTATACTTCCCGGCGCAGCACCCGGTAGACAAAGGACATATCCAGTCCGCCGCGTACCACGTCCGCCAGCAGGTCGTACTGCCGTTCCTTGTAGCCGCAGGCGTCAAAGGTTGCCAGTGCGTCAAAGGACACGCCCTTTCTGGCGCACAGTGCTTTCAGGATCGTATCCGTGATGCCCGGCGCGTCAAAAATGCCGTGGACATAGCTGCCGTATACGTTTCTGCTGCCGGTGAGGGCGGGCATCTGCTGCTGACTGCGGCCCATGTGGATCTCGTACCCCTCGTAGGCGAGTCCGTTCAGGCCGGAGAGCATTCCCTCCACACCGTGAAAGACGCCTTGCGTCTGGGTCTGCACCTTTTCACCCCGGAATTCGGTGTCCATCTCCAGCAGGCCCAAACCGTTGATCTCCGTGACACCGGCGGCCTCCACCTGCTCCGGGTCGGACACGGTGCGCCCCAGCATCTGATAGCCGCCGCAGATGCCGAAAACCAGCGTGCCGGCGTCAGCCGCCTTCAAAATGGCCGCCTCCAGACCGGACTGCCGCAGCCACCGCAGGTCGGCAATGGTGCTCTTGGTACCCGGCAGCAGGATCATGTCCGGCTGGTGCAGGTCGCTCACCTGATCCACATAGCGCAGCGACACGTTTCCGTAATGTTCGAAGGGGCTGAAATCCGTGAAATTGGAGATGCGCGGCACACGGATTACCGCGATATCCAAGAGTTTTCGCTCTTTGGAGCGGTCAAACCGCTCGGTCAGGCTGTCTTCATCGTCGATGTCTATATGGGCGTAGGGGATGACCCCCGCCACCGGGATGCCGCACAGCTGCTCCAGCGTCTTCAGTCCCGGCTCCAGAATGGCCCGGTCGCCCCGGAATTTGTTGACCACCACGCCCTTGATGCGGCGGCGCTCGTCCTCCTCCAGCAGTGCCACCGTACCGTAGAGCTGGGCGAACACGCCGCCCCGGTCGATGTCGCCTACCAGCAGCACCGGCGCGTCCACCAGCTTGGCAAGGCCCATATTGACGATATCATCCTGCTTGAGGTTGATCTCCGCGGGACTGCCTGCCCCCTCAATGACGATCACGTCATACTCTGAGTTCAGACTGTTGTAGGCCTCCAGCACAGCGGGGATGTAGTCCCGCTTGCGGCGGAAGTACTCCATGGCCTGCATATTGCCCCGCACCTGTCCGTTGATGATGACCTGACTGCCCACGTCGGTGGTGGGCTTGAGCAGGATGGGATTCATGCGGGTATCCGGCTCGATCCCGGCGGCCTCTGCCTGCACCACCTGCGCCCGGCCCATCTCGCCGCCGTCCTTGGTAATGAAGGAGTTCAGCGCCATGTTCTGGCTCTTGAACGGCGCTACGCGGTAGCCGTCCTGCTTCAAAACGCGGCAGAGTCCCGCCGCCAGCAGGCTCTTTCCCGCATTGGACATGGTTCCCTGTATCATAATATTCATTGCCATTGTGATTTCTCCTTGCAGAATTGCCGGATGGCCGTTATCAATGCTTCATTTTCCCCGTGAGGCCGCACCGCAATGCGATACCACCCGTCGCCCAGCCCGCTGTAATTCCCACAGCCACGGATGGCGATACCCTGCCGCAGCAGACCCTCCCGCAGCCCCAGCGGCCCGCGGAACAGCAGGTAATTGGCATGGGACGGGCATACCCAGAAGCCCAGCGCCGTCAGGTTATCCGTGAGCCACTGCCGCTCCCGGCGGACGAGGGACAGCGTCCTTTGCAGGAAGTCCCGCTCCGCCAGCGCCGCCACACCGGCATTCTGAGCCGGTGTGGATACGTTCCACGGCGGGGACGCGGCCGCCATTTCGTGCAGCAGCGCACTGTCGGCGCACAGGCAGTACCCAAGCCGTAAACCGGCCATGCCGTAGCTCTTGGTAAAGGCCTTCAGGAGCAGCAGCGCCGGATGCGCTGCCAGAAGGGACTTGGCGCTGACGCCGTCCTCCGTGAGATCGAGAAAGCACTCGTCCAGAAACAGATGCGCCCCTTGTGCCGCGCAGTATTGCAGAATCTGCTCCAGCAGCGGGAGCGGAATCAGCCGTCCGGTAGGGTTGTTGGGGCTACAGAGGAATACCGCCTCCGGTTTTTTCTCCTCTAAGAAGGACAGAAACCTCTCGTCCAGATCGAAATTCTGCGCCTGATGCAGGAAATACCGCTCTACGCGGCAGCCCACCTGTGCCAGTCCCGAGCTATATTCCATAAAGGTGGGGGCAAGCTCCACCGCCGTCCGGGGCCGCAGGGCGGCGCAGTATGCGTAGATCAGGTCTGCCGCGCCGTTTCCGCAGAGAATATAGGACGCCGGCACCTGCTCATGGCCTGCGATAGCCTGCACCAGCCGGCGGCAGTAGGGGTCGGGGTAGCGGTGCAGCTGGGGCAGAGCCCGGCACACCGCCTCCAGTACGCTGGGAGGCGTACCCAGGGGGTTGGTGTTGGCGGAAAAATCCAGCGTGATACCGCCGCCGTATACATCGCCGCCGTGTTGATTTTCTGTTTGATACAGCATCTATGTCTCCTTTACAGCGCAAAGAGCAGCTTGGCCGCACAGCTTAAAAGCAGGGTGAGAACCGCTGTGACGGTCATCAGGCGGCACGCACGGGGGATGTCCTCGTGGGTGATCTCCCGCGATGCGTCGCCGATATACTCTTTTTTGTGCAGCACGCCGTGGTACCACGCATCCCCGGCCAGACGCAGACCCAGAAGCCCGGCGCAGACAGATTCCGTCTGCGCCGAGTTGGGACTGGCGTGCTTCCGGCGGTCGCGGCGGAAGATCCGCCAGCCCGCTGAAATATCCAGTCCCATCAGGCCGCCCGCCGTCAGCATCAGCAGGGCGGACAGCCGCGCCGGGATATAATTCACCACATCGTCCGCCCTGGCGGGTACCAGACCGATGTTCTTATAGGGTGGCTCCACATACCCCAGCATGGAGTCCATGGTGTTCACCGCCTTATAGAAAAATCCCAGCGGCGCGCCGCCGATGGCCAGGAAGAGCAGCGGCGCCACCACGCCGTCGGAGGTGTTCTCTGCCACCGTTTCCACGGCGGCACGGGTCACGGCGGCATCGTCCAGCCGGTCGGTATCCCGCCCCACGATCATGGAAACGGCATGGCGGGAGGCGGCCAAATCCCCGCTCTCCAGCGCGTCATAGACCTTCATGCTCTCGTCCCGCAGGGACTTGACGGCCAAGATCTGCCAGCACATCACGCTTTCCAGCGCCAGACGCAGCCACGGGCTGACCAGACCGCTCAGCCACAGCAGCAGAGCCGGGACGGCGGTGGACACGATGACCACCGCGCCCCACAGGATGGCGCCCGCCGCCCGCTCACCGGAGGGCGTTTTGGGGCATATGCACCGCAGCCCCCGCTCCAACACACTGATACATTTTCCAATCAGAACGACCGGATGGGGAAAGCCATGAGGGTCGCCCACCAGAAGGTCTATGCAAAAGCCGATAACAAGTGCCGCAAGCGACCACATCATGCCGTTTCTCCTCCGCCCTGCATTGTAAAAATATAAATGGGATTCTGTCCGCTCATCAGGTGGTAGTCTCCGGCTTTTCTGTCCCGCGCTGCCTGCAGGGACACCACCTCCGTCTGTGCAAATGGGAACGCCGTCAGGCAGTCCGTCAGCTCAGCCACGGACTCCAGGGAAACGGCCGTGGCCACGATGCGGACATGGGGATTTTTTGTCAGCAGCAGCGCCACGATCTCGTGCATATTGCCGGCACTGCCGCCGATGAATGCGTGAGTGGGGGCTGGCAGACCGACGCAGGCCTCCGGCGCGCTGCCGCAGACCACCTGCAAGTTTTCCAATGCAAACCGATTACGGTTTTGCCCCAGCAGCGCCGCGGCGTCCTCACGCCGCTCTACCGCGCAGACATGCCCTTGCTTTGCCTGTAAGGCCATTTCCACCGACACTGAGCCGGTACCGGCGCCGATGTCCCAGCAGACGCTCCGCTCCGTCAGCCGCAGCTTGGAAAGGCACACCGCCCGCACCTCACTTTTGGTCATGGGTACCACGGGCATTCCCTCCGCACTGCGGAGAAAGGCATCGTCCGGCAGACCCGGTGTGACCACCGCGTCGGGATGGGGGTTTTCGATAAGCGCCACGCTCAGAGGGGCATAGACACCATCCGTCAGCTCCGCCGCCGTGCCGCGCACGATGCGCTCATCCGGGTAGCCCAGCCGCTGCCCCACATACACAGAAACGTGACCCAGATCCCCCTCTGTCAGCCTACGGCACAGGTCGTTGATGCCCCGCTCACCGCCTACCAGCACAAAGAGGCGGCTGGCTGCCCGCACCTCCGGCAGAATGTTGTGCTGCCGCCCGTGGAGACTCACCACCCGGACATCCTCATAGGAGGTTCGGAGCCGGGCGCACAGATAGGACAGCGAGCTCAAACCCGGCAGCACCGCCGTGTCGCAGCCCTCCAGCAGCGGCAGCAGCTTTTTCGTGCCACTGAAAAAGCCGGTATCCCCGGACATGACCACCGCGAAGCGGCGGTACTCCCGGTGGGTGCGGATAAAGTCCGCAATATCCTGCGGCGCAATGGCGTCGCAGGTGTGTTGTCCCGGGCGCGCCACAGCCTCCAGCATCCGTTTTGCGCCGATGAGACAGTCCGCCTTCTCAATGGCTTCACTGACCTCACGGGTCATAGCCTCCCGGCTGCCGGGGCCGATGCCGACGATCCGCACCTGCGGCCGGACGGTGCATCCGAACCGCTTACACAGCACATCCAGCACCGCCGCAAAGGGAAGCCCCTCCCGCTGGGGCGGGCGGCCAATGACCACCAGGCCTGCGCCCGCCTTCCGGGCAGCGGACACCTTAGCAGGAAAGCCGCCGGCTTCGCCGCCGTCCTTGGTCACCATCCATGCGGCGTTGGCAAACCGCAGTGTGGCCATATCCATCTCCTCGGAGAAAGGCCCCTGCATGGCGATGATATGGGCGGCCTTCAGACCCGCTGCGCGGCAGGCCTCCAGCGAGGCATCCATGGGCAGCACCCGGGCGTATACCCGCTGGGCAAAATCGGGGATGCCGCTATATGCCGCCAGCTCCTTACTGCCGGTGGTCAGCAGGATATTGCCCCGCGTACTCTCCAGAAACGCGGCGGCCGCCGCCGCATTCTCCACGCAGACCACATCCTTCGTCTGTTCGGAGGATTGCCGCAGCAGGCGCAGATACTCCGTCTGCGTTTCCCGACAGGCTGTGCAGATGCTCTCGGTGATGGAGGTGGCATAGGGGTGGGTAGCGTCGATGACCAGATCGAACCGCATCCTTTGCAGCATCCGGATGATGTCCTCTACCGGGATGCGTCCCGCCAGAACCGTAATGTTTTCCGCCTCCGGCAGCAGCGTTTCACCGTACTCCGTGGCCACGCATACCGTAGCCTGCACCGGCTGTCCGGCCAGGAATTCCACCAGCTCCCGGCCCTCCGTGGTGCCGGCAAACACGCAGATATTACACATTGCGGTATCCTCTGGGTGTGACCAGTTGACCGGCCACCGTTTTGACGGCGGCGCTGCCGATCAGCACGGTGCAGAACATATCCACCTCCGCCTCCCGCAGCTCTGCCAGCGTCAGGATGCGGCTGCTCTGCCCCTCACGGCCAATATTGCGCACGATGCCGCACAGCCGTTCTCCCGGCAGACGGCGCAGCAGGATATCGCAAGCTCGCTTCAGGTGGTCGGGTCTACCGTGGCTGGCGGGGTTGTACAGGGCGATGGTCAGATCCGCCGCCGCCGCGCAGTCCAGCCGCTTTTCGATGGTTTCCCACGGCGTCAGCCGATCGCTGAGGCTGATGACCGCGAAGTCGTGGGTCAGCGGCGCACCCAGCACCGCTGCGGCGCTGCAAGCCGCCGTCAGACCAGGCACCACCTGAATTTCAGGCTCCCGCGCCTCGCCCCGCAGCTCATAGACCAGCGCCGCCATGCCGTAGATGCCGCTGTCACCGGAGCAGACCATGGCGACGGTCTTACCGCTGCGCGCCAGCTCCAGCGCCAGCCGGCAGCGCTCGGCCTCCCGTGTCATGGGGGTGGAGTGAAGCTCCTTGCCGGGGTAGCGATCCCGCACCAGATCCACATACACCGGGTAGCCTACGATGGCGTCACACGCCCGCAGGGCGGCATCCGCCCGAATGGTCATATCCTCATAGCTGCCCGGCCCGATACCTACTACAATTACCTTACCCAAAGCGCACCTCCCAATGCTCCGCCGCGACGGCGACGGTCACGCCGTCCCGCGCTGTTTTTTGTACGATCAGTTTTTCGGCATCCAGCAGCGCCGCCCGCTCACAGACATTGTCCACGCCGGTAACGGAGCGGACGAAGTCGGAGGGAGTGAAGTCACCCGCCACATCCCGCAGCTGCTGCGCCGTGTAAAAATGCACCGGCCAGTTGTTTTTCTCACAGGCGGCCAGCAGGCCTGCCTCGTCCTGCTTCAGGTCGATGGAACAGACGCCGCAGATGGCCGCCGTGTCCAGCCCGTTTTCCGCGAACACTGTCTGCACTGCGCGCACCACCGCCTCGGCGGAGATGCCCCGCCGGCAGCCTATGCCTACCCGCAGCACACGAGGGATAAGCCGCAGGGTGCGGGCGAAGTGTGCCTTTGTTCGCCAGCCAATGAAAACGCCCAGCGGGCCGCTCTCCCCGGCAAACGTACCCTCCGGCAGGGGGGCGGGCAGAGGAAACTGGCTGCAAAGGGGGATATCCTCCTCTAAGATCGCCGCCGACACCACCTTGGCAAGCCCCATGTCGGAAATGGCGCAGCCGTGTCGGGCAGCCCATGCGTCCACGGAGAATTTGCCGCGGACATCGGTGGCGGTGGTGACCACCGCCGTGCCCCCAAGCTTTTCCGCCAGCTTCACCGCCAGCGCGTTGGCGCCGCCGATATGGCCGGAGAGCAGAGGGATCACAAACCGACCCGCCTCGTCGATGCAAACCACCGCCGGGTCGGTTTTTTTGCTTTTGACATAGGGGGCAATCTCCCGCACGGCGATGCCGCAGGCCCCCACAAAGATCAGTGCGTCCATGGAGGAAAAACACGCGCCATATACCGCCTTGTCCAGCGGCAGAAAGCCCGGCTCTTCAAAACGCGGCATGGTATAGCACATCCATGCCTTCTCCGGCAGCGCCGCCAGTATCCGCCGCGCCGTGGCGCAGCCACCGCGGCTGAAAGTGAACATGGCTGCTCTCATTGCGCCCCCTTGCGGAACTCCGTTGTAAAGTTGGGGTGATACAGCAGCGAGCGCAGATAGGTGTCGCCCAGACAGTTGCCCACCACGATCAGCGAGGTCTTGGTCAGACTGTTGCCTGTCACCGTCTCGTGGAGTGTCCCCACCGTGCAGCGGAAGATATGCTCCTCCGGCCAAGTGGCCTTGTAGACCACCGCCGCCGGGGTGTCAGCGGTATAGCCTCCCGCCAGCAGCTCATCTTGCAGCAGTTCGGTCAGTGAGGTACTGAGAAACAGCACCATGGTGGCCTGATGGGCCGCCAGCGAGCGGATGGACTCCCGCTCCGGCACCGGGGTGCGGCCCGGGGCGCGGGTGATGATGACGGTCTGGCTCACATCGGGCAGGGTGTACTCCGCCCGCAGCGCGGACGCTGCGCCGCAGAAGGCGCTTACGCCGGGGCAGACATCGTAGACAATGTCCCGCTTTTCCAGCTCGTCGAACTGCTCCCGCACCGCACCATAGATGCTGGAATCCCCCGTGTGCAGACGCACCGTGGTCTTTCCCTCCGCCTCCGCTTTCTCGATGAGGGCGATGACCTCTTCCAGCGTCAGTTTGGCGCTGTCGTGGATCTCGCAGCCCTCCTTGGTGTAGTCCAGCAGCGCCGGATTCACCAGTGAGCCGGCGTAGATCACCACGTCGGCCTCGCCCAGCAGCTTGGCGCCTCGGACGGTGATGAGGTCGGCAGCGCCGCTGCCCGCTCCCACAAAATGTACCATTGTCAGTCCTCCTTTATCCGGCGCAGCAGCTTGGATGCGCCCTTCGTCTCACAAAGATAGCCATATTCCTTGGAAAAGAGGATGGCTCCCGTCTCTATATCACTGCATTTATAGTGCATCATGTCGTCAATGCGCCCGGCCAGCCGGTGCAGCACTGCGTCATAAAGTCCCTGCTCCTTCAACAGCCGCAGGGCGTCGTCACAGGTGGCGCAGCAGAGCATCTCCGCCGCCGCACCGCCGTGCAGCCCCTCTGCGGCGGCACAGGCCGTCAGGATGTCCATGCGGCAGTCGCCGTAGCGGGAGTGGGTGTTCCACATACCGCCCGCCAGCTTTACCAGCTTGCCGATATGACCGATGAGCAGCACCCCTCGGAAGTCCAGCTCCCGGCACATCTCCAGCGCGTCGCCGATGAAGTTGGAGGTCATCACCGCCGTGGCGGGGTCGATGCCCATGGCACCCTTGATATAGTCTACGCCGTAGTTGCCGGGGGCCAGCAGTACATAATCCGCGCCGCCCTCCCGCCGCTGCCGCAGCTCTACATGGATGGTGTCCACCAGCGCCTGCTCGCTCATAGGCTCTACGATCCCCGTGGTGCCTAAGATAGAGATGCCGCCCTCAATGCCCAACCGGGGATTGAAGGTCTTTTTTGCCAGCGTCTCGCCGTCGGGAGCGGAGATTACCACATACATGCCGCCGGTGTATCCGAACAGGCCGCAGACCTCCTCCACGGCCTCCCGGATCATCAGGCGGGGTACAGAATTGATGGCCGCCGCCCCCACCGGCTGGTCAAGACCCGGCTTGGTTACTCGGCCTACGCCCTGTCCGCCGTCGATGACAATGCCAACCGTCTCCGTTTTCCGCACCTCGGCATAGATCAGGGTGTCACGGGTGATATCCGGGTCATCACCGCTGTCCTTCCGGATGGCGCAGCGCACACAGTCCGGGGACAGACAGATGTCCTCCACCGCCAATGTCAGCTCCATGCCCTTGGGTGTCAGCAGGCGGATGGACTCCTTTTTGCTGCCGCTCAGCAGCATCCATGCGGCGGCCTTGGCTGCCGCCGCGGCACAGGAGCCGGTGGTGTAGCCCAGACGGAGCTTTTTCCCGTCCCGTATGATAAATTCCTTCATAACCTACCGCCTGATCTGGTAGAGCATGGCGTTGCAGATGGCCGCCGCCACGTTGCTGCCGCCCTTGCGGCCCCGGGCCACGATATAGGGCGCAGCAGCGGCCTCGATGATGCGCTCCTTGCTCTCCACCACATTCACAAAGCCCACCGGTACCCCGATGATGAGGGCGGGGCGGAGCTTGTCTGCCTCCATCAGATTCTCCAGCGAAAAAAGTGCCGTAGGGGCGTTGCCGATGGCAAAGATGCAGGGCTTGGGCAGGGCTGCCGCCCGCTCCATGGATACAAAGGCACGGGTCACACCGCGCTCCTTAGCCTCCGCCGCCACGTCCGCGTCCGACATGAAGCAGTGTACCTCTCCGCCCAGCGAGGCGAGGATCGTCTTATTGATCCCGGCTCTGGCCATTTGGGTATCGGTCACGATGTCGCAGCCCGCCCGCAGAGCGGCGATGGCCTTTTGCACCGCGTGGTCGGAAAAGACTAAGTTATCCACATAGTCAAAATCCGCCGTGGTGTGGATGACCCGTTTGATGACCAGCTCATTTTCCGGGTCAAGCCGCCGGTCTCCCAGCAGCTCTGTGATGATGGCGAAGCTGCGCTTCTCAATGTCCATAGGCTTCATTTGCTCCATCATAGTGTCTCCTTTCTGCAAGCCGCCAAAAAGCGCTGTGCCATGACAGGCTTGGCGTAAAAATGGAAGTGAGGGAAACCCGCGTACAGTGTGTCCGTGGCATACGCACAGCGCCACTGCTTTCCGGAGGGCTTTTCCGCCCCAAAAGCATCGCCGGGCTGCGGGGTGTCCCAGTGGTGAAATTCATGCATCGGCACCTGCTCTCCGGCGCGGCAGAGGAGATTGTCCTCCCGCGCCGTGGCGGTGATATAGCCAAACCGGGTCAGCTTCCCCGTATCAAAGCAGTCCCCCGGCAACGCGCCCACCATAGCGCGGCCTGCGATGCCCTGCGTCAGATACATGAAGCCGCCGCACTCAGCGATACAGGGCATCCCCGTGTGGACAGCCTCTCGGATTTGCCTGCGCAGGGTGTGGTTTTCCTCCAACCGCGCCGCGTAAAGCTCCGGGTAGCCGCCGCCCAGGTACAGACCCTGCACGCCGTCGGGGAGCTTTTCGTCCGCCAGCGGGCTGAAGGGTACCAGCTCCGCCCCCAGCTGCCGCAGCAGGTCGAGGCTGTCCTCATAATAAAAGCAGAACGCCCGGTCACGGGCCACGCCGATGCGCACCGGTGCGCCTGCCTCCGGCAGCACCGGAGGCGTAAAGTCCAGGGGCGGCGCGCTGCGGGCGATCTCCAGCAGGGCGGCGAAGTCCAGCGTTTTTTCCGCCACGGCCGCCAGCTTGCGCAGCTTCTCTTGCAGATCTGCCACCTCGTCCGCAGTAATAAGTCCCAAATGGCGGCTCTCCAACGCACACTCCGGCAGACGGGGCAGGTAGCCGCAGGCGCGGACACCCAGGCGGTTTTCCAGCTCCCGGGACAGCGGGCCGTAGCTCATGGCGCTGCATCCGTTCAGGATGACACCTTGGATGCCGCTATCCGGTGCGAAGTGCAAAAATCCCTCCACCGATGCCAGAACCGACAGCGCCGCGCCCCGGGCATTGACCACCAGCACCACAGGGCTGCTGGTCTCCCGCGCCGCCGCATAGGTGCTGGCTCGGGTGGAGGTAAGACCCAGACCGTCATAGTAGCCCATGACGCCCTCGATGACCGTGACATCGCAGCCCTGCGTGTTGTGCGCCAGAAGATAGCGCATGGTGTCGCGGTCAAAAAAGAAGCTGTCCAAATTGGAGCTTTTCGCGCCGATGACCCGGCTATGGAACATGGGGTCGATGTAATCCGGGCCGCATTTTGCCGCGCCTACCCGCAGACCCCGCGATATCAGCGCCTGCAAAACGGCGCAGGTGACGGTGGTCTTGCCGCAGCCGCTGTTGGTACCGGCCAGCACCAGCCGGGGAACGTCTCGTTGCATAGCGCCCTCTCAATCCGCCACAATGGTGGCAAAATAGCTGATCTCCTCCGGCAGCTGCCGCAGGTCGGTGTAGACCTGCTCCGTTTCCAGTCCGCAGTCTGCCACCATCCCGGCATTTGCCAGCAGGCCGTGGCGTTTTAACGCCTCCGCCGTCTCGTGGATGGCCTTGCCGGATTTCATCACGACCTTTGTTCCCGGCAGCGCCAGCGCGTTGTTCAGATCCGTGCTGCCCGACAGAATGTGGAGCGGCTCATCCATACGGGTGAGACTGCGCCCCAGCCGCGCCGCCACGGCGCAGAAGCTGGTGACACCGGGACACATCACCGTCTCAAACCCGTCATCGCGGATGCGCTCCAGAATATAGTAGGCAGTGGCGTACACGGATACGTCGCCCAGATTGACCATGGCCACATCCCGTCCCACCGACAGCTCTGCTTTGATTGCGGCTGCCGCCGCGCGGTAGCTATCCTCGCGTACCGCCTCATTTCGCGCCATGGTAAAATCCAGCGGCAAAATGGTCTTGCCCTGCATATCTACCGCGCCGGCGGCGATGTCCAGCGCAAGCATTCGCCCGGACTTCATCCGGGGCGCCGCTATAATGTCACACGCCTCCAGTACCCGGCAGGCTTGCCGGGTCAGCAGCTCCGGGTCGCCGGGACCCACGCTGACGGCGTAAAAAACACCCTGTTTTTCCATGATGGCACTCCTTACGGCACGAATTCCAGACTGTCGAAGCAGGGGTCGTACTTCCCGTGCTCCATCCGGTACAGCTTTGCGATATATGCGCGGGTGAAGATCTCCTCCGGCGGGCCGATGCGGTCGATCCTGTCGCCCGCCACGCACACCACGGTATCGGAGATGCGCTCTGCCAGCTCCAGTTCGTGGAGCGACAGCAACACCGCCAGATCGTTCTCCCGCACCATTCGCTTGAGCACCGTCAGCAGCTCCAGCTTATAGCGGATGTCCAGAAAGCTGGTGGGCTCGTCCAGCACGATAATTTCCGGCTCCTGACACAGCGCCCGAGCCAAGAGGATGCGCTGACGCTGTCCGTCGCTGATGGCGGAGAAGGGGCGGTCGGCAAACTCCAGGCCGCCTACCTGCTCCAGAGAGCGCTCCACGATGGCCTGATCCTCCGGCTGCAAAATGCCAAGCCGCCCGGTATAGGGATAGCGGCCGCTGCTTACCACATCCCGGCAGGTCATCAGCTCCGGCTCCATGCGAGCCGTCATCAAAATGGCCATGCGCCGGGCAATCTCATTGCGGCTGCGCGCCTCCATGGCCTTTCCATCCAGAAACACCGTGCCGGACACCTTGGAGAGCTGGCCGATGACGGTTTTCAATATGGTGGATTTTCCCGAGCCGTTGGGGCCTATCAGCGTGACGATCCTGCCCCGCTGCACATGGAGGGCGATGTCCTCGATCAGCGGCTTGCCGTGGTAGCCCACGGTCAGGTCTTTTGTTTCCAGATATGCCATACTCACGCCGCCTTTCTGTGGATCATCATGTAGATTACGATGGGTGCGCCGAATACCGCCGTGACGGAGCTGATGCTCACCTCTGTGGGGGCAAAGGCGGTGCGGGCGATAAGGTCGCAGAACAGGCAGAACACGCCGCCGCCTAAAAAGCAGGCCGGGATCATACACAGCGGCTCCGCCGATTTGAACAGGGATTTCATCAGGTGCGGCACTGCGATGCCAACAAAGGAGATGGGGCCGGCAAAGGCCGTGACGCAGGCGGACAGCACGCTGGACAGCAGAATCAGCGCCGTCCGGAAGGCCCGCAGGGGGACGCCCATATTCTGGGCGTAGACCTCGCCCAACTGGTACGCCCGGATGGGCTTGGAAAGCAGGAAGGCCAGCAGCAGCGTGATGCCGCAGACAACGGCCATAGTCTTTACGTTGTCCCAGCTCATGCCGGAGAAGGAGCCGAGAGACCAGTTGTGCAGATTCACGATGCTGGAATCGTCGGCAAAGGTCACGAGAAAATCCGTGAGCGCCGAGCAGATATAGCCGATCATCACGCCGCAGACCACCAGCAGGCTCATGCGCTTGACCCGCTGGGAGATCAGCAGCACGAAGCCCATGGATACCATGGCGCCCACGAAGGCCGCCGCGATGAGAATGGCGGAGGAGGTGGTCTTGCCACGGCTCAGCAGCGCCAGCATGGCCACGCACACCGTCATCTTTGCGCCGGAGGAGATGCCCAGCACGAAGGGGCCTGCGATGGGATTGTGGAAGAAGGTTTGCAGCAGATAGCCGGACAGGGACAGCGCCCCGCCCAGGATCAGCGCCGACAGAAGCCGGGGCAGACGGATCTTCATGATGATCTGGCTTTGGGTAAAGCCCGCGTCGCTGCCCAGCAGAATCCGCCATATCTCAGACGCGGAAAGAGAAACGCTTCCCGCGAAAATGTTCCAAATCAAAAAAACAAACAAAAGCAGGAGGAGCAGCAAAAAGCCTCCCCAGATGCGAAGTGTTCGGGTCATCTTCATGTCGCTCCTCCTTATGATGGAAATAATGCTCACTGCATCCGTGTCAGAAAGTGAAACGCCGTATCCGGCGCATCGTTCAACGCATGGTTCACGTCCAGAATGAGATCGCTCAGCTCCAGCGACTCCTGATAGAAGTTTTTGGTCAGGCACCACACATTACCGCTCTTGACGGCCTTGAAGTCGGCCATCAGTGGATCCAGTGCCACCAATTCGTCCAGCGTGTGCAGCTCGCCGTCGATGATGCTGTTGTAGATCAGCACATCGGCGTCCACTGCACCGTGGTAGAAGGATTCCATCTGAATGTTGATGGTGGACTGAGCGTTGTCCTCCGCCGATTCGTCGAAGGAGACATAGTCGCCGCCGGCGATGGCGACGCACTTCGCCACATAGTCCGTGGATTTGCGGACGTTTACAGCGCCGCTGCTGGTGATGTAGAAAAATGCCACGGTCTTGCCGGTGGGCTGCTGCTCCAGTACGTCCGCCACGCTGTCCATCTTCTCATTAAATAGTGCCTCGGCCTCGTCCTCCTTATCCAGCAGCGCTGCGTACAGCTTGATCCACTCCATCCGGCCCATGGGCAGGGTCTCATAGCTGGAGGTCTCCACCAGCACGGGGATGCCCAGCCGCTCCAGTTGCTCCAGCACCGCCGGAGAGTGATAGATCATGGTGTTTTCCACCGCCAGATCGCAGCCCTGGGACAGGATCAGCTCATAATCCGGCTCGGAGTACTTGCCGGCGTATACCAGCGCCCCGCTGTCCATGGCGTCCTTGGCGCACTGGATATACCAGTCCGACTGCTTTTTACCGCTGAGGGTGATGCAGTCGATAGCGTTCAGCTTGTCGAAGTAGTCCATGGCAGCGGCGGCTACCAGATAAATCTGGTCCAGCGGCTGCTGCAAAACGGTGACACCGGTAGGTACCCCGTCAGGCACAGCTGCACCCTCCGCCACCAGCAGGTATACCCGGTCGTTGTTGATGGTGATGCGCTTGTAGCTGTCCCCGGCGTACTCCACGGAGAACTGCTCCGCGTAGCGCAGGGGCATGGTACGGTCGAAGACCAGCTCGTCCCACGACACGGCGGCGGTTTGTTCGCCTGTTTTGCCGGGGGCGTCGGCCGCGCCGCAGGCGCAGAGGGACAAGACCATCAGCGCCGCCAGCAACCCGGCGAGAAAACGCCTCACTGGGCAGCCTCCACGGCGGTGGAGGAATCGAAGGTCAGGGTGTACTCGATCTCATGGGGGGTGCTCATGGCGGTGGTGTCGCCGATCACCGTCAGCGGGGTATCCAGCGCCCGCACGGGGATCTCGAAGGTGGAGCCGCCCTCGGTGGTGAGGACATCATAGCGCTGGCCGTCCACCAGCATATAGTCATACTTCTCACTGCTCCACACGATAGTGGCGGTGGCAGCGCCGTTCTCCACCTTCAGGGTGCAGGGAGTCAGCACATGGGACTTACCGGAGCCGCCCTCAAAGCCTACCTCAATGGTGTAAGTGCCGTCCGCCAATGCGATGGCGGCAGCGTCATCGCCGTCATTCTCCTTCAGAACAGGGTTGGAGACGGAAACCTTGTGGTCATACCACACGCCCTTCTTGCCGATGAGAGCCACGTCGAACTCCGTGTCCAAGGCGGGCACGGGGATGTCAAAGCCGTTGACCTCCTCGGACAGACCGTCGGGATAGGTGACGGTGTCCTTGGTGGGCTGCAGCAGCACGGCACCGTCCTTCTGTGCGTCCTCCTTCAGGCCGGGGAACAGATTCACAATGCTGGAGGAGGCGAGGCTGACGTGAATGGTCATCTGCCCATCCTTCACGGTCAGCACGCCCTTGCCGTCGCAGGTCTCGTTGGCGTGGAACATACTGCTGTCGGTGTTGAAATCCGCGGTGTACACGCCGTCCGCCAGCGCGGGCTCGGTGACATCGCCGCCGTTATCGTCATCTGTTTTCTGCTGTCCGCAGCCCGCCAGCAGCGAGGCCGTCATCAGCAGTGCCAGCAGACAGGAAAGAAACTTCTTCATTTTATGTGTCCTCCTTGCTCTGAAAAAGGCTCCGAGGCGATCGTATACCGCCCCGGAGCCAAGTCAGTCCTTGTTACGCGATAGCGTCGATGGCAGCCTTGCTGTGTGCCACGTAGAGAGCCTGCACGTCCGCGATACGGCCCAGACCGGAGATCTGGCAGTTCACGGTGAAACCGGCGGCCTCAAACATGGTCTTCCAGGAATCCTCGTCTGCACCGGCCATGTCGTTGTTGGCGTGGTCACCCGCCACGACCATCAGGGGACGCAGCACCACGGTGGTGTAACCGGCTTCCTTGACAGCCGCGATCACGGCCTCGCAGGAGGTATCCTCGGGCTCGCCCTCCACGGTGCCGATGAATACGTTCTCATAGCCCAGCTTGTCCATCTGGGTGGCCATCTGGCTGTAAGTGACCTTCGCCACGTGCGCCGTACCGTGACCCATCAGCACGTAAGCCACACCGGCCTCCTTGGCAGCGGTGGTGGACTCGTAACCGCTCTCGCTCAGAGCAGCGGCGACGACGGCCTTGGCAACGGCTTCCTTGTCGGCGTTGATGATGGTGGCGTCGTTGCCCACCTCACCCAGCATAGGCTCGGCGATCTCAACGGACTCGAACTTGTCACGAACCTTGTCGATAGCGTCGCACATCTCGTCGTACTCAGCACCGTGCATCAGATGAGTGGGCTGCACCACCAGCTGCTTCACGCCGTTGGCGACAGCGCGCTCCAGAGCCTGCTCCATGTTGTCGATCTTCTCGCCGTCACGGGCCTGGATGTGGTTGATGATGATCTGAGCGGTGAAGGCGCGGCGCACGGACCAATCGGGGTTGGCCTCCTGCAGGGCGTCCTCAATGCTCTTGATGTCGGCTACGCGGCTGTCGTTGAAGGAGGTGCCGAAGGACACCACCAGCAGCTCCTTCTCGCCGATCTCGTCCTGGTTGCGGGGATCGTCCTTGGACGCGTCACCGGTGTCCAGACCGAAATAGTCGGGGCTGGCTTCCTCGCCCTCCACCAGTGCCTTCTGGGCGTCGGTCAGGGCGTCCCAAGCGGCCTTGGCAGCCTCACACTGGGCGTCGGTCTCCTCGGTGCGCGCCTGCACGTAGATGGCGTCGATCAGCGCGGCGACCTCGTCGGCGGCGGCCTGATCAGCATCGGCGGTGGGCGCATCGCTGTTGTCCTTGGTGTCGACGGTGGCCTGATTGGCCTCGGTGGTGGACACATTGTTATCCTTGGTGTCGTCGGCAACGTCCTTGTTGCCGCAGGCGGTCAGCATGCTCATCAGCATCACTGCCGCCATGAGAAATGCAAGTGCTTTCTTCATGGGGAACTACCTCGTTTCAAAAAATGTTCTGAAAGAATATAAAAGCGGCTGTGTCTCACACAGCCGCCCTCGGTGCTTCTTACTACATATACATCCATGCGGCTACTCCGCATCGGATCATAAGTTCGTAGGAAAACCAACCCGTTGGCAGCAGGCTTGAGATTCCACACACAGGCAGGTCTCCTGACTTCGTTCATCACGGCATTGCCCTTCCCGGTTTCCCAGTGGATTGCAAGGCCGCTCCCGTACACAGTGACTGCATCGCTCCGGATTCCCACCGGATTCCCTTTTCATCTGCTCTTGAGCAGACACCTCTGTGCTACAACTTTATATTTTTTTCAGACAGTGGGATTATATCACATTTTGTCGAATTGTCAATCCGTTTTGATGGTGGGGCTGTCTAAAATCTGATGTGGGATTTTCTCGTTTAGGGCTGTTCGGAGAAAAGCGGTCGCTGTAAAGTTTTATATGGGATTTCGAAACAGAAGAAAATTTTCCTCCCTAAAAAGCGCCGTTTTCTTGAGTAGGTGCGGTGTTTTTCAGAAAGCTGGGCAGATGCCACGGAAGAATGCTTTGCTTCCAGCCCGGAGCTGCGTGAAGTGGCGCCGGACCACTTTGTGGCCTGTCACCGTGTAAAGTGACGCATACATGTCTATCATGACAGAACCATCCAGGGACGAGAAAAAAGTTCTCGTCCCTGGATGCTTTTTATCAGAAACAGGAGGCAGCTATGTTATTCGGATTGACCTATTATCTGCCGGAGGCGGTACTGACCGTCGGCGACAACCTTGAATTTCTCATTCGTATTCTTGTGGTGGAGCTGTTTGGCTTCCTCATCGGACTGGAGCGTTCCAAACGCCAGAAGGACGCCGGAATCCGCACGCACTGCATCATCGCCGTAACGTCGGCTGTTATCATGATCCTGTCGAAATACTGTTTTGTGGATCTGGTGGACTTGGGTATCGCCGGGCGTAATTCCGATCCCGGCCGTATGGCGACACAGGTGGTCAGCGGCATCTCCTTTCTCGGAGCAGGCGTGATCTTCCGTGACCGGAACTCCTCGTCAATCAAGGGCCTCACCACGGCCGCAGGCATGTGGGCGACTTCTGCTATCGTTTCCCCGTGGGCAACGACGCCCTTGTGGCGCAGGAGCTCAGCGTCCGCATCGCGGATACACCCGAAATGCAGAAATACATCCGTCAGTTCGTCAAAAGCCACGGCGGCCACATCGAATGCAGTGATGCCGTGCGGGAAGGCAATGTGCTGGAACTGGAGCTCACCGTCCGCTGCCGCCAGCCCATCATACAGGACGAGGGTTTGGATCTGATCGCCAGAAATCCCGGTATTCTGCGCATCAGTATCTAGCGGGAGGTACGAGAGGAAAAACGATGAAAAAAGCGATTGGATATGTATACGTCATTGCGGCAGCTGTTTGCTGGGGCTTTTTGGGGCTGTTCAATCGGGTCCTCACGGCGGCAGGGGTGTCGCTGCTGAACATGATGCCGCTGCGCTTTGGCGGCACAGCGATCCTGTTTACGGTATTTTGCATGATGTTCAAGCAGCAGGTATTTCACATCAAGCTGCGCCACCTGCCCATTTTCCTCGGCAGCGGTCTGATCAGTATGCTGCTGGTTTTGTGCGGCTGTGCGCTGGTCAGCGGTATTGTGGGCAGCGACGTGGGTATTTCACTGGAGGGCCTGCTGATGGGGCTCGCCTCCGAGTTGTGCTATGGCGGCTATACTATCTTCACCCATTATGGGATGCGGTATTGCGATTCGTTTACCATGGCGTATTGGACGTTCCTGATTGCCGGGATCGCTTCACTGTTTCTGGCGGACGGGCCGGCGCTGCTGTCGGCGTTGGCTGAGCCGCGGACGGGCCTTGCTGCGCTTGGACTTATGGTCATGGGGACAGCCCTTCCGTTTACGCTGTATACCAAGGGATTGGAAACCGTGGAAAGTGGGAAAGCGGCGATCATAGCTAATATTGAGCCGGTAATGTCGGCGGTCATTGGCGTAACGGTGTTTCAGGAGACCTTGGGTTTGTGGACATTGGTCGGCATCGTTTTAGTTTTGTCCGGTGTGGTGGTGCTGGCCTGTGAAAAGGAGCCGGATAAATAGCGCCGGAGTGGGGTAATCACTGGCGGGAAGGTCACCTCTGAGTAAACATAGTATCAGATTATTATGTTTTTTTCATAGCCTGAAGTCCTAAAAGAAATTGTTTACATACATAGGGGCAGACTTTATTGAAAACCAATACACCTTTAATACGCACGTAATACGCATTGTTTCCGTAATACGCTTTTAATACGAAGATAATGCGTATTACGTTTTTGGCCGCGTTCTCTTTTAGTTCTGTATTTAGATGCTTTTATATTGACAATTACAACATATTGTGGTATATAAAAATTATTCAGTTATTTGTGCACTGCCCTAATGGGGTTTCTGAATGCGTTTCGGATCGCACACGTTGTTAAGTTTGTACTTGAGGAGCGTCACGCTCCCGTTTGAGATTAGGGCCATTGCGCCCTCGTATTTCAATGACTATGCTGTGAGAAGTTTTTCTCGCGGCAGTTTCCACCTGTACATTTCTCTGCCGCCGTACTACACTGAACGTGTACTTAAGGCATCAAGCATTTAGGTCGAGGCAGAGCAGGCACGGGTGGAAAGCATTATCAACAGCTTTTCGCTCTGATTAAGAACCCGAAGTATGTCAAAATGGACCCTCCCAGAAAAACGGGGCGGTCATCAGAATTGAACAATACTGCAAACGCAGGAAGGATCGTATGAAGCCGAAACGGCAAGAAGATTCTTCCTGCGTTTTTGCTTACTATTATTGTCGCAGCACTTGCCAACGCCGCAATACGATGACATTTGCGAAAACGACAATGGGTATTTTATCGGCTCGATTATTTGCATTGATAACTCTTCCGATGCTTTCCAAACAAAGGAGCTTGAGGTTGTCGATGGACAGCAGCGTTTAACGACGCTCTGCCTCCTTCTGACCGCAATATACAACCGGCTCAAGATACATAAGGATGAGCTGGATGAGGATGATGAGAACGAGCTTCCTGCTCTTAGAAAGTCCATTATTTGCAAAGGCGCATCGAACGGGCTTATTCTTTGTCCTCAAATTCAAAACCACAATCAGGCTGACTTCAATGTCGTAATGTACGAGAATGGTCTGCTCAAAAGTGCGAAGCGCGAAAAGAATTGGGGCAATCGTAAAATCGCGAAGTGCTATAAATACTTCCTACAAAGATTAGATCAGGATATTGAAGAGTCCGGTGATGCAGTCAAGACCCTGCTTGAAATCAAGAGCAAGGTATCGAAAGCGGTACTCGTCAAGATAGAGGTTGGAAGTCACGCGGAGGCTTACACTCTTTTTGAGTCCCTGAATAACAGAGGTACGCCATTGACAGCTATTGACCTCATGAAAAACCTTATTTTGGCGAGAGCCGAGCGTTCGGGTATGACTTGTGATGACTGCTTTGAGGATTGGCAGACACTCCTCGGTTATTTGACGGATGACTACTCTACACAAGAGCGTTTCTTCCGGCAGTATTACAATGCGTTCAAAAATCGCTTAAACGAGCCGTTCAGAACGGATGGGCAGCGCAAGAAAGATCCTCTCGGCTATATTGCCACCCGTTCCAATTTGTTGTCCATTTTTGAGGAACTGATAAGCAGAGATTTGTCCGGCTTTATGAGCGACATTTTGGTATGCGGTGAGATTTAAAAAAGCACTCAAGAAGCCTTGCCACCAGCCGCTTTTCTATCCCTTAAATGCGTGAGTGAAAGCGCTTATTGCATGAGAGGAAGTGCCGCCAAACTGGCGGCACCCTGTGTAATTTTTCTCTTACACTTCCCCTCCCTTTCTTTCCGTCTGTCCCGCTTCATGCTGAGCCTGCCATTCCCGGAACTCCCGCTGACCTTCTTCGCTTTCGTAGTGGGCGAGAATGTCGGGGAGGATGCACCGGGCGATGTGTTCGATTTCGTGCTGCGGAATACCGGAATTGTTGATGAGCTTTTTCCTGCGGCTCAAGGTGGTCATGGACGATCAGGCCATTGAAGCCATCGTATCCATGGTGATGGATTTGCAGGACAGAGAGAACACCAACCTTCCCCTGTACGAACAACAGCTTCAGGAAGCCCAGCGAGGCATTGACAATCTTTTAAACGCTATCCAGCAGGGCATCCTCACCAAATCCACCAAGACCCGCTTGGAGGAATTGGAAGCCACGAAAGAAGATTTGGAAATCAAGATCGCCAATGAGAAGATTGCCAAGCCCAGAATCAGCCTGGAGTTCGTCACCTTCTGGCTTCACAAATTCCGCAAGCTGGATGTCCGCCAGCAGTCCCACCGCAAAATGCTGATCGATGCCTTTGTAAATGCCATCTATCTGTACGATGATAAAATGGTCATCACCTTCAACTACAAAGACGGCACCAGAACCATCGCACTGGACGACGTAAAGAAAGCCGTAAAGAAGAATACCGGTTCGGATTTGGATTGCTTTGCTGCACCATTTTTTCAACGGACACTCGGAGATTAAATGCTCTGAGTGTCCTTTTTTTGCTCCAAAATGCCAATAATTGCATTGGCAGAATTGATTTTGGAATTCTCGTCCAGATGCGTGTAAATATTGGCGGTTGTTCCGATGGTACTGTGACCAAGCCACGCCTGAATTGCCTTCATGGGGACACCCTGGGCAAACAGAAGCGTTGCACAGCTATTCCACAGCCGGGTTGAACGCTATCTTCTTGTTATCCACCATCTCCATGAGTTCCGGGATCAGATTTGTGAGGTTCACATACCGCTGAACCTGACGCGCACTTTTGCCGGTTTGCTCGGCAATAATCTCGCGGGTTTCCTTGCCCAGAAAATTCCGGTCAAGTTGGCCGGAATTTTCTTTCGACGGTCGTCCAGCTCTGCGAGCCATGGCGTCCATCTTCATCTTGTAGGCACGGGCACGCTCACTGGGAAGCATGGTTTCCCGCTGAAGATTACTGTCCACCATCGTAATAATGGCGGTATCATCGTCCATCTGGCGAACCAGCACCGGCATGGTTTCCAATCCCAGAAGCTGGGAAGCATGAAGACGCCTATGAGCCGTCTGTACAATTATGTGAATTTCGATCGTTTTAAGGATTTGCCCGTCACCGGCACCAACGGAGAGCCTTTCATTGAGGAAATTGTGAATGTAGATCCTCAAGTCATTGTCATGAGTTCCTATGCCAGTCAGGACCCCGATGAGCTTACGCAAAAGACGGGCATTCCCGTTGTTGTGGTTCCAGGCAGCGACACAACGCTGGACGAGAAGGCTTATACTACCATTCGAATCCTGGGCGAGTTGTATCATCTGGGAACTCGAGCTGCTGACTTGAGTGAGTATCTGGAAGGTATTCAGAAAGATCTGGACGAACGCACCGCATCTATTCCTGATGAACAGAAGCCAACTTGTTATGTGGGCGGTGTCTCCTTTAAGGGTCAGCACGGTTTTGAAGGGACGGAAGCCTACTACGGGCCTTTCGAACTGATTCACGCCAACAACCTGGCCAACACCACCGATCAGTCAGGTGCTTTCAATATTGATGTGGAGCAGGTTTTGGCTTGGGACCCCGAAGTGATTTTCCTGGACTTCAATGGAATGAGCCTGATCAACGAAGACTATGCCGTAAATCCGGACTTCTACAACGCACTGACTGCTGTGCAGGAGGGCAAGGTTTACTCCCAGATTTCCTTCCGCTCTTCCGCGTCCAATCTGGAGACTGCGCTGGCTGATGCTTACTATGCTGCCTGTGTGATGTATCCCGAGCAGTTTAGTGACGTTGATCCTATCGAAAAAGCCGGAGAAATCTTTACTGAGTTGTTGGGGACCAACCCCTATGACGATTTGAAGGGAGCAGGTTATGAATTCCGTCCGATTACCATTGGGGAATAAGGATGATCTGACGGACTACCGAAAAAACCAGATCAGGAGCATCAGTTTTATGGTGCTCCTGATCGTTGTACTGCTGTTGTCCGTCCTGCTTTCCCTGCGCGCAGGCTCATACAATACGCCAGTGATTGAACTGATTAAAGGAATCTTCGGAAAATCGGTGGATAAGAAAGTGAATCTGGTTATTCGTAATAACCGGCTGCCTCGAATCTGCACTGCCATCGTAGCTGGCGCAGGACTTGGACTGTCTGGATGTATTCTCCAGGCCATTCTTCACAATCCGCTGGCATCCGCCTCTACCTTGGGTGTTTCCCAGGGCGCAACTTTCGGTGCAGCCTTTGCTATTGTTACGCTGAATCTCACCGGTGGTGTAGGCATTTCTATTTGGTCCTTTGTTGGCTCCATTGCAGTTGCAGTCGTTATTTTGGGTCTTTCCCGATTCAAGCAGGCTTCTCCAGAAGGAATCGTATTGGCTGGTGTGGCAATCAGTTCCATGCTTGGTGGTGCAACTACCCTGATTCAATACTTTGCCAACGAGATTCAGCTGGCGAATCTGGTATTCTGGACCTTTGGCGATCTGGGAAGTACCGACTGGAGTGAACTGCGAAGCATGAGCATTATGGTTCTCATTCTCATCGTGTACTGCGCACTACATCGCTGGGATTATAACGCCCTTCTGAGCGGTGAAGAAACCGCAGTGAGCTTGGGCATCAATGTGCAGCAGCTGACATTAATGAATATGGTTCTGTGCTGTCTGACTTGTTCTATGATTGTCTCCAGGGTAGGACTCATCAACTTTATCGGCTTGGTTGCTCCCCATATTGTGCGTATGGTGGTCGGCAATAATCATATATACCTGATTCCTGGCTCTGTACTGGCGGGCGCAATCCTTCTTCTGCTGGGCGATCTGTTTGCTCGGGTAGCCATCATGCCCATCATTCTGCCCATCGGCGCGATTACCTCCTTCCTTGGCGGCCCCCTATTCCTGTACCTTCTTTTCAAAGGAGGAAAACAGAAATGATTCAGGTGAAGAACATCAACTATCACTATCACGGCGGCGAGCAAATTCTGAGAGATGTCAGTTTTGATTTGGAGCCAGGACAATTTCTGGCGATTCTGGGCAATAACGGAGTTGGAAAAAGCACTCTGCTGAAATGTCTCAACCGAATTCTGAAAGCTGACTCCGGTGAATTTCTTTTGGATGGAGAAAATGTGCTGCAAATGAGCAATCATGAGGTAGCGCAGCGCATTGCCTTTGTCTCGCAGAATGTGCCCAATACGCAAATGACGGTCCACGATGTGGTTATGCTGGGCAGGCGGCCCTATATGAAGTGGGGGTTTACCGAAGCGGATCATGCAATCGTCCATGAAGCCATGGGCAGATTGAATCTGGAATCTCTGGCCTGACCATTGGTTACAAAGCATCTCTGTATGCCATTGAACTGTTAGATCTGCGTCTGGGCGGCGGTGGAAATGCCGGATGCCTGTCTTCTGATGAGGAAATCGTGTGTATCAGTGAAAACGACGCCTGCGGTGTAGATGCCATTCAGGTGATCCTGGGCTGCAGTATCGGAAAAGGCAATCTGCTGTTCCATATGCGAGGCAAGCAGGCGTTTACTTTCTTTAATCGCAAAACAGGCAAATCAGTTCGCCTGGTGCCGAAGCCCAAGCCACACGATATGACACGTGAGGAGTCCTTTGTCTACTACCAGAACTGCGAACCCAAGGAAATGTTCACTGTGATGGATGCCAAAATTAAGCTGCCTGAAAAGGCCAGAATCTTTGATTCCTATACTTGCGAATGCTGTGGAGAAAGCACCGGTGCCAACTGGATTCGTCTCGCGGGGGGCAAAAGACTCTGCCTGGATTGCTGCGAAACCTACGACCGATTTGATGTGTAAAAACAAGTACAGTACGGTATAATTACGACAAACCGGAAAAGCTCCGTATATCAAGGGTTTTCGGTTATCTGGCAAGGTTTTTCATCCTTTTCCGAACCGAAAAATCGAGCCGCGAAGTAGTTATATCGCAGGGGGTGTTATAGTAACGACAAAAACTAAATACTGTTTGGGCGGGCTGTCTGATATGCTCCCCATAGAGTAGACACTCGAAATAACAAAAATTTCGAGGCTACAC
>ENA-OYYJ01000072-OYYJ01000072.1-human-gut-metagenome-genome-assembly--contig:-NODE-72-length-41272-cov-9.315477_pt1 | contig 41272 bp, 47 predicted proteins | sample MGYA00243248_ERZ653447 | MGnify/ENA primary metagenome ERZ653447 (study PRJEB26926, sample SAMN06165030) | human gut metagenome | biome: ENVO:00009003; feature: ENVO:2100002; material: ENVO:00002003...
TATCGTCGGCAGTGTCAGATGTGTATAAGAGACAGGTTTTCCTCGTGGGGAAAACCGCCCGCAGCTCTATCACGATCTGTCATGGATGAACTGAAGCATACAGTCCTTCAGGCTCTGCATACCGTCTGTCAGCTTCATTCTGCGGCTGGTGCCCATGCCCAGCTCCCGCAGCCTTGGCGGGTCCACGGGGACGCACAGCACATCGTCCGTCCTGCCCCGGATCATCAGCTCCGTCATCATGGTGACGCCCAGCCCGTGTCCCACCATCCGGATAACCGTCTCGTCGTCCACCCGGGAAACGCTGGCGTTGAGCTTCACGCCCACGGAGTCCATGGCCGCGTTGACGTCAATGTCAAATCTGCCGTAGGGCATCAGGAAGTCCTGCCCGGAAAATTCCTCCAACGGGAAGGTTGTGCGGCCGTTGAGGGGGTAGTCCTTGGGGAGGATCGCATACATTTTTTCATTGTACAGGGGCGTCCAGTCGCAGAAGCTGTAGTTCTGCCGGCTGGCAAAAATCACGTCGGTCTGGCCGCTTTCCAGCAGCTCGTAGGGCTCCAGCGCGTTATCCACCATCCGGAGATCCACGCTGACCTCCGGGCAGACGCGCTTGTAGCGGTAAAGCAGCTCCGGCATCCAGTGCATGGCGATGCTGGCATAGGCCGCAATGCGGATGACCTCCTTTTTCTGCTCGGAAATGGCGTTGATCTGGTTTTCCAGGTTGGCATTGGCCTGCAAAAACTCCCGGATGGCGGGCATGAGCTGCCGTCCCTGAGGGCTGAGCTGGATGCCGTTGTGGTCGCGCTGCAACAGGGAAAAGCCCACCTCCCGTTCCAGGGCGTCCATCATGTGGGTCAGTCCCGACTGGGTGTAGCCCACCACCTCCGACGCTTTGGTGAAGCTGCCAAGGTCGATTGCCGTCATCAGAATTTCCAGTTTCTTGCTGTCCATATGCCGCACTCCATTTCATATCTATTACATTTTCTAATACCCCTATTATAAACATGGACTTCTCAGAATGCAAGGGAAATGTTAGAATATCGTCAAACAGAAGGAGGCAGAATAAAATGCAGAAACATCTTACATTCAAGCAGAAAATCCTGGTGGCCGGAACGCTGTTCGGCATGTTCTTCGGCGCCGGCAACCTGATTTTCCCCGTTCATCTCGGTCAGCTGGCCGGACGGAACGTCATCCCCGCCATGATCGGCTTTATCATCACGGCCGTCGGTATTCCGATCATGGGCGTAGCCGCCATCGGCAACACCCACTCCGACGGCTTGCAGCAGCTGTCCAACAAGGTCGGCAAGGGCTACGGCTACGTCTTCTCCTGCCTGCTCTACCTGACCATCGGCCCCGGCTTCGCCATCCCCAGATGCGCGACCACCTCTTTCACCGTAGGCGTCGCGCCCATGCTGAGTGCCGGCGCGTCCGAGTCCATCGCCCTGCTGATCTTCTCCGTGATCTTCTTCGCCATCGTGCTGATTTTGTCCCTGCGCCCCGGCGAGATCACCGTCTGGATTGGTAAGGTCATCACCCCCATCTTTCTGGTCTTCCTCGCCATTCTGGTGGTGACGGCGCTGATCAATCCCTCCACCTCCGTTTCCGACGTGGAGCCTGCCGCCGGTTATCAGACCGGGGCGCTTTCTCTGGGCTTCATTGAGGGCTATAACACCATGGACGCCATTGCCGGTCTGGCCTTCGGCATCGTGGTCATCGACATCATCCGCTCCATGGGCGTTACCGACGATTCCGACGTGGCAAAGGACGTTCTGTCCTCCGGCCTGCTCACCAGCATCCCCATGATCGTGATCTACGTTACCACCATTCTCATGGGCACCCAGTCCAGAGGTCTGTTTGAGACCTCCGAAAACGGCGGCATCGCCCTGGCGCAGATCTCCGGCCACTATCTGGGACGGGCAGGCAGTCTCGTTCTGGCAGTCACCATCACCTGCGCCTGCCTGAAAACCGCCATTGGTCTCGTCACCAGCTGCTCGGACGCTTTCTCCCGCATGTTCCCCAAGGGACTTTCCTACCGCGCCTGGGCGGTGATATTTACCGTACTTTCCTTCCTGATCTCCAATTTCGGTCTGTCCAAGATCATCAGCTATTCCCTGCCGCTGCTGCTGTTCCTGTACCCGCTGGCGATCACCCTGATTCTGCTGGCACTGTTCGGGAATCTGTTCCATCACGACCGGGCTGTCTATGTCAGCGTCACGGCCTTCACCTGCATCGCCGCTCTGTTCGATCTTGCCAAGGCGCTGCCCGCGAATCTGAAAACCGCCCTTCATCTGGACGGCGCGGTCGGCCTTGCGGAGAAGATTCTCCCCTTCTTCGACATCAGCCTCGGCTGGGTTCTCCCCGCCTTTGTGGGTCTTGTTCTGGGTCTCATCATTCACTTTGTGAAAAAGCAGAAAGCCGCCTGATAATTACATAAAAATGTGCCGGAGCTTCCGCTCCGGCACGTTTTGCGTTTTGTCAATGTGCAAACTGGCTCTGATACAATTTGGCATAGAAGCCGTTCTTGGCAAGCAGCTCCTCATGCTTGCCCTGCTCCACGATGTGGCCGTCCCGCATGACGAGGATCCTGTCCGCTTCCCGGATGGTGGACAGGCGGTGGGCGACGATAAAGCTGGTGCGCCCGCGCATCATGGTGTCGAACGCCTTCTGAATCTTGATCTCCGTCCGGGTATCGATGGAGGAAGTCGCCTCGTCCAGAAACAGCATGGGCGGCAGGCACAGCATCACCCGGGCAATGCACAGCAGCTGCTTCTGTCCCTGAGAAAGGCTGCCGCCGGACTCGCCGATAACGGTATCATACCCCTGAGGCAGACGCAGGATGAAGCTGTGGGCGTGCGCCTGCTTTGCGGCGGCGATGATTTCTTCCTCAGTCGCCTCCGGCTTGCCCATGGCGATGTTCTCCCGGATCGTCCCTGCTTTCAGCCATGTGTCCTGAAGCACCATGCCCACGCTCCTGCGCAGCTCGCCCCGGTTCATTTTCTGGGTATTGACCCCGTCGAGAAGGATTTCGCCCCCGTCCGGGTCGTAAAACCGCATGAGAAGGTTGATAAAGGTTGTCTTTCCGCAGCCCGTGGGGCCGACGATGGCCACCCGCTGGCCGGGCTTGACGGACAGGTTGAAGTCCCCGATCAGGGGCTTGTCCGGCGTGTAAGAGAAGCGGAGGTCCTTGATCTCCACTGCGCCCTCCACCTTTCCCGGACGTTCCGGATGCTCCGGCTCCGGCGTCCGCGCCGGGGCTTCGATCAGCTCAAACACCCGCCCCGCGCAGGCCAGCGCGTTCTGCAGCTCCGTCACCACGCCGGAAATCTCGTTAAAGGGCTTGGTGTACTGGTTGGCGTAGTTCAGGAAGCTGGTGAGGTTGCCCACGGTGATGCCGCCGGAAATGGCGATCAGCGCACCGCTTAAGCCCACGCCCGCATACACCACGGAGTTGACGAACCGGGTACTGGGGTTCACCAGAGACGAGAAGAAAATCGCCCGCAGAGACGCCTTTTGCAGCCGTCCGTTGATCTCGTCGAACTGCTCCATGGACGCCTTCTCATGGCCGAAGGCCTGCACCACCTTGATATTGCCGATGGTCTCGTCGATCAGGCCGGTCTGCTCGCCCCGGGTAACGGACTGGAGCTTAAACATGGAATACGTCCGGGTGGCAATGAAATTCGCCACCAGCAGCGACAGCGGCGTAATGCAGACCACCACCAGCGCAATGCCCCAGTGAATGCGGACCATGAAAACAAGCGTTCCCAGAATGGTCATCACGCCGGTAAACAGCTGGGTAAAGCCCATGAGAAGTCCGTCAGCGAAGGTGTCCACGTCAGCCGTCACCCGGCTGACCACATCGCCCTGGGGCTGCTTATCGAGATAGGAAAGGGGCAGCACCTGAATATGCCGGAAGGCTTCGTTCCGGATGTCCCGGGTGACGCCGTAGGTCATGTGGTTGTTGATCTGATTCATGAGCCACTGCGCCAGCGCCGCCACGGCGGCGCAAATCGCCACGTTGCGCAGATAGCCCCACATGGCGGGAAAATCCACCCGTCCGGCATCGATAATGCAGTCAATGGCATTTCCCACCAGAATGGGGATATATAAACTCATGACCACGTACAGCGTCGCCAGCAGCAGCGACGCGACCAACCCCACCCAATAGCGCCGGATGCGGCGCAGTACCTTCCGCAGGATCGCCATCTGATTAGCCATTTTGCACCGCCTCCTTGGGGAACTGGGAATAGTAGATCTCCTGATAAACCGGGCAGGATTCCAGAAGCTCATCGTGGGTACCCTTGCCCGCCAGAACGCCGTCGTCCAGCACCAGAATTTCATCCGCATACCGCACGGACGCCGCTCTCTGGGAGACGATGAAGGTCGTGGGCGGATTTTCCATTCTGCGGATGGCCATACGAAGATCCGCGTCGGTGGCATAGTCCAGTGCGGACGCGCTGTCGTCCAGAATCAGGATGCGGGGCTTCCGCACCAGAGCACGGGCAATGGTGAGACGCTGGCGCTGACCGCCGGAGAAGTTGACGCCCCCCTGTTCCACGGGTGCGTCCAGTCCGTTTTCCTTGCCCTCGACCACTTCTTTCGCCTGTGCAACGGTCAGCGCTTCCCACAGATCACTGTCTGTGGCGCTGGCGTTGCCCCAGAGCAGATTCTGCCGGATGGTGCCCTTGAACAGCACCGCTTTCTGGGGAACAACGCCAATGGCCTGCCGCAGGGACGTCAGGTCATACGCCGCCGTCTCCACGCCGTCCAGCAGCACCTTTCCTCCGGCTGCGTCATAGAGTCTGGGAATCAGGTTCACCAGCGTCGTCTTGCCGGAACCGGTGCCGCCGATGATACCGATGGTCTGCCCCGGCCGGGCGGTGAAGGTAATGTGCTCCAGAGAGGGATTTCCCGCGCCGTCATACCGGGCGGTCACATCCTGAAATTCCACCTGTCCCTTCAGATCCGCAGCCGTGCGGGTGCCGTTTTCCTGACCCGGCTCCAAATCCAGCACAGACGCCACCCGGTTCCCGCAGGCGACAGCCTTGGTGATGGTGATGATCAGGTTTGCCATCTTGATCAGCTCCACCAGAATCTGGGACATATAATTGTAGAGGGCAATGACCAGTCCCTGTGTCAGCACGCCGCTTTCCACCTTCAGCGCACCCACATGTACCAGCAGCACCACTGCCAGATTGATGACTACATAGGTCACAGGGTTCATCAGAGCGGAAATCCGTCCTGCGGACAGCTGCTTGCGGGTCATGTCCTCCGTTTTTTCCTCAAAAGACGTAACCTCCGCGTCCTCCTTGCAGAAAGCCCGCAGTACCCGAACGCCCGTCAGATTCTGCCGGGACGCGGAGGTCACGCTGTCAAGGGACGCCTGCACCCGCCTGTACATGGGCATGGTGATCAGCATAATGCCGAAAACGATGATGCACAGCACCGGAATGACCCCGGCGAACACCAGCGCCGTCTGAAAATCGATGGTAAAAGCCATGACCATGGCGCCGAACACCACGAAGGGCGACCGCAGCAGCAGCCGCAGCGTCAGGTTCACGCCGTTCTGCACCTGATTGATGTCGGAGGTCATCCGGGTGATCATGGTGGATGCGCCCAGCTTATCGACCTGACTGTAGCTTAAGTTCAGAATATGCTCCAGCACTGTATGCCGCAGCCGTGTGGAAAAGCCCACCGCCGCCACAGCAGAAAAATACTGCGCTGTCACCGAACTGGCAAGCCCCACGACGCCCAGTCCGATCATGACGGCGCACATTTTCACAATGTAGCCCCGGTCGCCGCTGCCGATGCCCTTATCCACGATACTGGCCACAACCAGCGGCACCAGCAGCTCAAACGTGGCCTCCAGCAGCTTGAAAAGCGGCCCGAGGACGCACTCTTTTTCATAGCCCTTCAGATATTTGAGAAGTTTTTTCATACGCTCACCTCATAACGGCGTCATTATAACACCCTTCTTGCCGGAAAGCAATGTCGTGTCGCATAAAACGGGGCGATTTGTCAGCGCCGTTCCCCACCTACGCCGCGGAAATCGGTGGTTTGTCTGAAAAAGCAGTTGACAATTTCGCAGATTCCGGATATAATGAGTTGGCTAAAGAAATGCTAGTGTAGCACAGTCGGTAGTGCATCTCACTCGTAATGAGAAGGTCGCCTGTTCGAGTCAGGTCACTAGCTCCACAAAAACCGCCGTTTTCGCCACGAAAACGGCGGTTTTTCTAACTTTTTAGGGTGGTTTGAAAGACCCTGAAATTGGCTTGGCGTTAATTTGGCGTTATTTTTTTGAAGGATTCAAATTTTTGAAAAATCGGGATTTTGAAAAACCGGATTTTCCGAACTTTTTTGAAGTGATTTGTTTTTGAGGAAAAATAGACGCAACGGGACAGGAAAAAATGATTATTCCACAAACTCGGAGAATACTGAACTTTTTTGGCTGCTTTTGATTCAATGATAACATGACGATTTCGAATGAAACCACAACTTTTCAGAAGATACCAAAAGTTGCTGAGCGCACCATTATTTGGCGTTATTTTCTATGATGGAAAGCTGGTTTCAGAGCCTCAACCATAAAACAAAGCAGGTAGGACATGAAATCCGACCTGCTTTGTGTTATACCTGAGCAATTATGCTTCGGTTTTGCAGAGCATATTTTCAAGAGCGTTGGATGCTGTGCGATCATTCTCTTTCAGGGCGTGGGCGTAGATGTTCATGGTCGTGGAAGCCTGTGCATGACCCAAACGGTTGGACACGGTACGGACATCCTGATGCGCGGCAATCAGCAAGGTTGCTGATGTATGACGCAATCCATGGAAGGGAATGTGCGGAAGCTGATCGGCTGGCTCCTTGCCTGCATTGTAGCGATCAATAGCATCCTGGAAGGTGGCATATGGTGTAGAGTAACTCATCATGGAGCCGTCAGACTGGGTAAAGAGCCAGTTATTGCCTTTCCAGTAGGCACCCAGCGATTCCTTTGTTTTGGTCTGCTCGACCATCAAATTGCAGAGCCGGTCTGTCAGGAATCTGGGGATGCTGACCTCTCGACGGGAGTTTTTCGTTTTCGGTGCTTTGCAGACCTGCTTGCCGTCCACCACAGCTGCGGCTTTGGTGACGCTGACAGTGCTGTTTTCGAAGTCAATATCAGACCATTGCAGCGCCAGCATTTCTCCTTTCCGCAGCCCAGAGAAGACCGCCAGATTAAAAAGAACTCTGAGCTGTTCCGGCATGGTTCTGGTCAGCGTGTAATCACCAACCTGATACTGGATGCCGGTATCATCCACCCGGCGATGGCCCCGTGTGTAGATTTCATAGGGCTTTTCAATGAAATCAAGGAAGCAGCCTACCTGTGCCGGTGTGAAGAACTTCAGCTTATCTGCAACATCCTCACCGTGGGTGCGAACCTTGTCACAGGGATTCCGGTTCAGGACTTCCCAGTCCACAGCGGTTTTGAGAATGGAGGACAGAACATTGGATGTTTTGGCAATGGTTCTTTAACGTACATGGAGTCAGCATTGTACAGAGCATCCAAAACACTTTATGGTTTACAAGCATTGCCCTTCGCTTGCGGCTTTTTCCGAAATCGCCAGCGTTATTTTGCTGGCAAGCAAAAACACAGCAGCTATCAGTTCGCCAAATGTCATATATAGAGTAAAGGATAGAACTGTATTATATTTTACCGACGAGAGCGAAATCAGCAGTAACACGGAAGTAATGACAATGCTAAGCATACGCTTTTGAGGGATTTCCTCATCGGAAAGGGGCTTGTTTGACGCAGGAATAGGGGAACACAGATATACCGTTAAAACTGTAACAATACTGTTGGTTAGAATTGCAAGCCTTATCCCTGCGTCATGCAAATGCAGCACCAAGGCGATGAAAATTAGGTAAGTGCCACAGAAGGTAATGAAACATCTCAATGGCGTCTTGGCATGAAAACCTCCGGCGGAAACCCTCAGAGGAACAAACCCCACAAGGAATGGAATCCACGCAAGGGGTAAAGCAGCTAAAACAGAGACTACCGCAATGCAAAATATATTTACTAACGTAGATAAGAGCAGCTGAACACCGTACACATATGCCTCTGAGCTTTCGCTCGGAATGATCTGCTCACTTTGCCAAGTGCGGACAATCCTTTGAGATATTCGATACAGCATTACTTTCTCATCCCTGCCTGACGAGAAATCATTTCCTTCAGATTGGCGGGTTCATCCGGCTGGTAAGAGAGGAAAAAGCAGGTGGAATTTGACGTTAAAAACGCAAGTGCCAGTGCCAACGGTGCGAAGAATGCACTTATCATATGCAACGTGTTCTTTCGTGTTTTCATAACATGTACCTCCCAGTAATAGTAAGAATAGGTTTTTAGTATTGTTACAGGTTATATGGTAATAAGTTTGTCAAAAATATGCAATAGCTCTGCCGTAAGAGGTCAGAATTGCGCCGTGAAAGGGCGAAATACTCGTAATAGAATACCAAAAACCTATTATTGCTAAGTGTTTGCTTTGCGTTTTTCCTGATATTATATGGCAAAGCGAGGTGTTGCTTATGGATCCCCAGAACGAGCTTTCAACAGTAATACGAAGAGGCCGGGAAAGAAAAGGCTTAACGCAGGAGGAGCTTTCTCAGATTATTCACAAGTCTGATAAATATATCGGTGCTGTAGAATGTGGACGAATTATGCCACCATATGCTGTTTTGAAGCAGATTGTTCAAGTGCTTGAAATAGATGGAAATACTCTTTTTTACGAAAACGCAAATGAAGGGGCAAGCAAAATGGCCGACATTTATTTACGGAAAATGGATCCAACTACGCAGAAACTTGCTATAGAACTTTTGCAAACTATGGCTAACTTTCGATACCCCAAAACACATAAGAAAAACAAATAAGAAAAGGTGTCCATTCGGATTTGATACGCCGAATGGACACCTTTTCTTAATTTGCATAATGCTTCCAGGTGTGCTATTATACCCGTATAAAATGACGATATCAGGTAGGTGATTTCTGTGCGGATTGCAATTTGTGATGATGAAGCCGATCAGCGTGAGGTGATGCTATCATTTGTCTGTCAGTACAATCCAACGTTGGCTGTAGATACATACGATGCTGCCATAGACTTACTACTTGCAGTCGAGAAGATTCCATACGACATTGTATTTATGGATATTGAAATGCCCGCACCAAATGGTTTTGAGATTGCGCAGCAGCTAAAAGTCAAATCAAATTCCCCACTGGTGATTTTTGTAACCAAGAGTAACTCCTATACCATTCAGGGCTATGGCGTTGCTTTCCGTTACCTTGCCAAGCCAATTTCATATGCGATGTTTTCATCCGTCCTCTCCCTGGCATTAAAAGAACGGGAACCCGCAAAAGTTTCTATTGTCTGTGATGGTGTTTACCGTGTTGTCACTGTGAATCAAATTCTATATTGCGAGGCTATGGATCACAGGCTGACAGTCCATACGCTTGAAAACTGTTTTTACTCAAGGATGCCCCTCACAGAATTTATCTCCCAACTGCCTTTGGAGGATTTTGCGCAGCCTCATAAAAGCTATCTGGTAAACCTGAATTATGTGCAGAGTGTAGGATCAAATGATGTGGTACTTGCTTCAAACCAAAGCGATATCCCGATTCCGCTGAGTAAAGGAAAGAGAAAACAATTCATTCAAAGGTTGGGTGATTACATTGGCAGATAATTTCATCTATTCGCTCGTTGAATTGGGCACGGTTGCTGTTGAAGTGGTATTGATTCTGTTATATTGCAATCGCCTGAATGTAAAATCCACTATGTCTACTGGCATAACTGCTGCGTGCTATGCGCTATTCCTGACGCCATTGGCTATTATGAGTTTATGCTCGGCCATGCCTGCCTGGCGCATTGGGTATTCTTTTGTTGGACTGGCTCTTCTTTATCGGTTCTGCTATGACATTGATTGGCCTAACAGCATATATTTGACTGCTGTTTTCCTAATTTTATCACTTGCTTCAGATATATTATGTTCCTATGGTTTCGATGTGATTGGGATTGAAAACAACGGTCTTTCAGGAAGCGCCTTTGAACGAATTGCCTACAATGGAATTGCGAAACTACTGCATCTAATCTTGATACAAACTGTTCCTTTTTTGATCCGGAGAAAGCAGCCCCGCATTTCTTTTGTCGGGATCATTCCATTGCTTACCGCCCAACTTGCCAGCCTAATGATCTGCTTGTGCCTGTATTTTACAGGCGTTAGTACCGGGGAAGTCCCTTTAGGAACCATTGTTGGTGTAGTCGCAACACTCTATGTCAATATCGTGATATGTTTTTATGTAGAAGCAATCAGCGCCAAGAATGACTTAGACCGAGAAAAAGAACTGATGGAAAGAGAGTACCAGCATGACCTAAAATATTATGAATCCATCAAGAAAAGTCAAGAAGAGACTCGTTCCTTGTGGCATGAAATCAGAAAATACCTCAACACAATTCATGCTTTGGTTGACGGTGGTCAAAACAGCGCCGCAGTACAATGCATGGATGAAGTTGAGCAACATTTTGGCGGACTCACAATCAACGTTGATGTGGGGAACAGTATTATTAACAGCATTTTGAGTGTTGGATTACATCAGGCACAGGAAAACCACATCCCGTTTTATATAGATGCTTGGGTTTCTGCAGACCTAGGTGTGTTACCACAAGACCTATTCATTATACTAGGAAATGCGATTGATAATGCGATTGAGGAATGCTGTCAGATACCGGTTGAGCAAGAACCTCATATTCAAGTATCTATTCATCAGAAGGGGAAAATGCTTGCCATTAAGGTAGAAAATCCTTGCCGCTCTCAGTCTACGCCAAAACCCGGAAAGATTCACGGCTATGGACTGAAAAATGTACAACGGTGTGTTGACAAATATAATGGTGAACTTCAGGCAACCATTCACGAGAATGTGTTTCACTTCTTTGTGCTGCTGAATATGAAGTAGGAAACGATGAATTTTGATTTTGTAATCAGGGCAAGCAATGCTAAGAAAAAGTTGTGGCTACACCGCAGCAGAAAACCACATATTCCGCTGCTGAAGTGGCTGCATTGGAAGAAAGCATCTTGAAACTGAAAACGGGAAATGACGAGCTGCGGCGGAAGCTGAAGCATATGAATGAGGTCTTTGCCAATGTTCAGAGAGCCCGTTTCGGTCAGTCCAGCGAAAAAACAGCTATGTTCTGCACGACCAGACCAGTTTTTTCAATGAGGCGGAAAAAGGGCAAAATACCAAAGCGGAGGAACCGACACCGGATACCATTTTGGTCCCTCAGCATGAGCGGAAGAAGCGCAGTCAGGCTGAGATGCTGAACGGCCTCCCGGAAGAGGAAGTGCTTCTGGAACTGCCGGAAGACCAACTGGTCTGCGGCAAATGCGGCGGAAAAATGAAGCCCATTGGCAAAAAATTCCTGCGCCATGAAATGCAGATCATTCCCAAGCAAATCAAGCTGCTGGCTTATTACGCCGTTACCTATGCCTGCGACAGCTGCGAAAAGGATACGGGCTTTGCCCATATCGTGACCGTGAAACCGCCGGTCCCGCTTATGAAGCATTCCTTGGCCCCGCCCTCGACTGTGGCATACATCATGACCCAGAAGTATGTGGATGGCCTGCCCCTGGCCAGACAGGAAAAGATGTGGGCCAGAGAAGGGATTTCCCTCAGCCGTGCCACCATGGCAAACTGGGTGATCCAGTGCAGTCAGAGTTGGCTGAAACCTCTGTACAAGCACATGAAGCAGGAGCTTCTGACCCATTCCGTGATCCACGCAGATGAGACCGTTGTGCAGGTGCTGAAACGGTGTTGAACCCTTTGCCTATCTCCAGTATGTGTTGGTGGAACTGCCGTACCTGGGGAAAAACCAATCCCACGAAGAATTGGAATCGTTCATGCTTTGGGCACCCTATGTCCAACAGGAATTCGGTGTGAAGAATTCGGATGCTTATGTGAATACCTATCTCGACTAACATGGGCCTGTTGCAAAATACGCCCATGAAAAAACCACATCGACCATCCCAAAAGGACTTGGCTGATGTGGTTTTTTGCGTTAGAATTAAACTATCATGAAAAACTCTGAAACGCAAACTCAGTATACCGCAGTTGAGCGAAATAATCAACTGGTTTTTATACTGAACAGTGAAATTAAATTGCCAGAGGATGCACCCGTCCGAGTGACCAGCGCCCAGCTTGAGGAACAGGATTACAGGAAACTGTACGCAGCGTATTCTTCCAGAGGAAGAAAATCGGTCACCGACCCGCGAGTGATATTCAAGGTAATGGCATACGGATACCAGTGCGGCATTTTTTCCAGCCGAAAGTTGGAAGAAGCCTGCCAATGATGAAGGAAGACCATATGAGAAATGGACAATTAAAACCGGCCTATAATGTCCAAATAGCGGTAAACAGCGAATATATCACAGGGATTGAAGCGTTTTCGAACTGGACAGATGTGGGAACATTTATTCCGTTTATGCGCAAATTGGAGCTGGCGCACCAGTAGCGATATGAGGAAGTAGCGACGGATGCCGGTTACGAAAGCTTGGATAATTACCTGTACCTGGAAGCCAACGGTCAAATGAACTTCATAAAGCCAACCAACGGCAAACGGAATATCCGTATCGAGCTATTCTTCCTGGCGCTGGGCTTTAACCTCAAGAAGCGGTGGATGAAGCAGCAAAAAAGCAGGCTGGAAACCCATTATTCTGAGAAAAAAGCTTCGTAGCCGTAGAATATAAAAAAGTTATCCACAGGAAGACCGGGAAATATGCCTCGGTCAGCTTTGCTATGCCTTAAAATAGAAATTTGGGCTGTAAATGAACATCTTCGCCTTGAATTGGAATGCTCAAGGCGTAAAAATTGGGCTGCTGCAAAAAAGAATTTTGCAACAGTCCCTGGATTACATATCAGAAAGATATTGCGCCTGTTTGAAAACTAAAAGTCTCAAAATACAGACTTAATAATTGCAATTTCACTCTCAAAGTGCTATAATACAAACTATATTTGGGTGGAGGTGCGGAAATGAAAGTACGGTACAACAAACTTTGGAAACTTCTGATTGACAAGGGAATGAAAAAGAGTCAATTACGAGAAGCGGTCGGGGCGAGCAAAAGTACATTTGCGAAACTCGGAAAAAATGAAAATGTTACCCTTCCCGTGCTGTTGAATATATGCGAATACTTAGAGTGTGATTTTGGCGACATAATGGAAGCCGTACCCGAAAATGAGGTGTAGGATCAATGAACAAGAAGATTTTAATTGTGGATGACGAAAAAGAAATCGTTGATCTGCTTGAAGTGTATTTGAGTAACGATGGTTATTCAGTATATAAATGTTATAATGGGTTAGAGGCGATGAAATGTATCGAACAGTCGCAGATTGATTTAGCGATACTTGATATTATGCTGCCGGATATTGATGGTTTTCGACTTTGCCAAAAAATTCGGGAAAAGTTTTACTTCCCTATTATTATGCTTACCGCCAAAATTGAGGATAGCGACAAGATTATGGGGCTTACGATTGGTGCGGATGATTATATAACGAAACCGTTTAATCCTTTAGAGGTTGTGGCAAGAGTAAAGACGCAATTAAGGCGTTATCAGAGCTATAACAGTCCTAATTTGAGCCAATCCGAAGAAAAAGACGAGTATGACATCAGAGGTCTACTGATAAACAGAGTCAGCCACAAGTGCTACTTGTATGGCAAAGAAATAGCCTTGACTCCGTTGGAGTTTTCTATTCTGTGGTATCTGTGCGAACATCAGGGTAAAGTTGTCGCCTCGGAGGAATTATTTGAAGCCGTGTGGAAAGAAAAGTATCTTCGCAACAGTAACAATACGGTAATGGCGCACATTGGGCGGCTTCGGGAAAAATTGAATGAACCTTCAAAAAATCCGAAGTTCATTAAAACTGTTTGGGGGGTAGGTTATGAAATTGAATAAAAAAGAAAAAAACTATCTGCTCTCTACCTTGTTCAAAGGGTATGTAATTCAATGTGCGATTTGCTCTGTGCTTATTTTAGGCGGTACTTTTCTTTTAGGAATTATGGCAGAGGAAATTCTCCGCAAGTATGTTTTGTATTATTACTTGTATTACAGAACAGCATATCTTTATATAGTGGCTGTAATCGTGTGGGGTTGCTGTATTATATACTTGACATACCTACTTTTGAAAAAAGTAGTCGCCTATGTGTACGAGGTACAGGCTGCGACAGGAAAAATGTTCGATCAGAATGTCAGTTACATTGAAATGTCCCCGGAGTTGAGTGAAATCGCCGCTAACATCAATCAGTTAAAACAAGAGGCTGAAAGTAATGCAAGGCTTGCAAAAGAAAATGAGCAGCGAAAAAATGACCTGATTATGTATCTTGCACACGATTTGAAAACACCGCTCTCTTCTGTAATCGGGTATCTTATTTTACTGCGTGATGAGTCGCAAATCTCAAAGGAACTTCGAGAAAAGTACCTTTCAATCACTCTTGGTAAGGCAGAACGGTTAGAGGATCTGATTAACGAGTTTTTCGAGATAACACGATTCAATATATACGATATTACATTACAATACACGAAAATCAATTTAACTCGCCTGCTGGAGCAACTTGTATATGAATTTAAGCCTATGCTCAAATCAAAGAATTTGCAATGTAATCTTTGTGTTGATGATGATATAATGCTTCGATGTGACGCAGACAAAATTCAGCGTGTTTTTGATAACCTTTTGAGAAATGCGGTTATCTACAGTTTTGAAAATACGGATATCACGATCAGCGCACAATGTCAGGAAGATACGGTCAGCATTATTTTTTGTAACCACGGCGATACTCTGCCGGAAGAAAAGTTAAACAGGATTTTCGAGCAGTTTTATCGGCTTGACGCAGCGAGAAGTACAAGCAGTGGAGGAGCTGGATTAGGTTTGGCGATTGCAAAGCAGATTGTTGAACTACACAATGGTACAATCGTTGCAGAGAGCCAAGAGGAACAAAACAAGTTTTCAATTACTTTGCCGTTGGCATAGGAAAATTGTAAGAATTTGCATAGAAAAAAAGAGGAATATCTTACGAGCAATCAAGAAAATACGGGCTTCTGTTTTGGTATAATAAAAGTATCGAGATAGAGGCTCGTATTTTTTGTGATACAGCATAAGGAGGAATGATGAAGTTGCTAAGAAAACAAATGCTGCTATGTTCTATTTTGTTTCTTGTATTTACGCTATCTGCCTGCTCTGCAATTGGGCAGACAGACGAAAACAATCTTACAGATAGCGCAACATCCGCAGAAAAAACGGTATCAGTTGTACGAGGGACAATTACTCCAACCGTTTCAACGCAAACGACTATTGTTCCGGCAGTACCGTTTATTATTTCCTCACCCGAAAATGGCATATTTAATACAGCGGTAGAATTAGAAGAAAAAATCACTGCCGGGCAAATTATTGGAACTGTGAACGGCAAAGAATTGAAATCTCCGGTGGATGGTACAATTACCTCTATTGCCCCATCCAATGAAAGCGTACCGAGTAATTATCCCGTAGCGATAGTGCATTATACAGGATTTGCCCTCAATGTAGAGGCAGATAATTTTTTGAGTACCTTACCGGAGTATGCAGAGTTGAAAGCAAAATTTCAAGTATATGATGGTGTAGGACCAACCGATATGATTGCCGTGGTGTCGCCTGCCGCAGATGAAAATGCGTTTACGGGAATCGTGCCGCAAGAGGGCATTCTGCAATGCTTGATCAGTCAAACAGTCGATGTGAAATCGGGGCAAAGAGCAACGGTAGTCATAACGGCGACAACGAGAAATGATGTCCTTATATTGCCGCTGTCGGTAATAGCGGGTAGACAAGGTACGGGATTGGTTACTGTAATTACTCCGAATGGAGAAAGAGTGGAAACAAAAGTGACATTGGGTGTGACAGACGGAGCCAATATAGAAATACTGTCCGGCTTAGAGGAGGGCGATGTGGTTTCTGCTACTCCGCCAAACCTTGATCCGAGGGGAATTTGATAAAATGAAAGGAATTTCCGAAAAGACTTTAATCAAAATAAAGGATTTGAAAGCAAGCGTCAAATTGAATAATGGCGATATGCTGACAACAGTAACCAACGCTAATATGGAATTGCAACGAGGGCACAGTTATGCCATTGTCGGAAAGTCCGGCTCAGGCAAAACAAGCCTTATATCCATTATTGGCTTGTTAAATCGGGAATATGAGGGCGAGTACCTTTATGATGGTATATCTATTTCTGCTTTGAAAGACCGTGATCTGTCTATACTGCGAGCCAATAATATCGGATTTGTATTTCAGAACTACTCTCTGATTAAGCACTTGCGGGTATGGGAAAATATCGAATTACCCCTACTCTATGCCAAAAAGTCGTTTACCGCCAAACAGCGTCACGAGATAATTACAGGCTTGCTAAAAAGTGTCGGCTTAGAAAGCAAGGAAAATGATTACCCAATCAATTTGTCCGGCGGTGAACAACAAAGAGTTGCAATCGCAAGGGCGCTTGCAGTATCTCCGGAAGCCATTTTATGTGATGAGCCTACGGGAGCGTTGGATAAAAAGACGGGAACGCAGATTATGGAACTGTTGCACAGCGTCGTAAAAGAAAATGGAATTATGCTGCTGTTGGTTACGCACGATCCTGATATTGCAGATACCTGTGATACGATTTTTGAAATGGATGGAGGGAGGATAACTTGTGCTAAAAATGATACTTAAAGACCTTCGTCTGTCTCCACTTAGAAGTATTCTGACAAGTGTTTCAATGCTTGTAGGCATTATCGCAATGATTGGATCGGTATTAGTTGGTACGCTTGGACGGGAGTATTTGATTTCCGTAAACGCGCAGGTATATGGCTGGTCACCTACTTACTCATTCGTGATAACGGAATCCGATTTTCACGATAGAAATAAAATGGAACAATTATTCCAGAGATTTGAAGCCATTGATGATGTAGCCGCTGTTACTTTTTCTATGGGAGAGGATATTCGATTTGCACCAATGAAAGATTTAACGCCAATACCGCCGAATGATGTTTACCAAAACCTGATGGCTTTTGATGTAGTTTGCACCACGGAGGCATATAGTCAAGTCTATAATCTTCCAATGACATCCGGTAGATGGTTAGAGCCTTCGAGTGAGGGCGGATCGCTTGAAGTGGTCATAAACAAAGAAGCTAAAAACTATTTTAATGATTCGCCCTATGCTGCAGGGAATGTAAAAAGCACACTTTCGTTAACCCCATTCAATATTGTCGGAGTAGTAAACGATGGCAGGGATTTTCCGACTATCTATACGGATTCTGCGGCGATCCTCAATTTCGCACCAGCAATGTGGCAAGTACAAAATGCAAATGTGTATTGGCATCCCACAACAGGACTGACAATCGAACAGATACGTTCTGCCCTTGGCGACATTTTGACTGATACCATTGGCGGTTACTGGGAAAGTGCTGGGCGGAGTGATATTGGAGATACCTATGATTCGGTATTGTCCATACTGCAATTAGGGCTTTTGGTTACTTCGCTTTTGTTGCTGTTTGTTTCCGTATTAGGGCAGATCAATATCGGACTATCTTCATTGGAACAGCGCACACATGAGTTGCTGATCCGCAGAGCGATAGGTGCTTCACGAACAAACATTGTGGCACTGGTTTTAGGCTCACAGTTGATTTTATCAATATTCGTTTGCTTTGCAGCTATTTTGATTTCGCTGATTTTGGTGCATTGTATTGGAGCGTTGCTCCCTGTGGATTCCCCGGTGGGAACACAGAGTTATCCAATCAGCGTTGCTGTTGTTGCAGTTGCTGTGTCTGTGCTTACAGCATTATTGGGCGGATTATTACCAGCATTGAAAGCAGCAAAATTAGAGCCTGCATTGGCTCTTAGATAATAAAACTCAATTCAAGGAGGAAACAAAATGAAACGAACAATCTCAAAATCCGAAAGACCGTACAGACTGTTACTGTGTGTTATGATTTCTTTGCTGGTGATTATGCTGGCAGGCTGCTCCACTTCTTCGGACTCCGACACAAACACAAGAGGTTTCACGGACTTTGCTACCATTGAAGAAGAATACCTAACGACCATTGAGAGTTTGGATTGGCCGGAGGGCGTTACGCTGCCTGATGCTTTGGAAGGCGAAGATACGGGAGCGTCTTTTCAGATAGGATATGGCGATACATTAGCATCTAACCTTTGGGAATATTCTTGGATGCAGGAATGGCTTGATACTTACAATACGGATTCGGAAAGGGCGGCAAAAGCCTTAGCTGAACTCGAAAAAGCCTTTGATATGCCTTATATGGGAACAGATCGCTGTGATGACGCCACACGCAAATATCTTCGTGATAATATTGATAAAGCTAAGTTGGGAGATCCGTCTGGATTTGCAGAGTGTATTCAGGCAAATTATGCCGATTAAAAAATGGCACAAAAGTCGATTGTCGAAAGCCTGTAATCGTGCTACACGCTGTCTATTAGGGGAGAAAGAAAATCTCTCCTGAAAGCCAAGCCATTCGCCTACGCCAGAATATTTCGCCTAAAAATAGAATATAATTAGGTTTATATAACCCTAACTGCCTTGCATTTCTCCTAAAGATGTGCTATAATTAGGCGAACGAAAAGGAGGCGTAGGCGAATGCGGCAATTTGATTACAGCAAACTGAAAGCAATTGCATGGGACAGCGAGGTACTTTCTCTGGTAGCTCAGATCCACGAGTGCAAGGGACGGCAGGAAATGTATCTGGCGCAGAAACCTGCGGCTTTGGATCGGCTGGTGGAGATTGCCAAGGTGCAGAGTACCGAGGCTTCCAACAAGATCGAGGGTATTGTTACCACCAATACCCGAATCAAGCAGCTGTGCGAGGAAAAAACCACGCCCCGGAACCGGGACGAGGAAGAGATCAGCGGCTACCGGGATGTGCTGAACACAATCCACGAGAGCTATGAATACATCCCTCTGACAGCAAATTATATCTTACAGCTCCATGGGATGCTCTATCATTACTCCGGCCGTGGCATCGGCGGGCGATTCAAGAATGTCCAGAACTATATCAGCGAAACCCATGCTGACGGCACAACCTTTGTCCGATTTACACCGCTGGAGCCCTATGAAACGCCGGATGCTGTTGCAGCCATCTGCGAAAGCTACAACAAGGCCATTGACGATGGTATCATCGATCCCCTGCTCCTGATTCCCATTTTCATCAATGATTTTCTCTGCATCCATCCCTTCAACGACGGCAACGGCAGAATGAGCCGCCTGCTCACCACATTGCTGCTATACCGCAGCGGTTATGTGGTTGGACGGTATGTGAGTCTGGAAGCTAAAATTGAGCGAAACAAGAATGTGTACTACGATGTTCTGCACATCGCCTCTACCAAGTGGCACGAAGGTGAGAACGACCCAGTTCCGTTTATCAAGTATATTCTGGGTACCATTCTCTCCGCCTACCGTGACTTTGAGGACCGGGTGCAGCTGGTGGATGAGAAGCTACCCGCCGTGGACCTTGTCCGTCAAGCTGTTCAGAAGAAGGTCGGCAAGTTTACCAAGAGCGAAATCATGGAGCTGTGTCCCTCCATCAAGAAGGCCTCGGTTGAGAACTCCCTGAAGAAGCTGGTAGAAAACGGAGAAATCACCCGACATAGCAGCGGAAAAAACACCTTCTACACTCGGAACAATTAAGCATAGCCGTGGCAACGTTTTGGCAACAAAAAATCAGATAGCCTCTACTATCTGAATAATGAAAATAATGCCAATACCCTGAACTAAATCCCATAAGCAAATCTGTTTAGAAAACTTTTGGCAGGAGCGAGTGGGAATGAGATAATCCAATAATCATAGGGCCTGTTGCAAAATACGCCCATGAAAAAACCACATCGACCATCCCAAAAAGGGCTTGGCTGATGTGGTTTTTTGCATTAGAATTAAACTACTATGAAAAACTCTGAAACGCAGTAAGCGCTCAATAACCCACCGCCTAGCATCTTCTGCACATCCATGAGATAATATCCCAAATCTCGAAAAACTCACGGTGAGTTTTTCGAGAAACGAAACAGGGATGGTGTCAAATGGGAGAAGTATTAGCGGTGCGGGATGCGTATCGGGCACAGGAATGGGCAATGCTCATACAAGAATGCAGTACCAGCGGATTGACGAAGCGGGAATTCTGCCAACAGCGTGGGATTTCTGAGAAAAGTTTTTACTATTGGCTAAAGAAACTGCGGACGCAGATGGTTGGGGCTGCCGCACCACAACTGGTGCAACTGGAACCACCGCCGGCAAAAGACAGTATTCTTGAGATTCACTACCGGGGAGCAGAGATGAAGTTGCCGGATGGCGTGGATATGGATGCCGTTGTGGCCTTGCTTCGCTCCATTCAATCGCTATGATGGATCTGTCCAAAGTCCGCAGCTACTACATTGCCTGCGGCTACACAGACCTCCGTCTTGGGATTGACGGACTGGCCGCAGTGGTGACCCAGCAGTATGGTGGCCAGCTGAATGAAGAAAGCCTATTTCTGTTCTGTGGCCGCAGGGCAGACCGAATTAAGGCACTGTACTGGACAGGAGACGGCTATATTCTTCTGTACAAGCGGCTGTCCAACGGCAGATTTCAGTGGCCCAGGTCAGAGGCGGAGCTGAAGCTGCTGGATCCCCAGAGCTTCCGCTGGCTCATGGAAGGACTCCGAATAGAGCAGAAAACAGCCATCCGCAAAGGAAAGCCCAAGGATTTGTTCTGACGAAAATATTCTAAAAACCGCATATTTCCCTGTACTTTATCATGGATTTATGGTATAATAAATCCAGGATAAATCTACTTTCTAGGGGTGCGAGCCATGGCCGCAGCGGATAAAAAAATACATATACCGCTGCGGAAGTAGCGGAACTCATTCGTCCTCTGGAAGATTCCATAGCACTGCTCCAGAAGGAAAATGCGGAACTGAAACGGAAGCTGGAGCACATGAACGAGGTCTTTGCCAATGCCCAGAGAGCCCGGTTCGGTCAGTCCAGCGAGAAGAACAGCTATGAACTCCATGCCCTTCAGGCAATTAAAATCTTTTTTAAAGATTTTAATTGGAGTTCAGTATTAATCCATCAACTGATGTTCTGACATTCCTTGCACATACTGTTCCAAAGCACCACCAAGTACCAACTGCGCATATTCCAGCGGCTTATTATAGATTAGCCAGTCCAGATTAGATCGTTGGGCCATATTATCGGCAACCTCATTCTCTACGGCAATGGTGTCGATGGCGGTCATGCTGCCATCGGTGAATTCCTATTTCACACAGGCAGTATCCATATTGAACTCACAAGAAATCAGCTTTTTCATATCCATATTTCTCCTAAATGGTGATGGTCGCTATGTACCGGACTTTGATTTCATGCCCCACAGCAGTCCTGTCTTTACGGGTATAGTTCGCAGTTCGTATGGTACACATCTTCTTGACCATCTGGCCGCCGACGGAGCCGGCTTCGCGGGAGGTCAGGTGACCGTTGTAACCGTTGGTCAGGTTCACGCCAACCTCCCTTGATGTCTCTTTTACATAGTGAACGTCAAATTGCCTCAGATTGTTCTGAAATCACCCTGTTTTGAGGGAAATTTTGAAGGGGTTCAAGATGCAGACACCCAATGAATTTGTAATATATTTTAACACTTTGCTGATAGGCGGCATTTTTCCGGGGTGCTTTGACGTACCCATCGGGTAATAGCTTAGGCCCCACTTCAATTTTTTCGACGAAAGTTAGGAGCGTATCCCGATCCAGAACATCAATGGTGGAGTATTGCCTGGCAAGATCAAAGAACCTTTTGTAATTGGAACGGATGTCATCGTCAGGGGGCGGCGCACAGAGAACTTCCAAAGCTTTTTCAAGGCCGGAGGCTTCTTTTTCAAGGTCGGCGACCATGACTTCCAATCTGGAATCAGCCAGCTTCCCTTCGGCATTGTCGGTGTACAGCTTTCCGATTGTCCGGTTAATGACATTCAGGCGTGCCTTGGCTTTTTCGATTTTTGCCTCACGCACCTTTTTGGCGGATTCGTCGTTGATTTCTTCCAAGACCTGATTTACCAGCTTACTGATTTCTTTGTCAGACAGCTTGATTAGGCTGTTCAAATCCTGACGAACCACTTCAAGAAGGTCGGCATATTTAATATTGACGCCCTCGCAAGGGTTTTCAAACCGCTTGCTCTTATGATTGCAGGAAAGAAACCAGTATTTTTCGCGCTCGCCCTTGTAAACCGTCCCGGAGGAACACAGCGAATATCCACAGCGGCTGCAAACGGCGATACCACCAAAAATGCTTTTCCGTACGTGGTCGTATTGACGGTAGTCACGGCTGCCTTTTCCGAGGTTTGCTTGTGCCCTGTCAAAGGTCATTTGGTCAACGAGAGGTTCGTGCGTGTTGGACGTTATGGCCCAATCTTCCTGCGGAATGGAAATCTTTCTGCGGGACTTAATGCTTGCCTTGCGGGTTTTCCCAAGCAGCGTATTGCCAAGATAAACCTGGTTCTTGATGATCCGTTTTACCGTGGTGTAATTCCAGCAATCCGTGGCGCGGGCGGCACCTGTGTCGGAAAAGTTGTCGCGGTATAGTACCCGGTACTTAAGAGGCGTAATCACACCGGCTTCCGTAAGATCATGCGCAATTTTGATGCAGGAGTCGCCTGCGGCGGAGCGTTGGAAAATCTGCGCGACGATTGGCGCGGTTTCCTCGTCCGGGATCAACCGATCTCTGTTGCGGGGGTCTTTCTTGTAGCCAAAGGGTGGGCAGGCACAGTATTCGCCTTTGCTTCGTTTCATCCGCAAAACATCCTTAACCTTTCTGGAACCGTCACGCAGGTATACCTCATTCATTGCGAACTGAAAAGGAGCCATGATATTCTCCAATTCAGAGTCGAAATTGTCAGCGATGGCTACATAATGGATCTGGTGCTCCGGAAAGAACTGCTCGGCATAGTAGCTGGCCTCCCGCATATCACGCCCCAGACGGGAGAGGTCTTTGGTTATGACCATGTTTGCTTTCCCGGCCTGTAAAGCTTTCATCATTTTCTGAAAACCGGGACGTTCAAAGTTGCTGCCTGACCAACCGTCATCGACAAAGGAATCCAGAAGAACGATTCCTCGCTGAGCGCAGTAGGCTTCAACGATTTTCTTCTGGTTAATGATACTGGCAGAGGACTGCCCGTCCTGCGCTTCTTCCTGAGACAATCTATAGTAGGCGTAGGCAAGGGAGAGAGAAGTTGTGCTTGTATACCTCCTTAGAGAAAAATTTGCAGTTGGAAAATGGTTAGATGTTGTTGAATTCATTTAGCATACCTCGTCGTTGAGGTGCTTTCGCCTGAATTATACACATGGGGGGCCGGAGTTGTCAAAGGTAAAGACTGGCAATGTGCTTGGCGAATACGCTCACGGATCAGATCGGAAGGTGCTTTTTCACCGACAAATTCACGTTGAACAACGTATGTTATATTGTTAATCTGAAGCTTGCCCATATTTTCCCTCCAATCTACATGGTTGATTTTTCCCATTTATGGGGAGCGTTATTCCGCCGGGACTGTTTGCGGAGGACTGTGTAATCCCAGCCAAAGCGAACGCCGCAATAGGAACACAGTCCTTTACTTGCTGAAAGGAATCGAGCCTTCGGATTGTGACATCCGAGGCGCTACCAAAGTATCTGGCACATACCGGACACAGTGTAAGTTCTAAAGCTGCGGAACGGACAGCGGAGTCAGGTTGAGGGTAGTTCATAGCGTGACCTCCTTAACCATATAGCAGCCGACCGATTTTCTTGAGACGCTTGTAGACGGCCTGAACGCTTATATGGAAAACAGCGGCGGCTTCGCGGACAGAAAATCCCTCAAAGGCAATCAGCGTCAGCAGCTCTTTATCATCACCGGACAGCTGCAGGAGACGGCCATACAGTGCTTCGTCCTGAATCTGGTCAATCCAGGCATATTTTTGGGGGACGGTTGAATAGGAATCACAGGTGTAGTAGCCAAGTGCAAACAAGTCCAGACCGCAGCTTCCTTCTTCAAAATTAGGACTGTCAAGACTGACCAGAGCGTGTTCTCTTTCTCTGCGTGTACAGTTGAATTCCTCTTTGTCAAATTTATATATATCTGCGATGGCGGTTTCTGACATTCCCGCGTGGCTGTACGCCTTGCGCAGATATGTCCAACGCTGATCAAATGCGTGCTTTTCCCGATTGTAGTTGTAAACCATAGTAATCTCCTTTGAATTTTGATTTTGGTTAGGTCAAAATTCCGGAGATCAGGGGTATTGTGCCAGATATTCCTGCCAGAGCGTAAGAAACATAAGAAGTCCTTTCCGCGGAGCTATCCGGGAAAGGACTTCTTTTCATCGTACAAAGCGCAGCGGGCAGCAAAAAGCACCGTAAAAGTGGAATCAAAATGGGTATGGTTATCCCATTGATTCCGACTTTGTACGGTGCTAGGGCAGTCTCGATCATAGATCGGCTCCGCATACGCGAATGTAAGTCGTGTTATTCAGTTAGTAATATTTGCCTTTCAGACGGGCAATGCCTTTCTGTTTACGGAAATAGGCAAGGTTGATTGGGTCTTGGGCCTTGCATTTTGGACACTTGGGGCGGACGTGGCCGACCGCATCTGAATACACCTTCATAATTGGAAAATTACAGCGGGGGCAACGGATTTCACGAAGTGTCAGCCATGATGCCTCGTTGGCCGACCGAATCAACTTTTCCTGTTTTTCAGGCGCAGTCTGAGCTGGCCTGCGGCATGGTGAATATCCGCTCATGTCGCCTGCCTCATTTTCAGAACGTACTCCTGTATGTCATGACGTTCTACCATATTATACTTTTTCAGCTGGATAAGCAGAGCTGAAAAGGAGACACCCAGTTCGTCGGCCATAGCGTTTACTGCCGGTTTGGTGCTGGGAAGAAGCACACACTCTCCATAGATGGGAATGCGCTGTCTCCTGACATGGCGGCGCAGTGTGCTTTCGAGAAGCGGCTTGGGCATGAGCAACAGGGCAGCCATTGTGTTGGCCTGACATTCCCCCAAAGTCATACGCTCCTGCAGCTCCTGAAAGCTGTAGCTCCGCTCGCTATCGTAGTCACGGTCAAAGCAAGCTGGATTATGCAGAGGGTCTGCGCGGTTAATCAGGACATGGCCAATTTCATGGGCAAGGACAAACCGCCTGCGGCAGTTCTCTGCGGGACGCTGCAAAAAAGAATCCAATATAATCGTATCCTTTGGAAAGACAACCCCAACCCGTTGATTTTGCCGGTTTACATATAGAGGATACGAACCATTCGACAGGAAACCAATCTTGTCCATGTCTTCCTCCATGATCTGCTCGTACAGAACGGACAGGCCGAGAAAACGGGCTATGCTGTCAATATCGATTTGACCGGATTCCTGATGGCCGCAGGCCACGTGAATCAGACCGGAAGCAATTTCTTCAATCTCTTTGTTTGAAATAAATACTTTCATCGATAAACCTCCTCGTGGTGAAAAACCGCACCTTTTGAGAGGAAAAAGGTGTTCCAAGAACGTGCACAGCTCTAACTAGACAGAGCTACAGGCGATAGCGGCTTCCTACCTCCTGCATGAGTGGAATAGCCCTGTGAGCAAGAGCTTTTTACTTCGGGTGCCTTTATTATAGCTGGTGGCGAAAATGTTGTCAAGAACAAATGTTTGAATATAATAAAAGAGTCACAGAACTGCGACTCTTTCAAATTGACAACGGTGAAAAGTTAGACTATAATCGAATTAACATAAAAAAGGTGGGGAAAACATGGAGATTAGTACGCCACAGAAGGTAAAGCTGCTCAAATTGATGGAATTGCTGCGTGAAAACAGTGACGGGGAGCATCCGCTAAAAACAAATGAGCTATGTGCTATGCTGGGGGAGGCCGGAATCTCTTGTGACCGCAGAACATTGAGCAAGGATATCGCTGTACTGAACGACTGCGGGTATGAAATTCTCTCCACAATGCAGGGACATGATAAAGCGTACTACATTGCGGATCGTAGCTTCTCGCTTGCGGAACTGAAAATACTGATTGACGCGGTTCAGGCGGCATCTTTTATTTCGGAATCCAAGACGAAGAATCTGATTGATAAGATTGCGGCCTTGGGCAGTAACCACCGTGCGGAGCTTTTGCGGGGAAGTATGGTATGCTTCAATTCCAGAAAGCACAGCAATGAGCAAATCTATTACTCTGTGGAATCCATGGAAGAAGCTCTGCGGAAGCATAAAAAGGTGTCGTTTATTTACTTTGATTTGAATGAGAACAGGGAGAAGGTATACCGCAGAGAAAAGAGCCGCTACATTGTTGACCCGGTGGCACTGGTCTACAATGAGGACAATTACTACCTGATGTGCTTTTCGGCAAAGCATAACGATGTCGTCAATTACCGGGTAGACCGCATGGAACAGGTGCGCGTAGAAGCGGAATCCGCAGATCAACGGGCTGTGATTCACGCCTCCAATGTCGCGGATTACACAGAGCAGGCATTCAAGATGTATAACGGAAAAACGGAGACGGTCACGTTGGAGTTCAGTAAGGCGTTGATTGGTGTTGTCTACGACAAATTCGGTGAGGATACCGAAATCTGGCAGGAAGAAGATGGGAAGTACACAGCCAATGTCAAGGTACAGATTAGCCCAACCTTTTGGGGGTGGCTGTTCCAGTTTGGGGGAAGGATGCGGCTGAAGATGCCTATGGTGCTGCGGGAGGAAATGGAGCGGCAGCTGGAGCTGCTTGCGGATACGAATAAGCACGGGGAGTAGGCAACTGATGGCGGCGGCTCCAGCATTGTGCTGAAAGAATATGCCAATTTAGGGAGGCTTCTTTATGTACAGAAGTGATATGAATATAAAGCATACCAACAAATCTCACCTTTATTGGGGTATCGATAAGTCAAGCGGCGATGTGGTGTATATTGATGATGTTTCCTAGATTACTTCATCATTCATGAATGTATCTTCCTATAACTACGCGAGAGTTGACTGCCAGATGATTCCATAGTTTCACAGACTTGGAAGAATTCACACTATTTGTGTTATGCTGCCTGCATCCATTTCCATCAAATAAAGAATGTTTGCAAAATACCCCAGTATTAATTGATAATCCTTTATGTATCGACGAATAGCTGGTTAACATTTGCAACCACGGTGCCGCTCAAACTGGAGTGGGTAATGTTGACGCACTCATTTTCAAAAGGCGACGGTAAAAAAGACGATAACGCCCGCATGCTCCGGCGCTTTCCTTCTCAATAGCCAACAGAAAAAGGCCCGTAAATCTTGGGCAAATGAAGAAAAGAGGTCTCCGATTTTGAAAACTTTGTTCAAAATCGAAGACCTCTTTAATTCACGGCATGGGGTGCGCTTCCATCTCTGCGCGGAGTAGGGTTTCGACCTCCCCGGCGGTGGAACAGTTACAAACTGCCCGGGCCAACTGGGCCATCTCTGAGGACGCCATGGCAGCCAGACGCCGCTTGACCCGCCCCATAGCAGAAGGATTCATGGAGAGTTTTTTCACGCCTAGACCCACAAGGGCTGCTACGGCAGCCTCGTCGCCGCCCAGTTCGCCGCAGAGAGAGAGGAGCTTTCCACGCTCAAGGAAACACCGGGCTGTTTGCTCAATCAGCCGGAACAATGCTGGATGGTATTTTTGGTAATATGACTGAACCGCCGGGTTCATCCGGTCCGCCGCCAGTAAATACTGGCATAGGTCATTGGTGCCTAACGACGCGAAGTCCACTTCCTCCACCACCCGGTCCGCCATCATAGCCAAAGATGGGATCTCGATCATGACCCCAAACTGCACATTCGGGGAGACGGGGATCCCTTCTCGCTCCAATTGAGCTCGGGTTTCCTCGACGGCTGCCCGGGCAGAACGGACATCCTCCAGGCTGCCTACCATCGGGATCATTATCCAGAGCACTCCATATACGCTTGCCCGAAGTGCTGCGCGCAATTGGGTGCGGAAGATCTCCGGATGCTGCAGGCCCAGGCGAAGAGCCCGCACGCCCAGAAATGGGTTGTCTTCCTTGGGGAGAGGGAAATACGGCAACGACTTGTCCCCCCCGATATCCAGTGTTCGCAACGTCACGGGCCGAGGCGCGAAGGCCTCCAGTACCCGTCGGTATGCCTGAAACTGTTCCTCCTCCGTGGGAAAGGCGCTCTTCTCCATGTATAGAAACTCCGAGCGGAACAGGCCGATCATATCCGCGCTCTCGCAACGGGCCAGTTCCTCAGGTCGGTCAGAGCCAATATTCGCTCCCACGGCGATCGGCTCCCCGTTCGCTGTAAGGCATGGCCGGGCGAGAAACTCTTCGTCCCTTCGCTTCTCTTCCTTCTGTTGCGCCGGTATGTCCTTATAGGCGTTCCACTCCTCTTCGCCTGGATCAAATATTACCAGCCCTTGATCGGCGTCTAGGATTACTGCTTGACCATCTCTGGCGACGCGGAGCAGGTCGGAGATTCCCGTCACCTCCGGGATGCCGTGGCTTCGGGCGATTATGGAACTGTGAGAAGTCATGCCTCCTACCTCAGTGATGATCCCTTTCACCAGGGAAAAATCCAGGCGTGCCGTGTCAGATGGCAATAGGTCGATGGCGGCTATTACCACAGGCTCCTCTTCAGAGACTCTATCATCTTCTGGCACGTAAGCCCGTAGCAGCTGGCGACAGACATCCTCTAGATCTGCGGCGCGCTCCCGCATCCGCTCGTTCTTGGAGCGAAGCAGCCTGGAACGGTATTTTTCCAACGTCGTTTGCACCGCCAATGGACCGCAGATAAGTTCAGAACGGATCTGTTCCGTTACCGCGTCCCGGATGGCCTCATCCGAGAGCATGTCCCGCTGAGCCAGCATGATATCCCGGGAAGCGCCCTCCAGCCGCTCCAAGGCCCAATCAGCTCGGGTTATAGCCTCGGAACGTGCCGCAAGGAAGGAAGCGATCTCTCCTTCCGTCTCCTCCGGGGCGATCAGTCCCCGAGAAACAGCTGTCTCCTGGGGGTGATAGAGCCTCAGCCGGCCCAGCGCTACCCCCGGCGATGTGCCGATCCCCTTGCATTTCATCTCCGTCTCTCCTTAACTCATTCGCCGAAGCCGCTTTCGATCAGGGCGACCAGGGCATCCACTGCCTCATTTTCATCCGCGCCCTCGGCGCACAACTCCACCATAGTCTCCGGCGCCATGGCCAGAGAGAGGATCTCAATGATGGACTTGGCATCCCCCGGCTCGTCAGGATAGTCCGTGAGATTGGTAATCGTGATCCGGGACTTGTACTTCTTCGCCTCCGCCACAAAATCCGAGGCAGGCCGCGCGTGAAGGCCCGTCTTGTTGACGACCATCGTACTTCTTTTGTACATTGCTTCTCTGTCCTCCTACTCTAAATATGAGAGAACCTTTTTAGTCTTGTTCTGCACAAAAAAGAGCCAAATGGCTCTTTTTTATGCGGTGTTAATTCAAGCGTTGCCACAGGTACACCGAAGCGGTACTTGCTGACGCACTCGTTATACTTATCTTAAGACTGACTGGCACATCCTGCGATACGTGTATTGTTTGCCCTTTACCGCGATGCAAACGGAATTGAGCACATCAGGAAGAGCGACATTCTCGTTCACACCGGCATCACCAAGCATGCACATATCTGCTCCGGCCGTCCTGTTGTCAATGGCTATTCTCTTGATCGTCTCAACGTCGGTTCCTTCCTGAGAATTGTGAATACCTACATTGACAAGCGCTCCAGCTTTATGAATAATATCGGCTAAGGTGCGAACATACTCAACCGTGAAGCCAGGCAAGCTTCCCGCAGCAGGAACATCAATGATATCCGCCCCCGTATCGGCAAGAGCTTTCGCAAAATCCGGAGTCAACAAATTCCGGATGTTATACGGCTCGTCCTTTGCATAAATCAAACCTGGCCCGTGAGGAATACCGGAGTGAATAATTACGCGCCCGGCTGCACGCTTGACCATTTCGCGTGTGGTTTCGCAATACTGTTTCGGTTCACCCCATCCCCCCATGTGAATAATGTCAAAACCTTGATCTATCGCGAGCTCAAAGTCATCCCATGTTGTCATTGGAAGGCCCGCGACATTTCGCTCCTGGCTGTCCGCGTAGCCAGTGTCAATAGTATGACCGCCGTAAGAAGGCGGATCGAACATCATCGAGGCCGAAAGAGGTCTTCCTACCAAAGCCCGAATTTCTCTCGCCGTCCATCCTTTTCCGATTTGAATTTGAACGTCTCGGAATGGTTCATCGTCTTCTGGATTTTTTGATACAAGCCCCGGAAAATATGGTTTGCGGGGGTTGTACGTATCCAGGTATAGAATATCCGAACCAAAAGCGGCGCAAACCTCGGCGTTGGTGACATATTGGAGATAATTGGGGCCGCGGACTCTGGACAGTGTGGTAACAACGCGTCCTTCACTGAGCCGGATTGCCTCCTTCAGTTCACTTGCTTTAAGAGCAAGCATTTCCTGTGGTGTGCATTCATTCAAACTTTTCAGCATTTTATCACCTCATTACAGATTCACACAGTCTGCGGTAGATGTGCCTGTGACCTTTTAGGGCTACGCACATTGCCTGCAGCGTTTCCGGCAACGCCATTCCATTATTTACGCCGGTATCACCCATCACCTGAATATCCGCTCCAATGAGCTTGTTATCAATTGCTATTCTGCGGATCGTGTTTACATCCGCGCCTTCCTGCGCGCTGTGAACCCCTATGGATGCAAGCCCCCGTTCCTCATGCACCGCATCAATAATGTCGCCGATGTATTTCATATCAAAGCCAGGGAATGTTCCTACTCCCGGCATATGAACAATCTGTGCGCCGTTCTTGACAAGCTTTGCTGCAAGCTCCTTGTCAAAAAGCTTACGCATATCGTAGGGGATGTCCTGTAAATAGTTTGCTCCCGGGCCCGACATAAACCCGACTTCAAAAACTGCCCTGCCATTTATTTGATCGGCAACACTTTTTACCAGGTCAACAAGTATCTCGGGTTTCGCCCAGCCATATACGCCTATAATATCGAATCCCTCTTCGATTACTTTCTCTATGTTTTCTCTGCTGGCGTAAACGCCGTTATATTTGACTTTGTTGAGGTTCCCACTGCAATCTGGATCGATATAAAGACCGCATGCCAGGGGTCTCCCGATAAGAGTACGAACATCTCTTACCGACCAGCCCTTGCCGATTCCCGTCGTAAGGAATTTGTACGGAGTATCATCTTCGGGATTCTTTGAAGGGAGCCCCGGAAAAACAACGTTGTCTGGGTTATGGCCGTCCAGAAAAACCACATCACAGCCAAAGGCGGCGCAGACCTCTGCATTGGATGTATCCTTGAGGTAATTGGGCGCGGCACAGTTGGCAAGGCCCTCTACTGTTCTGCCTTCGTCCATCTTCATGGCGTAAAAGAGCTCTTCGGAAGTCAGCTGAAGCATTTCTTTTGGGGAATAATTTAAAAGTCTCTTAATCATTGTTTTCTCCTTTCTCTTTGTCAAATGGTTTGCGGCTGGATTCGTTAGCAAAAGACTCATATGCTTCCTAATCGATAAACCTGAGTATTCTCCGCCTTTTCGGTGTATCTAACAGTTCACCATCAATCTCAAATACAGCGTTTTCTTTCAGTAAATAATAAAGCAAAAACGTTTTTTGAAAATGGTCCGAATCCAGTGTAATCCAGATTGTCTGATCTCCATTTTTTGCGCGATATATGATATCTAGATATCCCTTTTCATTAAATCTCGCATTGATTTTTTCCAGTGGCACATCATAGGTAAAGCCGAACACCAGTTTACCGCCCTTGATCCACAGCCTTTGACCGAAGTATATCTGTGATTGGCTGATGTCTTCGCCGCCGTATTCTTCTTCCAGATATCTTGTATAGGCTTCTTTCAGGCGATCCCAGAGCAAATCAAAGTCCTGTACCTGACTGCGTCTGAGGCAGTATTTTTCGTTACGGGCAATTTCTATTGTGATTATCATATCTGTCCATAATGGTATGACAAACCAGGCCCGTTTGGTTATTCGGACACACTCTATGTTTTTGATTTTTGAATACGGATAAAACCGGGAGTTGCTACCGAGGATCTCTATTCCATCACTTTTGAGTTTAATATCGACCGTCTTTTTTCTGTCTATCGCCGTCGACAGAAGGATTATTGCGCAAAACATATAAATGTAATTGTACTTATCGTTATTCTGTGACAGCTTTGTGATCGCGAACAAAAGCACGAGGAGCGGAATCAGGATGGTTATCACGTCAACTAGCTGTGACCTTCTTTTTTTATGAAGCTCGTGAAAAAAGATATGGTCAGTTTCCATAAAGGTTGCCTCCTGACGGAGTTATCCATTCAATAAGTGAAAAATATATTCGGTATCGGAAATATTTTTCAGCTTTTCGAGTTCGTTGTCATCTTTTAATGCTGCGGCAGCAATTCTCATAACCTTTAAGTGTATACGGTTATCTATTGCAGCAACGCCGATCAGTAGCGTTATCGGATTATCATCCTTCTGCGGAAAAAACACCGGTGTCTTAAGAGTCAGATAGCTGATACCATTCTTAAGCGCCCCATCCTGCGGACGTGCATGAGGCATCGCGACCCCAGGCGCCACAAGCATATAAGCCCCTTCGACCTCGACCATGTTTATCATTGCATCGATATAGGACTCCGTAATAGCGCCTGCATTCAGTAAAAGCTTGCCAGCTTGGCGAACTGCATCGCGCCAGTCTGCTGCCTCATAACCGAACTCAATGGATTCTTTCGCCAAATACATACTTTTTAGTCCCCCCCACCCGTAATCACCCGGCTTTTCAGATGACTTTCTTCAGCCAGCCAACCTCAACAAGTGCGTCACGGATCTCACGTACTATCTGGTCCTGCTTTGCCAAGTCGCGGATCTCGATCACAATCGTGTTCGGCATCATTTCTCGAAAGTCGTTTGCCCTTAGACCGACTGTAACAATGATATCCGGATCCCTGCTCCTGTCCCCGCGGGGGCTGTCCTCAACGGTGGGCTGAACATCAATATCAAGTTCACTGATTCCCAATGTCTTGAATGCTTTTTCAACCGCCATTTTTATCATGATGCAGGTGCATGCTCCCACAACACAAAGAGTGTTAATGGTTACCGGTCTTCTATTAAAAGGGGGGGTCATCAGATACTTTTCCATTTTTTCTCCTTCTTTCTTCTTTAAAGTTTACAGAGTTCCGAAGGGAATAGCTCTGTTGCCAAACAGTAATCTGCCAATAGCAATGATTATCGGATAAAGGATAATGAAATCGTCCGCTTCACCATTGACGTTACAATAGTACTCCATGCCATAGAACTGGCCACCAAGGACCTGCGCAATAACCTGACCGAAAGCCATAATAGTGGCAACGATCAAAGAGCTAATGATCACACCGCGCAGACCGCCCTTCTTGTTAGCAAACACAGCGACGCCAGCGCCAGACATGAAGAGGGAGGCAACGAGTGGGAAAATCGTCGCAAAACCAGTAAACCTAAACACGAGCATGTATACGATGAAGAAAAGAATGGTGAGGGATGACCCGAGCAGCACCGAATTTGAGCCGAACGGGAAAACCGTAGGTACATCCAGCGCAGGGCGGGAGTTGGGAATGATTTTTTCAGAGATGCCACTAAACGCGGGAATGAGTTCGCCCATCATGGCACGAAGACCATAGTTCATTGCCAGGAAGCCGCCGGCAAAAACCGTTGCCTGAAGGACGATCCAAAGCCAGGGAGAAGTTGTGATTCCGGCGATTTCCATAACTTTCTCGCTGCCACACGCGAGCCCGAAACCAACCATAAGCAGGATCTGGATAAAGGTTACCGCGCACCCGATATCACGAAGGAACGCAACTCCCTTTGGGAACTGGATATCTTCGGCGTCCTTCTTTTTGTTTCCAAAAATCTTTGCGGCAAAGCTGGCGATAAAAACTGCACTTGCAGACTGATGGCCATATCCGGCGAGGTCATCGCCACGCAGATCCTGAATCAGACGGCTGGTGATGATCGGGTTTACCGAATACCAGATTGCCGAAAGCACTGAGCCGAATAGAATGACCGTCAAAACGTTAGTCTGCCCATAGACGATTACTGCAATACCTGTTGTAAGAACAGCCTGCCGAATAAGGAAATGCCCACCGCCCATGTAAACATAGCGATACTTTTTAGGAATCAAAAAGCGTTCAATAAGCAGATGGCCGAAAAAACCGAGGCCGATTACTGGGCCATAGTATTTACCATAGCCACTTATAAAATCGCTGTTCAGCGTCATCGCCGGGACATCGAATATATGGGCCATCATAGCCTGCATATAATTGATGACACCGCAAAACGCACCGATGCCCATCACGAAGATCTGGTAGCCAATGATACACTTGACGAATCCCTGGATTATCTGTCCGAATGTTTTTTTCTGCGCAACTAGTCCGATAACAACCACCAAACCGATGATAATCGGAGTACTTTGAAGAAGGTTGTTTATGATCCAATTAAAAATCGTACTGAGCATTATGCTGATAACCCTCCTAATCCCAATTCATTATTATTTTGTCTGGAGTAACGGAACTTACCTGACGACCCTATTTCTTCCTATTGCGTATGCTACCAGTTCAACTTTCACCCTCCTTCGACAGCGTATCATCATAGCCGCTGGCTGTGTGCTCGATCGAAATGATCCGTGGGTTAGCGCAAACTCTCAAAATCCGGTATTTCGATGAATCTCCCGTTGCTCATAGCGGATTCATGTGCACATATTCCCACAGCATTCCAGTACGCGCCCAATATATCATCCGGATAAGGGCGTCTTTCTTCGAGAATAGATTGAACAAATTCATGCACCAAGTGCGGATGAGAGCCTCCGTGCCCACCTCCCTGTTGAAATGAAAGATGTTTGTTTTCAAGGTTGTAAACCGTTTTCTTTGTATATTTGCGGATCTCTTCGGGCAGCAGATGTGCATAATCCGGAATGGTAATCCGCTCCTCCGAAATATTTGCTGTCCTTCCGTTTTTTCTTATACCTTCATGACGAACAAAAAGCACGGGCTCTTCCTTCCCTATCTGCTGCCACTCGAAGCTTTGTTTCTCGCCATAAATCCGGAAGCATTCAGAGTAACCTCTCGCCACATCATATAAAAAGCGCTCGACCTCTACGGTCAAATCGGAGTCTTCAAAGGCAACAAGTGCCACTTCAAATGCATAGTTGCAGCCATATTGCTGCGCCAGCTCATCTCGTATTTTTCCCGAGCCTACCCCGTATACCCCTTTCGGCCGTTTACCCGCGAACATCAAACAAGCGGCGCAGGCGTGCGTAGGATGCAACAGAGGCGGGAATCCTCTCCAGTAAGACGGCCAGCCCTCCATATCCTGATAATGAGCGCCACTCATATACTGAAGCTTTCCAAACTCACCATTTTCAAGCTTTTCTTTTATAAAAAGAGTCTCCCTCTGGTATATTGTGGTCTCCATGAACATGTAGTTCTTCTCACTGGCTTTCCTGGCACGCATAACAGCATATAGTTCGTCCATTGTCATTCCCATTGGGATGGTACACGCGCAGTGTTTTCCCGCGTTCAAGACTTTGACTGAATAGTCTGCGTGTGTTGCGGGTGGTGTAACGATATGAATTGCATCAATTTCAGGGTTTGAAAGAAGGCTTTCAAACTCTTCGGTGCAGCATTCTTCGGGAATGTCATACCGCATTTTTGCGGTTTCCAATAAATCTTTGCTAAAGTCGCAGACGTACACTTTGTTCACACCCGGATGCTCCCGGTAAATTGGAACAAATTCCATCCCGAAGCTCAATCCTACGACAGCAACTGTTATTTTTTTCATAAAACACCCCTCATATGTATTGACTTATTTTTTTTGCGATGTTATATTAAAACCAATTCATCCTAAATTAAGGACAAAATGGACATATGAACTGGTACTTACTCGAAGGTTCGCCGAACATAATCAGTCTTGGTAGACTGAAAACAACAAACATCCATCCGGATCGCATCTTGCCTTTTTGGATACTTGGCATTGTTATAAAAGGCCAGCGGACAATTGTTGTCGGCGACTGTTCCTGCAAGTTGACCAGCGGCGATTTCTTTTTGCTTCCGGCTAACATACGTCATCACGGCATTGAGATCGACGATCACGAAGCTCTGTTCTTCCATTTCGATATGAAAGGCCGTGAGGTTGCTCCGGATTTTAACAATCATTCTCCGGATCATATACTGCTTCCCCTGTTCGGAAACACGCCCAAAGAACGCGCCTTTTTCCAAAACATTATTGGGCTGCATAGTCAGTATGCTAACAAACTCACGTCCGCTTCTTATATAAACAGCCAGTTTTACGCATTTCTTCAACAATTGAGCCTGTTTTGTCAAATCACCCATGTATATCCGAATAGTGAACACAATATTGGGTTAAAGCTGTTCAATTACATAAACGATCACTATAAGGAAAACATCTGCGCTGATGATTTTGAGAGGGAATTCTTCTTAAGCTACCATCATCTGAATCTGCTATTCAAAGCAAGATACGGTTGCACGATTCATCAGATGGTAATCAATCAGAGAATTGAATTTGCCTACATTCAGCTTGTAGACGGCAAGAGTATCGAAGAAAGCGCGTCGGAATCCGGGTTTGAGGACTATTTTTATTTTATCAAAGCTTTCAAAAAACATTGGGGCATTACTCCCGGTGAGTTAAGAAAGAAGTACTTCCCTTCACCAAACAGAAATAGGTTGCCTTGAAGACTGACACATGCTTTTACATATCCACAAATCCACCATGCTTCTAAAAAGATTATATTAGAGAAAAAGCACAAAAGCTATGTACATAAACAACAGATATATGGAAAAAACGGATGTTTAAATCCGTTCTTCCATATGTCTGTCTTGCTCTTTAGAGACCGGCGACCACCAGTTCGGCTGGTAGTTATAAAAGCTTATAGCAATAACATAGGGTGGTGAAGCTTTGTAGTATCCGCTCGAGTGAATTTGCCCTCTCTGGTAGTGTCAAGAGTTATGCGCAAAATTGATTATGGCTCTGGTAGAAATCTATTACAGGGGGCGGCTTAACCGCCCCTTGGTTACTTTTCAGCAGGCAGGGCGCAAATGGTCGAGGGCGGCGGTACGCCGCTCGTCTTGCCCTTGACCATTTGTGACCTGGCTGCTATCAGCCGACCTGCGGCTCTTGTTGATAAGGTATAATAAATTGCGCAAATTGAAAAGAGCATAAAAAAGTAGACACGGCTTGCCGGTCTCTGGTAGAATGAAGTTACCACACACACATTCTGAAAGGAGACAGCAAACCATGTCCAACAACATTGTACAATTCAACGAGGAAATAATCAAGGGGCAAATCAAAGAATTGGTCCGCGGCAGCGTAGAGGAGACGCTCAACGAGCTGCTGGAAGCCGAAGCGGAAAAACTCACCCAGGCTGCCCGCTACGAGCGCAGTGAGACCCGTCAGGGCTACCGCAGCGGTCATTATGACCGAAATCTTACCACCACTTCCGGGGATGTAACACTCCATGTGCCTCGTCTCAAGGGCATCTCTTTCGAGACTGCCATCATCGAGCGCTATCGCCGCCGGGAGAGCAGCGTGGAAGAAGCCCTCATCGAGATGTATCTGGCAGGTGTATCCGTGCGTCGGGTAGAGGACATTACAGAGGCTCTGTGGGGCAGCAAGGTATCTGCCTCCACCATCAGTGAGTTGAATAAGAAAGCTTATGTCAACATCGAGGCTTGGCGCAATCGTCCTCTGCAAGGCGGCAAGTACCCTTATGTGTATGTAGACGGTATCTACCTCAAGCGGAACTGGGGCGGCGAGTACGAAAATGTGGCCGTTTTGGTGGCAATTGCCGTCAACAAGGATGCCTGTTATTGAAGTTGTTCCTCATTATCTGAGCTCAGCGGATGCAAACAGAGTAGCTGTTGCTCTCTTTGGCGAAACAGATTTTTATGAAGCAGAACCAATGCTTTCTTCAAATTTTACAAAGGCTGAGATTCAAGAAAAGATTAACAGGTGGTCACAGTATACCAATGAAACGTCGATATATGAGTTATATGGCGATGTTGGTGATGCGGCAGACACTGTCAGTGTCGTAAAATCATTTATTGTTGATTATACAGAGCTCTACGAATCAGCATCCGATGAGAACCTACATAAAAAATGTCAATGGCAATCAAGAAAGAATCTTGCTATCTTTTATCAGAGGAAGAACTAAGTGGTTTAAATTTAGAAAATGATAACGACTCTATTCAAGCTACAGTAAAGGTCGGAGATGTTCGGTATATCTTTAATGCCTCTACAAGAAATAAAAAAGACTATAAGCTGAATAACGTAAGTGTGTCTTTGTATGATGGATTGAGTCCCAATATGATTGACGAAAGAATATTTCAGGCCAAGCTATGTAGAACGCAGGAACCGTCTGAAGCACAGATTTCCTCAATAAAAGAAAAGGCAGAAGGCATCCTTGCACAAATGGGGCTTGGAGATTGGCTAATTGATGAGTGTTATGTGAATACAAGTTATTTTGGCTCCATTCCTGAATATAAGGTGTGTCTCAATGCAGTGCTTGTTTTAGAAGGGGTGAAATCAAGTCGTCGCCCCCAATTAAACAATTTGAAAAGCGAAGAAGTATATGCTTCAAATTACTATATTTCAGATGTAAAGTTTGAATTTTCAGCTAATGGAGATTTGGTATCATTCAAAATGTATTCCCCTGTGGATATCAAAGAAATTGTCAATGGGAATGCTAGGGTGTTAAGTATAAGTGAGTTGATGGAAAAGGCAACAACCTATCTAGCCCTAAGTGATATTTACACATATGGTTTTGCTGCAGTTGACAGTATTGACGAAGAAGTAGGATGTAAAGTTAGCATAGCAAATATAGAATATGGTTTATCTCGAGTAAAAGTTCCCAATACAGATGAAAGTTATTATTATGTGCCTGCAATTACACTAGAAGGGAATATTGAATACTATGGTAAGCAGAGTGGAAATGTCTTCTATTTTAGTGAAAGTACCCCCATAGGCAAAGCACATAATGAAGTAGATGTCCATTATGAAGAAGTCAATTTTACCTACAGCGTGAAGAGTTCCTTTTATGTTGTCGAAAGAAAAGAATTGACAAAGGCATTGCATGACCGATTCTGCGTACTTGGTGGAATAGTGATCTATTCGCAGGTAAAGAAATACGATCCGATAGAAAAGTGTGTTTTTACAAACGGGGAAAAAGTTGGGTATGACAAACTGATCGTCGCATGCGGCAATCGAGAACCCCCTAGCGGTAGTTCAGCGGCAAAGCGTGAATGATAATGAATGGTAGGGAGAATAGACATGAGATGGGAATATTACGACTGGTTACCTGTTACGTTGTTAGCTTTAACAATCTTTTTTATATGGCTTTCCTGTTGGAAAGTAGAATATTTAAAGGATGATACTGGAGACGGGATACTGGATTTCTATACCCGTCTTAGCAATAAATACGTCCGTTTCAGCATTTTTTTCTTGGGAGCATTTTACTTCGTCACATTGCTTTCTGTCCTTTCAACAATCATTGTGATTTACCTAACAGCATTCGTTGAATCTAGAAGTGGGGAAAAAATATTTCTGTACTCGGTTATTTCGCTATTCTGTACCATTTTGAATTTCGTTATAAACTTGCGTGACATTTCAACTACATATAGAGCATACTTTATAAAATTTGAAAGTGAAATTTTGCGGATTCGTGATTTTCGTGACCACTGTTCGAGTGATTGTCCTCGTTATCAGAAGTTACACGAGATTAATCGCGAGGCAGAAGAGATGTTAAAGAATGTAATCAGGTAAGATGGAAGTCTTCCCTTGCCCATATGGAGTATCACGGGTTTACGGATTGGGCTACAATGATAGAACCTAGCCATGATTTCCACAGAATTTAGGAAAGGATCATCACCATGAGCGATGATATCTCTCTGCGTCAAAATACAGACGTAAAAAAGCTAACCGAAGTTCGACCGCTCAATCTCTTTATGGAACCGTGGTTATTCCCCACACACGTTTACCAAGCAATCAAAGTATTGGTGGATGCCGCGTTAACCTATTTGGTGATTTCGAGTGTGGGAGTATTACTATTTACCGTTCTGTACTGGATAATAGAAGACATCAGCGCACGCAGCAATGAAAGCTTTTGGGAGACCGGTTTGGCAGCAATTAAGCAGAGCTGTAAAGTTTATTGGGCCTATGGCGAACCAAAATCATCATGGCTAGCATTTATTGAAACAGTCTTCCGGGATTGCATCGGAGCCTGTATGCTGGGCAAAATCGTAAGCGGTATGATGATTCCCAATAATCCAATTGAATTCTCCCGATTTTTCATTGTTACAAAGAATTGTGAGATTAAATTAAGATACTGGATTATGCTCCCGGTTGGTGCACTCTTGCATGATTCAAAGCTTTGTATCCAGTTGATTAATGAGGATGAGTTTTACAAGGGTGAAGGAGAACTAAGGCCTGTAACTAAATATGAATGCAAATACTCAGGGATTCGCGGTATTCGCTCAGTAACGCTGGATCGCGAGATTAGTCGGGAGATCCTGAATAAACTGGAAAAAGAAGAATCAATGTATAAAATGGTGTTCATGTTGTCTGGGGCGCTGGTAGAGGGAAGACGGTATTTCTCTGAAAAAAGATATACAAAAGAAGATTTGCTGTATGCAGATGATTATCTGAGCATTCGTAAAGACGAGTACCCAGAGGGATTGGATAGGAAAAGAGAAATTCCGTATAAAATGTACATGAATTTCAATATGGCTTATGCAAAACTTAATGACGACTTGAAGATCTTTTTCAAGCCAACTAAGTACGTGAAGTCGAGAAAACGAAAATTAAAAGAGAAGAAAATAACGGAGACGCTAGAAATTGATCAAGCTTGGTATAACTGGATTTTCAAGGGATGTCAGGGAAGAATCAATAGAGCTATGAATAGGCTAATACTACGCCATTATGACAACGAAAAGCTAATATTTAAAGGCATGCTCTCAAAGTCTCGAAAAGGTGGGAAAAAGGAAGTGTGAAAAATGATATATAAAACATTGCCCTATCTATTCTCCGATATTTCCCACAATATTCTGTCATGCGTCAAAACCATTTGACGTAGACGACGCAGTAAGCCCACGCCGTTTTCTAAGATTATTGCTTATGCCTAGACCTGTCTCTTATACACATCTCCGAGCCCACGAGACCGATCAGTATCTCG
>ENA-OYYJ01000102-OYYJ01000102.1-human-gut-metagenome-genome-assembly--contig:-NODE-102-length-34653-cov-5.954419_pt1 | contig 34653 bp, 53 predicted proteins | sample MGYA00243248_ERZ653447 | MGnify/ENA primary metagenome ERZ653447 (study PRJEB26926, sample SAMN06165030) | human gut metagenome | biome: ENVO:00009003; feature: ENVO:2100002; material: ENVO:00002003...
TATTATACCTCTTTCCCGACCTTTTGGCTGTTCTTTCTTTGTGCGGGATTGCCCTAAATAATTGCGAGCGAATGTGTTGACAAGGATGGTTAGACTGGATAGAATCAAAGTGCCGAACCTTGACAACTTCAGTCTGACCATTTTCATTGTCAGCTCATTGACCTCAACAGAAAAGGAGCGTACAATGACTGAAATGAAAAATAACATCCGCCAGCATCCCAATGGGACATGGGAAGGACGCTACTATGACGTGGACGGCAAGCAGCACTCGCTATATGGCCGCACCAAAGCAATCGTCAAGGACAAGCTCGCCAGCAAGCGCGCAGAAATTGTCAGCGGCAACAGCATCACCGAAACTGACCTGACAATCGAGCAATGGGGTTGGGCGTGGATGCAGACATTCAAAGCCGGGAAAATCAAGCACTCAACAATGGACAACTACGAAAGTGACTTTCGCCTTCATGTCGTCCCCTATATTGGCATGTGAAACTGAAGGATTTAACAACGCTGATGATTCAGCGCGTGTACATCCTGCTGGAGGAGAAGGGACTATCTCCCAAAAGCATCCGCAACGTTCATGGCATGCTGCACGGTATGCTGGATAAAGCCATGAAAATGGACTTGATTCGGAAGAATGTCAGCAAAAACTGCGAACTTCCACCTATCCGCAAAACTGAAATGCACCCGTTGACCAAGGAAGAAATGGGCACTTTTATGACGCTGGCAAAGGATGACGAGTATTATCTGATGATGCGTTTCGACTTTTTCACAGGTCTGCGCGAGAGTGAGCTGATTGGACTTACTTGGGACTGTGTAGACTTTGAGAATCACACGCTTCGGATTTATCGCCAGTTCGTGCGCATCGCATCCGGCCCCGGCAAAGGCAAAATGATGTACACGTCGTTAAAGAACGGCAAAGAGCGCACCATCACCCTGACTGTAACCGCCCTGAATGTTCTTCGCGAAGCCAAGCGCAAGCAGAACGAGATGCATCTGCGCGCCGGAAGCAGCTGGCACAACGAGTACAATATGATTTTCACCCGCTCGAACGGTATGTTTGTCCGCTTCAAGACGCTGTACGTCCATTTCAAGGCGATTGTGAAACAGATGGGACGCCCAGGAGTCCGCTTCCATGATGTGCGTCATACTTACGCCACACTTTCCCTGCAAAGCCATGTTGACCCCAAGACGCTTTCCGAAGCATTGGGGCACGCAACCGTCGCTTTCACGTTAGACGTGTACGGTCATAGCAATGCCGACATGCGTCAGCAAGCCGCAGACCAGCTGGAGCGGCTCATCTGCCAGTATTAAAAAACAGCTGTCAAGAGGCAAGGCTGCTCTCCCCTCCCGACAGCTGTCTAAAACGCAACAATGGTACGTTTGATGGTACTTATGGGCAAAAAGAAAGCCGAAACCCTTGCATCTCCAAGGATTTCGGCTCGTGGAGCATTCCTCCCCGCAGTCGAACATTTTTACATCATTGCCGGTCATCTATTTGGAATGGTTGCCACGATAGACCAAGCGAAAAAAGCAAATTTCTGCTCGCAATTGCAAAAGCAATGAGGAGAACAAATCAAATCATAACCAAAAGCATTTTTTACTATATACCAGAATTGCTATGGCGCAAAAGCATGTTGCAGTGTATAATATCAGCTGTCGCCCCTACACTTTGAAGAAAGAAGGAATCACCATGATTTGCCCGAAGTGCAAAAGCGCCAACGTGTCCGTACAGGTCATTAACCAGACGAAGCTGAAAACGAAGCACCACAACATCTTCTGGTGGCTTTTCATTGGCTGGTGGTGGGTGCCGGTGAAGTGGGTGTTCTTGTTCCTGCCCGCGCTGATTGTCAAGATTTTTGCGCCGAAGCGCTACAAGACGAAGAACGTCGCCGTCACGATGTGTACCTGCCAGCAATGCGCGTACACTTGGAAGGCGTAAGAAAGAGCCGGGACTGCAAGGGGAAATTCTCCTTCGCAATCCCGGCTTTTCCTATGTCTGCCTGATTCTTTTGCCTATTGGCAGTGTTCAATTTTTGCTGCGGCGGGATGGGCGGTTAGCAATCTCGAAAAGTCCGTATCAAGCCGCAGCGCTTCGATTTTGCTGTTCAGAATGTCAAGAAATGTGACATCTTGCGTAATTAACTCAAATTCGCGAATGGAAAAATCCACGAGGACAAACCGTTTTTCTACATCTTCCCTGCTCAGATAGAACTTGCGAATCAACCCTTGTGCATCATTCCATCCTTTCCCTGTAACGCCATGATAAGAGAACAGGATGCCCAGACGATATGCAGTTGTCTGCATTAAGCAGGCAAACTTTCCGACGTAAGTAACGCCGACCTTCTTGCCATAGTTTTTGCATTCACCCAAAAACGAGGGATAATTGAGAATCAAGTTTCGGCTTTGTAGATATTTCCCCATAGATGTCGCTTCGCACACAATGTCAATTTCATTTGTGCCTGTCCGAACGTTTTGTTTGACTTCAAACAAGTTTCCGGAGTATTTAAGAAGCATCCGAACCAACATTTCCAATGCTTCACCTTTTTCCTTTGCAGTTGCGTTGCCGCCATTAAGCCCTTTTACGCAATCAAGCTGCTTGGAATACTCCGCTATTTGTTCTTCTGTCATTCGGCAAACGTTCTCGTTGCGCAGTTTGGAATCATCAACACTATCCAGTACACGAACAGCAGTATACAAATCCATGTTATCTGACATCGTGAATCACCTGAAAAATAATTCGGCTATTTTCTATCGCAGAAAATTCCGTTTCACAGCGTTCACAGATAATGCGGTCAGGAATTTGATTAAAGACTTCCACTTTCAGCGCTGAATAGCCGCAGCAAGGGCACACCATTTCATAATAAGACTTCAAGAAGCCCTCTTTCTCCATGTCGTGCATAATCCGATAACTGGTGCCCAGTGGACACCTGAACTTCTGGACTAACACGGCCGGATAGAGCCATTGTCCCTTCTTATAGTGCAGAAAAAAATCTTCTATGGAAGTACGCAAGGTCTTGTCGTCTACATAATTAGCAATCACGCGGTCTATTGGCGCTAATGTGTTCAATGACACGATCCATCCTCTCCCTTCCAATTAGAACAGCGTTATAGTAATGCTGGATTAGACCAAACCCGTTGTTGCCATAGTTGAAAGTGAATTTGGCTCGCACGGATCTTGTCTTGATTTCGTTCGGCCATAACAGTTCAATCCACGGGAATTCGGACATTTCACTTTTTTCATAGACGAACTGATTCAAAGCATCCTCCAATGCAGGCACTTTTTCGAGGTCTGCATGATACTCCTGAATCAGCGATTTCAATTCCCCGATAAACGGCAGAACCCACTCCTCGTTATCGCCGACTTCTAAGACGGCGCGGCCGCCCGAAGCCATATTCATGTATTCTGCTATCAGTTTTACCTCATCGTTGGCAGTCTCTTTCATGAAGTTCATTTCAAGAGGCACCAATTCTACTGCCAATTTTTCTTTGAGATACGCCCGTATCTTCTGAACAAGTTTTGAATAAAATCCTTGCTGTGTCTGGAAATACTGCTTTAACACATCAAAGCGCATTTCAATCAGCTGATGTTTCTGATGAAGCACCACAAGCACCGGGTATTTCAAAAGCATCTCTTCTCCGCTCTGCGGGTGAACAGCTGAAAAAACGAAGCAGAACTTCAGCATAACCTGTTCTTCCAGCTCACGGCGCACCGGAAGCGGTTCAGGTGCGTCATAGCCGACAGTTCGTTCGCTTTCGTTTTGCTCGGCTTCCAGCGTTGGAATACCTTCCACCGCATGTTTAACCGTTTCAAAGTCATCCGCTGTGAAAACGGCTGAATAGCGATAATCTTTTTCGTATTCCCAATCTTCAAAGAGGCAGATTGCTTTTTCACTTTCAGTTAAACATCTTGCAATCTGCTCTTCTAACTTCAAGTCAGTCACATTAACGGCTGGACGCGCGTCGAACATGTCAACTTGCTGCACACCGTCGCAAGAAATCTTGTTCTTGGCAAACATTTCCCCAATGTGCTCTTTCAGCTTTGAATTATACAGCTGAACCGTTCCAACAAGACATTGCTTATAGTTGCTTAACTGCATAGACAACTCGCCTCCTTCTTTATCATCCCATCTGCATTATAGCATTATCCAGAGTGACTGTCCAGCATAAACGGAAATTACAACGCAATTTTAACATTACATTGTAATTCCTAAACAAATGCGAAACACCCGTGCTTAAACCACATCAGAAAAAGAGCCGGGACAGCCGCAGAGGATTCCTCCCTCCGCCGCCATCCCGGCTTTTTTCATGTCTCCTGATGCTCGTGCAGCGCTTCCCGAATCTCGTCAATCCGGCTGAACGCGGTCTGCACGTTGTTCTCCAGCTGGAAGGTCCGCTCGACGACGGAGTTGTGCTTCTCCACCTTGCGCTCCAGCTGCTCCAAGCGGTAGGACAGCAGGGCGATTGTCTTGCTGTTGGCGAAGTAGCTGCCTGCCAGCGTGCCCAGCAGGGAAATCGCGGCGACGATGATGGTGTCAAGGTTCATGCGTGTCCCCCCATGTTTTTATGATGCGGCGAAAATGTCATTCAGTTCACTGACGGTATTAGCGTCAATGCACTTGTTGTAAATTCTGATGTCCATAATCGTCCCGCTTACCATGCCCCAGCCGCTTTCCCAACCGCCGACATACAGCAATTTGTCGCCCGTTTCTGCCTGCGGATAGGTCAGCTTATTGCCGTAAATCTTGTTATTATCAAGGTAGAAGGTGTAGTCGTCGCCGTTTTTCGTCACGATAAACGTGTGATAGCCGCTATCATACACGGTCAGACCCATCTGTTCGATGTTGATGCCGAAACCGCCAGCGTTACACATAACATTGCACTCCGGAAACTGCTTGCTGCTATTAAGCGTAGCGACTTTCAGTTGCGTCTTGCTGCTTGTCACTTCACAGAACATCAGCGTTCCCCACTGCGAAGCGTCAGTGGCTGTCAATCCGTCGGCATATTTCACTGCGATTGTCCATGCGTCCGCGCCTTCAGCAAACGGCTTGAAGCCGGTATTGATTGCTTTGCTTCCATTTGTGAGGACTTTTGGCGCTTTCAGCTTATAAGCCAGTTCGCCAATGCTGTCGCTTTCAACGGTCGGGGGAGTATCCGTCCCGCCGCTTTCCTCGGATGCGTTCAGCAGACGCGGCGCGACATACTCCCAGACAATCTTGCCGATTGCCATGTAACCGTAGAAGCTGTAATGGCAGCCGTCGCCGCTATCCAACGTCTTGGGAACACCTTTTACCAGTGTCCCGTCCCAGACGTTTGTTTCACCGTATAGCAGTCCTCTATCGTTCAGCTGGGGGAGCAAGTCGATCAGATGCCCCTTAAACGTTTCCTTCAGTTCCTGTACTTCCGCCGCTTCGTCAGCAGCATAGCCTTTACGTTCCCTCGCATAGATAATCAGATAATCCGCCGGGGCAACGTAATCGACGCATTTCTGCAATTGCGCAACGTAGTCGCTGAAATCAAGATTTTTGCCTTCCGCATCCGAACCATAACCGCCGTTTGCGCCCATCCAGAAGATGTGCAGCCCGTTTCCTTTGTAGTGTTTCGCACCATAGGTAATGAGCTTCGTTCCTGCGGATACGACCACCGGCAGACCATTGTCGAGCCGCCTGAGCCGGATACTCAGCCCATCAGACGTGTCTTTTGCATAATCACGGAAAAGCACGCACGGCACATCGTTTACATAGCAGGGGTTGATTCCACAGTCACCGTATTTGAGCAGTTTCCCGATTCTGCCGCTTTCGAGCGTCATCCCGTCTGTTGTGTTCCCAACAACGACGCTTTCACTTGAACTGCCCGGAATTGTACACGCTGGAAGGACGATTGCGTCCGCCCCCATTCGCGCCATGATTGTCGGCACGTTGTCAGACAAGATGCCGAGGTTGACGGCATTGCATCGTTCAACCAGCACTTGTGGATAGCTGATGAGATGCCAGCCGTTGACGTTGCCGCCGATGCCTTGGGTCAGGCTGTCGCCCCAGCAGTAGACCGTCTTTTGCTTTCCGCCTGTCTGCGGTTTGACCTCGCCGATGCGCTGGTTCATAGCTTCCAGCGCGTCATGAATCGCCCCTCTGACGTCCTTGCCATACACGCCCGACGCAATGGTGTCCAGCAGCGTCTGGAAGTCCTTCGTGCTTTCGCTCACGCCTGTTTCGCCTCCTCCTGCGGCTGATTCACCGTCTTTTGCAGCGCCTGAATGCACGCCAAAAGCGCGTTCAGGTTGCTTGCGCCGCGTACCTCCACCGTGGAGAGCGCGTCAATGATGGCTTGCACGGTTTGCTTGCTGGTAGTGATGGTTTCCATAGGCTTCCCCCTCCTTACGAAAGCGTAAAGACTTGCTGTCTTGTTTTTCCGTTGCTTAGCTTTACAACTACGCGAACTCTGCCGGTGTCAGCCCCGACGCTGATATCGACGCAGGTAATTTCCGAGATTGCCACGTCTCTTACTCCTGCGTTGTATGCGCTGGAAGCGTTGACAGACAGTAGACCTTCCTCTGTGCTTCCGTTGCTCAACGTAGTGTCCAAGTTCACTTCGATGTATTTGCTCGACGAATGATAATTCTGCCCGGCAATCTCCAATGCCTGAACGTGTACCGATGATGCTCCTTCACTCTTCGCGGCAGCCAGAGCATCATCGTAGCCCGGCATGTCGCTCAACTCAAAAGTTGCGTCTTCGGGAGCGAAAAACGTGCAGGAAGATTCGCCGATTTTCAGCGTACGCGGCGCGACGGAAGTGCCGCCGACGGTCAGGCTGCCGATGGTTGCCGTTCCTGTCAGCGTCAAGTCTGAGATGTGCGCATCTCCGATAGACAAAGCTCCAAATTCGCCGTCATCTGAATTGACCTTAAACGCACTGAGTGTGATGCAGTTGATGGTGTCGCCCTCAAAATTGTCTGCCCAGCCGCTCACGGTTTCAAATTCGCTCGTCGTCACATACCCTTCAAGGTTAATACAGCTCGCGCTGATTTTGACCTCTCCCGCCGTCTGGTTGATGGTCGAAATCAGGTCGCCCTTGCTGACCTTCGACGTCAATTCCCCGTTGATGCCGTCCAGCGTCACCTGCACGCGCGTGATTTCGCTCTCCGCGTCGCCCAGACGCTCCGCATAGGCGGTCAGCGTGCCGTTCATGCCGTCGAGGTCAGCGCGGACGGTCGTGATGTCCTGCGTGTGCTTGTCTACCGTCTCGACGTAGGCGGACAATGTGCCGTTCATGCCGTCCAGCGTCGTCTGCACGGTGTTGAGTGTGTCGGTGTTCTCGTTTGTTTTCTGCGTGTAGGCGGTAATCAGCCCGTCGGTCAGCAGCAGGTGTGTGTTCTGATCACTGACAATCTGCCGCAGGTACTCCACCGACGTGTCCACCACTTCGACTGCTTTGCTCGTCGCGGCGGTGGTGCTTGCCATGCCCGTTTCCGGCGTGCCGAACGTGTATTCGGACTGGTCGGGGTTCACGAGGTCGAGGGAAATCGCCGTGCAGGTGTATTCCGCATCGATGCCGTGGGGCAGGGAGACGACGCGCACCTTGTTGCCGACGTGGAACGATTCCGCATTCACATCCAACAGGTGCAAATCCACCGCGCTGATGGTGATGGTAATCGTCTCTTCCAGCCGCTTTTGCAGGTTCTTCTTCGCCATTTCCAGCAGGGTACTCGCGTCCTTCGTGTCGAACTCCGTCACGCCCCAGATGCGCCCGTAGAGGGCAATTCCGGCGGCGTCCTCGATGTAGTCCTTGCCGTCATTGACGCTCTTGATGGTGATCTGGCTGCCGCTCTGCCCGGCGTAGGGAATCAGGCACGTCACAACCTCCGACGCGGAGACGTACTCGGACAAGTCCAGCAGATTCTCCCCAAAGCGGATGACTTGCCCGCATGATGTGCCGCTCTCCTTCGTCCAGTCCAGATAGCGTGTTTCGCCGTCGTAGCGGACGCGCAGGAAGCCGCCGTGGATGTCAATCAGGTTGTCGCTGATTTCGTCCCAGGTGTTGCCGTAGCCCGTGTTCTCCACGCTGGACAGCGTCTCAATGTCCACATTGCCGATTTGAAACTGCTGCGCCTCGCTGACCGCCTCGTTGTGCCGCGTCAGGTACAGGCGGAACAGCCCTGCCGCCGTGCCGTCGTAATCCGCCAATTTGTACGGATGCAGGACGCTATCCACCAAGTAGGTTAATTCCCCCTCGCAAGTGACAGTCTTCTGGCGGTAGAAATCGCTTTCCGTTTCCAGCACGCGCCCGCGCCAAATGATTTCGTCATCCTGCCGGACGTCAATCCGCGTCCGCATTTTGTGCAGGGCGCTGTACAGCGGATGCTCCGGCAGCATCACGAACGTGAGCGTTCCGGCGGCGTTGCACTGCGTTTCCAGCATGGGGGAGAGGACGGAAAGTTCCTCGTCGCCCGGCAGATAGAGCAGCGTGTCATCCGCATAGATGGTGTACATTTACAGCCTCCCTCCTCGGTAGTCAATGGACACCGTGCCATTCCCGGTGAAGGTCAGCACGTTGTCGACCTCGGTGATGCAAATGCCGCTGATGCGGTTGTCGCCCGCCGTCAGCGCGTACTCCTTGCCGCCGAATGTCGCGGTCATCGCCGCGCTTGCCGTGATGGTCGGGATGCACGGCCGCCTTGCGCCGGGAATCGTCAGCGTCAGCGTGCCGTCCACCGGCAGCGCCTTGTAGTCGCGGATGATGCCTGTCTCAAAGTTGAAGGTGTCCCACAGCCAGTCATCCAGCGAACCCGTGATTTCCAGCTTGTACGGGTCGCAGACCGCCTTGATGCTGATGGTGGCGGTCTTGCGGTCGCTCTCCATCGCGTTCATGGTCACGCGCCCGGTGTAGAAATAACCGGGGTCTTGGTCAAGGATGATGTTCATCCGCTGCCCGTGCAGCGCGTTCAGCATCTCGGAATAGAGCGCATCCCAGCGGTTCCGCGCGTCAATGACGATGAACTCCGCCGAGAAGTCCCGCGTCTGATAGCCCACGCGCCCGGTCAGCGCTTCGGACAGGTCAAGCGCGCCGTCCAGCCCTGGCACATCCACATAGTTTGTGCGCACCTTCGGCGGCGCGATGGTCGGGCGCGTTTTCGGCAGCAAGCCCCAATCGCGGTAGGTGTGCTTATCGCCCAGCGTTACCCCGTAAATCATGCGTTCCGCCCCTTTCGCAGCGCCATCCGCCCCAGGCGCTTGTCCATCTTGCCCGCCGTTGCGCCGACAAGCACGCCCGTATCCAGCACAATCTGCTGCTGATTCATGCCGCTGAAGCCGTTTTGCAGGGCGGCAAGCATCTGGTCGAGCTTGCGCTCCATGCTCGTGCCCACGACCTCACCCACCGCGCTCTTGACGTAGCCTTGCAGGACGCCGATGGGTGCGACGGCCTCCGCCCCGGCTTCCCCGACCATCTGGTAGCCCGCGCGGGTGTCGAAGATGGTGGGTTTAGAGAAAACCGCACCGTCGGCGTTTGGGTGGACGATACTGTTCAGAAGTGCGCCCCAACCGTTCCGTACCGCGTTTCGTCCTTCGTGGGTGCTGATGATCTGCTGGTAGTTGCTATCCGGGTTAAGCGGATTCGTTTCCGGGTCTGTCAGAGATGAAACGGTCTGTTGAACTGTCTTCCACCCGACGGTCAAGCTCAGCCCCTTTGTCGCCCTGTCCCATGCGTTCTTCACTTGCTTCGCGATGTTGAACGGGTTCAGCAAGTGCCACATAATCGAAAGCGCACCCCCGATTTTTGTCTTGACCTCTCCCCACCATTTGGTGACGGCTTCTTTCGCCGCCTCTTGGTCATCGCCAGTGCCCAGCCCGAACACGATGGTCAGCAAGTTGCCGAACAGTGCCTTGACGTTTCCCCACCACTTCTCCACGGCTTCTTTCGCCGAGGTGAGCGCGTCGCCAATTGCCTTAAACGCAATTTCCAGCGCACCGCCGACGGCGGTCTTAACATCCTCCCACCAGTCGCTGATGCTCTCCGCAACCTTGTCCCAGTCCGGCAAATCAATTCCGAAGATGCCCTTGAAAATGCCCTGAATCAGCGGATAGGCGATATTCTCCCACGCCCACTTGATGGCGTTCCCAATGTCCGAGAGAATCTGCGGTAGATTCGTCACGATGGATTTCAGCCCGCTGCCGATAGCCGTTCCCAGCCCCTTGAAGTCAATCTTGCCGATGAGGGTCTTGAACGTCTTCAGCAGCGACGGGAACAGCTTCCTGAGCGCACCGCCGATTTGCTTGACGACGTTGGGCAGTACGTCGATGATGCTGCCCAGCAAGTCCGGCAGCACGTCCGCCAAGCCGCCAATGAGCGTTGTTGCCGCCTCAATCATGGAGGGCAGAACGGTGCTGATGATGCCCGGAAGCTGTGGCGCAAGCGTCGAGACAAGCGTCTGCACCGCCTGCACGAGGCGCGGCGCCATCGTCTGCAAGCGCGGGACGATTCGGTTCACCGCTTTCATCACGCTGTCCGCCAGATTGTTCACGAGCTGATCAATGTCCTGATTGCCGTCCGCCAGCCCGGAGAGCAGGTTTTGCCATGCCGCCTTCGCCGCGTTGACCGAGCCGGAAATGGTCTTTTCCGCCTCTGCCTTCGTTGTTCCGGCGATGCCCTGATTATCCTGGATGACGTGGATGGCTTCGATAATGTCCGCGAAGCTGCTGATGTCGTACTTCACGCCGGAGAGCTTCTCTGCATCCGCCAGCAGCCGCTCCATTTCCTTCTGCGTGCCGCCGTAGCCGAGCTTCAAGTTGTCCAGCATCGTGTAGTTCTGCTTGCTGAACCCCTTATAGGCGTTCTGAATATCCTCCATGCTGGAGCCGAAGGTGTTCGCGTTGTCCGCCATGTCGGTGATGGCAAGGTCGGCATACGCGGCGGCGGCGACGGTGTCCTTGCCCAGGGACGAAATCAGGCTCGCGGAGAAGCTCGTCACCGTGTCCATGTACTCGTTGGCGGACAGACCCGCCGTGCGGTAGGCGTTGCGCGCGTATTCCATCACGAGGTTCTGCGCATCGTCGCCAAAGAGCTTCTTCACGCCGCCTTCCAGCTGCTCATAGCCCGCATAGCCGTCCAGCGCGGACTTCACCAGCTTTCCCATCGCCGCCGTGCCAGCCGCGACACCCGCTACAATGACCTTTCCCGCCTTTACCGCCGCTTTTCCAGCCGTCGCAAAGGCGGATTTCATTGTCGATGCCAGCCTCTTTGCGCCCTTGGTTGTTTTGTCAATCTGTTCGTTCGCTTTGCTATTATCAATAGCAATTTCTCCGAAAAGCTGAAATATATTCAATGTGTTTCACCTGCCTTTGTGTATGAGCCGTGCAGCTTTACCTTGTATTTCCGCGCAGCGCGTGCCTGTTTATCAATGCTGATTTTCCCCAGCAGCCGGAATAGCCCCATCGCCGTTCATCTCGTCAAAAGGGTTGAAGGCTGCCAGCATTTCCGCCGACTGCCTCACGGTGTCCTCCAATTCCTTTTTCGTCGGTGCTTCGATGTGCGTGTCTTTTGCGATTCCGAGGCTTTGTCTGAACTCCGGGAAGGACTTGTCCCAGCACTTATGCAGCCACACTTCCCAGATGAGCTTTTCTTCTTCGTCCGTGTTGTGCATCTCGATGCACTCGCGCACGAAATCGGCAAGTCTGCCGCGCCGCAGCATCCCGTCCATGAGTGGCGTCGGGTTCGCATAGCGACGGAAAAGCATGTCCCAGAACTTTACTTCTCCCGCTTGAAGCGCTTCATAACAGCCGTAAAAAAATCACGGAAATCCTCCGCCGTCACGAGGTCAAGAACCGCGTTGGTGAACGTTCCCATGTCCAGCGCGGCGATTTCTTCCGCCTTCGTGCCGGAGAGATCAGCCAGCAGCGCATAGATTTCGCCCTTGCAATCCGGCAGCTTTTCCAGCAGCAGCCCCGCCAGTTCCAGCGCGACGTTCATGCCCACGCCTTCCACGTCCTCGCCGCCCTTCAGCGCGTTTGCCACATTCGCAGCCACAAAGCAGCGTTTGATGTCCTGCACACCAATCTTGGAGAGCAGGCGCATCATGAAAAACATGTCATCCGCACACAGCTTGCGCAGAGTAAGCGTCTTTTCGTCCATTTGTCAACCCTCCTATAAAAGAATGGGGGAGGGCTGTCAAGCCGCTCCCCGGTATGTTATCAGGATGCCTTGGGGTAGTAGATATGCCACGGCAGCGTGTCGCCGTCGCTGCCCAGTTCGGCGTTGCACTCGAACGTGTACGTTCCGACCGTTCCCGTCTTGTCCTTGTTGTCGGCTTCCATGCCGGACGTGCAGAGCGCATTGTCCATGATGGCAATGATGTCATCGCCGTCAAGCGTCTTTCCGACAAAGGCGATATTTTCCCAGTAGTCGCCTGCCGCAATGTCCGCCTTGTCCTCAATTAGGTCATAGGTCGTATCCGTTGCCGTGCCATCCGTGCCAAGCGTAGACGCCTTGATGATGTCCTTGGTCAGCTCAATGAAGTTGATCTCCATCGTAGCTTCGCCGCCCGTCTTCTTGTTCAGCCCCTTGGTGGCGACATGAACGCCGTCCACTTCCACCTTGGTAATCTCCGGTTTGATACTGAACTTCGAGCCGCCGGACGTAGCGCCGACAAGCGAATCGGCGAAATTCCACGCCGCGCCCTCGTACTTCAGCCCCCGGTGAATCGTACCAGCGCCGAACAGAATGTTTTTCGGCGTGTTTGCGCTCACGCCGGACTTGCCTTCCTTAGCCATTATTCCACTCTCCATTCTTTGACTTGCAAATTCACTTGGATGCGCTTGAACTCTGCGTCACCCGTCGGAATTACAAGCGTATTCGCGTACATGATAGCCACCCCCGAACCGCTGGGGGTGATGGTTGTCAGCCCGTAGCGGCTGAAATGCCGCTCGATTTCTTCTCTTGCATCGAAAAGCTCAATGCACGACCCGCGAGAATACCCGGTCAGCATGACCGTTGCTTCCTGCAAGCCGTCCTCGGTGAACCTTTGAATTTCGGAATACTCTCCGACAAAATACATGGTCGGGAGGGGCTTTTTGTTGTACACGCCGAAGGCGTAGGGGATGCCGAGCGTTTTCATGGCGTCCCCGATGATTTTTAGCACTTCTTTCGACACGTCAGCCCATCCCCTTCAAAATGTTTTCTGCCATCCGGATAATGGCGTTTTTCTTTGCGGCGAATGCGTTTTCCAGCGTTCGCTGTGGCGGTTCGCCGTTGGACACAACCGCAGGCAAGCCCTTCACCTTCCGCAGGAATTCGGCGGCTTCCTCTGCCTCCTGCTGGCTGTTATATACCTTGGAATTTTTCGCCCCTCGGCTTTGTCCCTCGATATACACCCACCAGCCTTTGCGCCCGTCGCCGTGCATGGCATACGAACCCGTTCCGAACTCATTCCAGAAGGATTCTTCCAAAGGACTACCAATTTGTGCGACCTTCGCGTCTGTGTTTACGTCAGAAGCCCACGAACCTTTGAGCTGCGTTTTCTTTGTCGGCGTGGTGCGTTTGGTTTGTGCCTCCACCTCGAAGGCGGCTTCCCGCAGGAAACGCTCTGCCGCCCCGTCAAGCGCATCCGTGACCCTGATGCTGTAATCCTCAAAGCGCACAGACATGTCATTGTCCCCCCGTGAACTTCAGATAGATTTCGAGTTGCGACCCATTCTGCATTTCCATCGGGTTATCAATCAGCAGCACATCATAGCACTTCCCCCGGCAGACAAGGCGGCCGTTCTCCGCCGCAAGCTCCGCCGGAAGCTTGGTGTAATCCGCCACAAAGACGTGTGTGCTGTCCTGCACCTTGGCGTTGTAGACGGTATACTTGCTGTCGCCGCCGGTCAGGTCAAGCCAGCCGGTCAGCGTCTTCAAGTCCGCCCATGTGCGCACCTGTTCGCCGATGGCGTTCGTCTCCGTTTCGCTGATTTGCAGCGTCGCGGTCACGTTGCCGCCGATGCCCTTCATGTCGCCGTCACCCCCTGCCCGAAGCGCGCCTTGATGTACGGCGTGAGGAAGCCCATCAGCGCGCGCGGGAAGCCCATGACGGCGTTTTCGCCCGTCAGGTCGAAGTAGGTGACAGCGTGGCGGGAAATCGTCTCCGATGCCACGCCGACCTTATCGCGGTTCTCCATCTCCCATTTCAGCAGGTTGATGACGCCCATCTTCACGTCGTCGGGATAGCGGACGAGCGTCGCGGTTACGTCGATTTCGTCCTTCAAGCCGCGCTCTGCGACCGTAAAGGCGAGGTCATCCGCGCTTTCGACCGTGTACAGCCCATTATTGAGCAGGGAGAAGCTGACTTCCACCGTGTCGCCCGTCGAGAATGGGACGAGCGCATCCCCAAGGAAAGTGCGCCCGACAATGTCCCCCGTCCAGCGGCAGGCGCGGAGCTGGAAGTTGTTGTTCGTGTACGCGCGAATCAGCAGCTCAAAGCCGCGCAGTTTCGCCGCCAGCAGTGCGTCATCCGCATCCGTTTCCAGATGCGTCCGCAGTTCATCCATCGTCATCAGCACGGCGTTCACCTCCCTTCTTGCGCGGATTATTTCTTGAATTTCGCCAGCACGACCTTCGCGCTGTTGGTCAGCGCAACGCCGTAGTATTTCGCCGCCGTCACGTCGGTCTGCTGCTTCTTCGGCAGCCACTCCGCGTCCACCTGAATGTCCTTCTTCAGGAAGATGGTCACGGCAGGAAGCTCCGATTCGGTGTACTCCGTGTCCGGGGAATCGGGTTCGAGTTTGATAATCGGGCAGACGTAATACTGCGACGCCGCCGCGACCGCCTTCACCTTGTCGCCCGCCGCCAGCTCCACCGACGGGTCAACCTTCGCCTGATATTCGGCAAGGTTCGCCGCGTCGATGGTCACATCGCCGGATTCGTTCTTCTCGTGGGTCACAAGGCGCACCTTCTTCGACTTTTTCACCCACGCGCCCGCAATCTTGCCAATCGCGCCGTTCACCGCCACGCCTGCCGTGAACTTGTCGGCAGAAAGGAAGTCGCTGTCCTTGAGCAGCGTCGCCTCCTGCGCCGGGTGGATGAAAATCACCTTGTCGATGCCGTCCTCTTCGTCCTCGAACTTGGCAATTGCGTCCACCAGTCCGCCATAGGCAATCGCCGCGAGGGTGGAAGCCGCGTAGACGTTCTTGCCCGTGTACACCGCGTCCAGAACGTCGTTGTCCACCTTGCCCGCAATCGCCTTTGCAAGCTGGGTTTCCGCCTGCGCAATCGGGTTGCCAAGGCCGCTGTTGACGGCTTCCTGCGTGATGCCGACTGCCTTCATCGCCTTCTTAATCGTGAAGGTAGTGGAGGAAGCCGTCAGGGTAGTCAGCCCCACTTCCGCGCCTTCCGCCACGTCCTCCGCGTCGCCGATGTAGTTCCAGCTCGGCACGGTCTTGGTGTCGCCCGGAACGCCCACCAGCGTCGTGTCCACCTTCGCATAGGGGGTCAGCTTCAGCTGCGCGTCAATCTTCGCGCCAATCATCGCGCCCATTACTTCGGGGTTAATCAGGTTGTTCAGCTTGGTAACTGCCATTTATTTTTTCCTCCTCATTATCATTTTCGTGACCTCACGAAAATGGTCTGTGCCATTTTGTTGATGTCAACAAAATGGTGTCATTTCTCCGCCGCCATCGCCGCGCGGAAGGCTTCGGGGTTCTCCTCGAAAATCTTCTGCCGCTCTGCGTATGGTTTCTTGAGAATCTCGCTCCGGCTGAGCGGCGCGTGTCCCTCCTGATCCGGCAGACGGTTCTCGATGATGTTCTTCTTGCCGCTGGCTTCAAACTGGTTCGGGTACTTTTTCTTCAAACTGGCAAGGGTGTTCTCCCATCCGTCGATGTTCCCCTTGTCGTCCAGCGTCAGGGCGTCCCCTTTTTGCTGGAGTACCCACGTCATGTAGTCGATGTCGCTTGCGCCACCGCGCATGAGGGCAATGTGGATAGCAGCATCCATGCGGCTCTTTTGCAGGGCCGCCTGCGCCGCTTCAAGCTGCCTGTGCATCTCGTCCATCTTCTCTTGGCTGCCGCTGTGTTCTGCCTTGTCGGCTTCGAGGGCGGCAATCTTCTGCTGCGCCGCTTCGAGCTGCTGGCGAACGCTTTCGTGTTCTCCTTTGAGCTTTCCGAGGCGAATATCCGCGTTCTCCTCGCCGGTGGTGAAGAGCTTGGCGGTTTTCATGTCGTTCTGGATGGCGCGAATGGTGTCCTCCGCAACGCCGTTCTGTTTGAGAATCTCTGCAAGCGTCATGTGTTTCTCCTTCCACCGCCCTACGCTTATCTACGGGGTCGCATCCCGTGGGCAGTCGGTGTTTTACGTCCCCTCGGACGAAAGAATTATGTTGTATACCAGAATTGCAAAGGCGCACCCGCTCTTGCGTCAGGTGCGCCTGATTGCCGCTATTGGAGCAGTGCCGCCCACGTCTTCGCGCCGACGATGCCGTCCACAGTCAAGCCCTGCGCGGTCTGGAATGCCTTGACTGCGGCAATGGTGTTCTTGCCGACGATGCCGTCCACCTTGCCGCAGTCGAATCCCGCGTCAATCAGCAGGTATTGCAGAACTTTGACTTGCGTTCCTCTGCTGCCGTTCCTGAGGACGAGAAGGGGGCTTGCGCCGCCCTGCGCATCCGCCGGGTTCTCGGTCGTGTTGGGCGCGGCAGGCGTGTCAGCGGGCGAATCAGGCGTATCAGCGGCGTAAGACGTGCCGGTCAGCTCTGCCCACTCGTTCCAGCGGGTGATTTTGCTCTCGACCACGCCGTAAGCCGTGCCTTTCGCCTCGATGACCTTGCCATCGCCGACGTACAGCCCGACGTGGTGGCGGTCGCTGCCCTTGGTGAGGAACACCGCCGTGCCGGGCTTGAGCGGCTGACCATCGGTGCGCTTGCCGCCCTGCAATGCGCCCTTGGCGGCGGCGTACTTGCGCCACATGGTGTTGCTGCCGTGGTACATATACCCGCCCAGCTGCTTATATGCCCAGTAGAACAGCCCGGAGCAGTCCGCAACGCGCCGCCCGACCCACTGCTGCCCGTAGCGTATCGTCTGCGCGCGGGTGGCGCTGTCCTGCGCGCGCTGCGTGTGAATCTGCCCCGTGCCGCCCCAGATGTACCCCCATTTTTCCGCCAGCGCGCGGCGGAAGAGGGCGACCACCTCCGCCGCGCTGACCGTTTTTGATGCCATCGTCAATCACCACCGGGGTCAATTTCCGCTTTGCCGAGCTGTTTATACACCTGATTCACGCCCGTCGAGGCGAGCCCCGACACGATGCCGACCGCGAGCGCATTCAGCACGTCCTTCGCCGGGAAATCCGGGATGACGTACATGCCCACGATGCCCAGCACGCCGCCCGCCGCGCCCACGATGACCGGAATCAGCTCATCGCGGATGCTGCCGACGCTCTTGCAGAGCAGGCCAATCAGGTAGGTGATGACGACAATCGCCAGCACCGTGCCCATGGTAGAGATGTCCATGATACCACTCCTTTTTGGATGTATTAAAAAACAGCCTGCACGGGTGTGCGGCTGCTTTTCGCAAGATGATGTTTGTCCCAAGTTTGTCCTAAGTTAAGTTGCAATTTTGCCGACCCAAAAGCCAGCAAGCGCAGGAAAATCAAGCGTTTGCAAGTTGACGGCAAGTTGCAATTGCACGCAATTCACACGCAATTATGTGCAAGTTCAGCGCATCAAAAAAGCACCTTGCAGGGGGCAGGGTGCTTAATATTCTTCCACGATTTCAAAGTCCTCCGCAGGACGAAGGCGTGCTTCCTTGCTGGCATCGATGACGTAGTAGTCGCCTGTCACAGCAGAGTGATAAGCGTCGTACACCTTGCCTTTTTCCAGCCAAGCCCCGCCCTCACTACGCAAAAAACGCACTTTCATTTCCGGCTTTTCAGGTAGCGCTTTCGCTTCTTGAATCTGACGTGCAGCAAGATCTTCATACTCTTTCAAGAGCGTTTCTTTTTCTTCTTTGCTCATTGCGGCAAGCTGGTTTCGGAACTCATAGTCAATATTATCGTTTTCCTGATACCCAAAACGCAATTTCAGCACGACTACTTCACCTCCTTGAAAACAAAGTCATAGTATTCTGACAAGTATTTCATTGCCATCAGTTGCGCTTCACGTTCATTATACCCCTCGACTTTGAAGCTGTCAACCCGCATTTCATATATCGTTCTTGCAATAGCTTCCTTTGGTGCGCTGTACTTGTAAATTGTTCCATCATGGCAAAGCACATAACCAACAGCATATCCGTTTTGTACTGATACATTGATGTCCTCAATGCTCGGCGGCATACTGCCGGGGTGGTTGTGAAACGCCACCACCTGCTCGGTTTTCGCCTTAGCCTTGCTAATAGCGCTGCGAATTTCCTGCGTGTACTCCGGCGTTCCCGGCTTGCTGCCTGTGACGGACTTCACCCACGTCTGCCTATCGCGGTTATACAGGTACAAGTCCTCGCCGTTCTGCCCGGAACGATGCTGCAGCAGTTCCTTGGCTGCTTTCAGGAACTCGCGCCGCTCTTGCGGGCTGTTCGCCATCAGGTCGAATTTGTCCGCGTATTCCCGGCTTTCTATCACCTTGGAATCCACCGCGAACGCTCGGCTTTTCGTGATTCTCTCCTGATTGTAGAATACTTTTTCGCTTTCTTCCGCCGCTTTCAGATACTTCTCCTCGAACTCCCTGAACCCCTCCGTCTTGTCCAGCCCGAAGAACTTCGCCCTGTCCTTCATGGTCTGCAACTCGTCCGCATCCAGCGCCCACTTCGCCCGCGTCAGCGCCACACACCGGCAGTTGCAGTCCTCTTCGGGTCGCCCGAATGCGCCGGGGTACTCCGCTTTCTTGCCGTCTATCTCGAACGGCTCGCCGACTTCGCGAATCTGTCCGTCAAGGATGCGGTGATCCGTGCGCGTGTTGCCGTCCAGCACTGCATCCCACTGCTTGACGACTTGGCAGCCTTGACCCTTGGCGGCGTTGCGTGCGTCATCGGCGGATTGCTGCTGAATGCGGTGTCCTTCGGTGCGGACGATGGTCTTCGCGCGTTTTAGCGGAATGCCGGAAGAAATCTGCACCTGACGTGCAATCATGTTGTAGTCGCTGCCGATGGAGATGCCGATGGAAATTTCCCGGCGGATGGTCTTCTTCAGCTTCTGCATATCCACGCCAAGTTCACCATATAGCCGCCCGCTGAGCTTGCTGTCCGTGCGGACGGCGCGGGTGACGGCGCGCTGGTCAATGGGGGCGAGAATCGGCATTCCCTGCTTGTGCAGGCTGTACATTGTGCCGACGTAGCCGTGCTGATAGCTGCGCGTCAGGTATTCTTCGATGGTCTGATTGCTTTTCTTGTGCAGTTCGTCCAGCGCGGCGTTGATTTGGGCTTTCATCGCCTCCTGATAGCGCTTCTGATAAATCTTCGATTGCGTCATTTCGTCGCTTTCGAGGATGCGGATGTGGTTGTCGATGCGCCGAATCGCCCGCTGGTATGCCTTTTCCAGTGCCTTGATGGTCTCCTGCTCATCATCGAGCATGGCTTGCAGGGCTTCCTTCTCGCTCTTGCGCATTCACATCACCCCGCGTCATCCTCTTCCGCCGGAATGTCATCCAGCACCACGTCCGCCGCGCCGTCGTCTGATTTCGTCCGCCCGCGAATCGTCTTGTAGTCCAGTTCCAGCACGTCGCAGATGTTTTCCAGCAGCGTTTCGTCATCCAGCACGTCCGCAAGCGTCATCAGCGTGTTCACCTGCGCCTGCTGCTTCTGCGCGTCCGTCAGCTCAATCTGCGCGTTGTCCAGCGCGTTCGCCATCACCTCGCGCCGGAAGTCGAAATACACGTCCTGCATCTGGTAGTCCGTGCCGCCGGATTCGTTGATTTCCGCCAAAACGATTTTCAGCAGCTTGCGCATGAACTGCTTCAGCCGGATTTCCAGCTTGTTGCACTTGAGGTCAAGCAGCGCATAGCGGCTCTTGATGACCACGTTCGTCACGTTGCCGTCGCCGACCTGCGCCGCGTTGAAGCCCATGCCGAAGCGGTAGATGTTCTTTTCGTCCAGTTCCAGCTTCGTCTGGCGCGCCTGATAGGGGATGTCAATCGTGCGGATCTCCACGTCGCCGCCGGAATCGGGGATGCCGATGTGCTTTTTCGCCCGGATGTTCGTCATCAGCTCATCGAGATTGTCGCCCTCGAAGCCCTTGACGACGTAGAGGACTTCGTTCGCGTCCTGAATGTTGTTGGAAAGCCCGCAGGACATGAGGTCGTAGTCGTCAATCAGCCCCTTGATGGTTTTGAGGCCGGAAAACTGCTTCTGCCCGTTGTCCAGCCGGAAGAAGGGGATGAAGCCGAAGCCGTCAAAGTAGGTGCTTTCGTCGCCGGGCTTGCGCCAGATGGTGTGCGGGCGCGGGTTCAGCGGTGCGGATTCATCCGGCACAATCTCGCCCTCGTTCACCTGGCAGAAGAAGTGCGTCTGCTTTTTGTCCCACACCTGAATGCGCTTGATGGCTTTGTTGTCCTTGCCGATGCGGTCGATGTACCAGTAGATGACGTACTCGCAGCCGTCGTCCGTATCCTTCGCCCGGACTTCCACCACGCCGAGGCCGTCCGCCGCCTGAAAGCGCGTGCGGCCGTCCGCATCCTTGTAGGCGTACATGTACTCGAAGCCCTTCGCCACCGCGCCCGTGATGACCTCGTAGAGTTCAGCGGTGAAATCCTCGTCGAAATAGTCTTCCAGCGCCTTTTGAAGCTCCGGAATGTCCGACCGCACGAACGCTTCCTGCCCGGACAGCATGTACTGCGCTTCCTGGTCTACCAGCTCGGTGAAGAACGGGTGGCTGATTTTGATGTTCGAGCGGTTCTTGTCCTCCTGCGGCGTGCCGTCGGCGTTGATGAAGAACAGGCGGTAATTGCGGATGTCGTGGTCGCCCTCGTAGTAGCGCTGACCCTGCCGCGCAAGCTGCTTGCGGGTGGATACGCTGTCACTGTCGATGAATGTGCGGATTTCCGCGGGGGATAACATAGGGATACGCCTCCTCGGTGGTGAATTTGGGGTTCAAAAAAAGCACCGGGCGGAACGCTGTCATTTTGCCGCTTTCCGGCGCCTGTAGGTTGCCGCCAGCCCCGCGCCGCCGCTCACGCTGATGACGGTCGTCGGGGCATAGGTAGTCAGCGCCTTGTATGCGGCGACCTCGTCCGCAGAAATGTCGGTTTCCACCGGTGTAGCAAGCGCAGCCCAAATAAAAACGTCATTCTCGTCCAAAAACTGCTTAAAGTCATCGAGGGTCGTCGTGCCTTTTTCGGCGAATGCAAAGCCGACAAGGTTATTATGATTGGCAATCGCCCCGCCGACCGTTTCAGAGCCAAGAGCGGTGGAAAAGTGCGTGCAGAGCACGTTCGACGTGCATGTGCCGTTGAACCAAGCGAAGTAGCGGTCAACCTCGCGCCCTGCCGTCTGCCAATTGAGCGACGATGTTACCTTGATTTTCCGGATACGCTGCACCCGCACGCCGCGCGCCAAATCCACCTTGTCGCAGACCCACTGCCGCCCGTTCTCATCCGTGTAATTGCCGCTGGATGCAACCGGGATGCCGCACAGCGCATTCGGCGTTTGCAGCGTCAGCGTCTGCGAATTGTTCGCGCCGTCCGACACCGTGACCACCACCGTTCCGCCGTCACCCGCGCTGACAATCGGCACGGGCGCAGTCGGGAGCGGCACGCCGTTCTGCGTGCTTTTGCCGTACACATGCAGTGTGCCAAACGGCTTCCCACCGATGCACTCCGTCAGCGTCAGCGGACTGCCGGAAAGCGTCGTGTCCTCGCCGCTGGTCACGTCCTCGTATAGCTTGCGGATGAACGTACCATAGAGCCGGTTGTCGCGCTCCACGCCCATCTTGGCGGCAATGTCATCCAGCACGTCGCCCAGCAGCCGCCCTTGTGTCTGGATGCCCAGCCCTGCCGCCAGCGCGTCCAGCTTGCCGCGGAAGCTGACCTTCTCGCAGGGGATGGCGTACTGCGCAAGAATCGCCGTCAGTCTTTCTCCGTCTGTCATTCGTGTCATCCTCTCGTTAGTACGTCCATTTCTTGTTGATGATGTATTTTTCCAGCCCGTACCGCATGGCGTCCATCAGGTGGTTGAAGTCGTCAATGGGGCCATCGAGCATCTTGCCGAACTTGTCCTTGTCCCATGTGTAGTTGCTGATTTCCGTTATGAAATTCGCGCAGCGCGGGTGGATGATGATTTCGAGATTTTGAATCCACTGGATGCCGCTGCGGATGCTGTCCGCACCTTTCGCCGCGCTGTGCATACGCAAGCCCATGCCGCGCAGCTCGGCAATGGATTTCGGCTCTGCGCCGTCGGCGGTGATGTTCACTTTGCCGTAGCCCATCGCCGTCACGCGCTTGGCAATCATGTCGTTCGTCAGCCCCCGTTCGTACAGCTCGTCAAAGACGTACAGGCGGCGCGCCGGAATGTCCAGCAATCCGCAGAACAGCGCCGTCGGGTCGTTGGTGAAGCCGAAGTCCAGCCCGAACACGGATTCCAGCTTGCCCGTCCGGCTGATTTCCGCCGGGTCGAACGCGGATTCCTGCCACTGCTCGTAAATGAGCCCCTCCACAATGCCCCAGTTTCCTAAGCCAGCCACGGCGTAGCGGCGCGGGTTCGTCGCCTTCATCCGCTCAAATAGGCGTAAATCCTGCTTGTCCAGCCACTCGTTGCACTGGTAGTTCGTTGTGATGGCGAGGATGTCCGGGTCTTGCACGTCAAAAAAGCGCGCTTTCAGCCAGTGCTTCTGATTCCACGGGTTGAACGTCAGCGTGATTTGCTTGAACAGCGGCGGTGCGCATTCGCCGCGGATGGATTCATCCAGCGTGTTGAAGTCGCTCTCGTTCATGATTTCGTAGGCTTCTTCAATCCACACCCAGCACAGCACGCCGCTCTGCGCGGTGATGGAGGTCAATTTCAATGGATCATCCATGCCGCGAAAGTAGATTTTCTGCCCCGTCGGCTTATAGGTGATTTCCAGCGGGCTTTCCTTCCAGCTCCAGAACGCCTCCACTTGCAGGCGGTGAATCGCCCAGAGAAGCTGTGTGAAGCAGCTGTCGCGCAAGGTGCGGTACGTTTTGCGGATGACCAGCAGGTTTGCGCCGGGGTACTTCATCATGCGGTAGATGAAATTCAGCGCCGTCGTGGTGCTTTTCTTGCTTGCGCGGCTGCCTTTGCACACGCGGTAGCGCCCCGTGAAGCGCCAGAACGCGCCGTAGCCGCGCCCGACGACATCCGGCAGGTAGATTCGCGGCTGATTAGTCGTCAAGCGCATCCTCTCCCGCCAAAATCACCGGCAGGCTGCCCGACACATCCACCCTGTCCGTGAACAGCCCGTAGCGCTTGCCCAGCAGCTCCGCCGCCTTGTTCGCGTCGCACAGCCGCGCCGGAATCTCGACGACCTTCGGTTCTTCCTTCTTCGTCGTGCGCCGGGTGGGCTTGCCGCCGCCCTCGCCAGGGATGACTTCCGTCTTCTCCTCCATGCAGGTCACGACGACAAATTCCTTCATCTCCCGGCGCATCACCGCCGTCAGGTATTTCAGCACTTCGTCCTGCTTGGCAATCAGCGCATCTTCCTTTTCGTTCATGCGCTTTTTGATGTTTTCAGCAACCTTAGGTTTTGTGAGGTTCTCTGCCGCAATCGCCGCCGCTGTTTTCGGGGAATACCCGGCGCGGATGGCGGCTTGCGTCGCGTTCAGGTCGATGAGGTATTCGTCGCAGAAGCGGCGCTGTTTCTCGGTCAGTCCAGCCAAGTCCACCATCCTTTCTGGAATGCGGAATGAGGAATTGCGCCTCCACACGCGGGGCACAGCGAATTTGGGGCACAAAAATACCCGGCGGAGACTGGCGCGTCCGTCGGGTGAGGTGATTGGAGGTTTCCATGTGCAGTATAGCATGAGTGGGGTATGAAATACTATGATATTCTATGCACACATCTGCAGTAATGGCAAGAAAAAAAACGCCGCAAGCTGGAACTTGCAGCAACTGTGAAGCTCTTCAGTGGCATCGCGTTGCTGGTTAGCGCCCTCGCAGCGTTGATTATTTCAATCCACATTCTCCGTGAAGAGAACGGCAGCGAACATTTATATGCTTCACCCTTCGATTGTACCATACGGCAGGGCAGGAAGTCAAGCAAGCGACAAGCGTTCGCTGTTTCGTTTCATGCAGATTGGGAGGAAAAAAGCGAAAATCTCTGTTTTGTCTCTTGACACAATATGTTGATTGCGGCACAATAGCACATGAAAGGAGTGTCATCATCATGTGCTACAACCCGTCGAATCCCCCTGTCGAAAGCATCCCCGCCCTTATCAAAAGCAAGCGCAAGGAGCGCGGACTGACCCAACGCGCCCTTGGCGAAATGTGCGGCTATACCGGCGCAAGTGCTGAACGCGTCGTGCAGCTGTGGGAGTACGGCAAGCAGTCCGTGCCGCTGGAGCGGATGCGCACCGTTGCCGCCGCGCTGGAAATCCCGGTGGATTTGCTCGTGCCGTGAGCCTCCACCGGGGAGATTTCGGTATTGTACGCCGAAGCGTTCAGCAACGCAATGTGGTATACAAAAATAATCTTTTGTTAGCGGCGGCGTAAATCATCCCATGCGGTCAGCGGCGATTGTACTGCTGACCGCCTTTTGCTTTTACCGCCTGTTCACCATCACACACGCCACACAGACCACCGCCGCCAGCAGACACAGCACGCCGATTATCGCCATTCCTCCACCTCATAACCGCTGCTCAACCGCAAGGGCAAAACCCGCAAAGATTGCAAGACCAAACGCGCGAAACAAAAGCAGTTCCGGCGCATCATCGCGCCGCCGCATTGCATCCCTATAAGCGCAAAGATGGCAAACCGCGCACCCGCCAAGCACTGCCGCCACAGGATTCCCCATCACCCTTGCGTTCTCCTCCCTTGCATCGGTTCATCCTCGTCCAGCACCCGCTGAAACGCCTCCAGCGCCTGCCCGTGCAGGGAGCAGACGTGCCGCCACGAGTAGTTCATCTCGCAGGAAATCTTCTCGAACGTCTCAAACAGCAGATACCGCCGGAAAAGCACCGCGTAATACCGCCGGTCGGTCAGTTTGCCCAGCTTTGCCGCGATGTCGCGCTTCTTGTCCATCAGGCGGTCGATGTCCCGGTTGATTTCGGCTTTCAGGTCAACGATTTTCGCCACCGCGTCCGCCAGACGATCCGGCGCGCCGCCGCCCCCGGATACGCCGTCTTCCCGCATGATGGGCGTGATGCGCGTCGCCATGTCCTGCAATCGCGCCGCGTCCGCCAGCTTGCAGGTGATTCGCTCGTCGAGGATTCGCACCTGCTGCAAGTACTCTTTCGCCCGCATGTTCGCCCCTCCCGAATCGCCTGTCAGCACCGCCAGCCGCCATTTCGCTTTTTCGGCGGCACTTTCGGCGGATTTTCGGCTTTCTCCACCGTCTCCGGCGGATTCTCCGAGGCGTTCTCCGGCATATCTGACGCATTCGGCGGATTCTCTTCCGCCACGCGCTGGGCTTCGAGCAGATAGTCATCGCCGCGCTGGGAATACGCCGTGCCCTTCGCTTGCCCCATGCCGTACACAGGAATTTTGCGCACCCGGCACTCATCCGCCGTCGCCGCCTTGCGCAGGGCGTGGATCGCCGCGTCCACCGCCTCGGTTTCGCGGAAATTCACCACCAGCATATGCTTGCGGAGCCACATCAGCCGCTCCAGTGCGTAGTTCTTTTCTGCCAGCGTCAGCACCGCGCAGGGGTAGAGCGGGTCGGTGCAGGGGGATTGGTTGCTCATGTTGCTTGTCCTCCACGGTTCAGTGCTGCTTCCAGTCGATTGGCAATTTCCATCGCCGCGTCACGGAAGCGCACGTTGTAGCTCTGCGGAACGTAATACGGGCAATCCGGGCAGCGCTGATGCTCGCGGCAGACCGCGTTCGCGCTGCCCATGCACCGGAAGTAGCGAATCAGCTGCTCCGTTGTCATGTCGCTTGCTTGCATCAGCCGTCCGCCCCTTCCTCGCTGCCCTCCGGCATCTGCTGATGGCGGAGGCGCATCTGTGCCAGCGCCTGCTGTGCTTTTTCGCGGTTGCCGGGCTGCCTGCCCTCCACCACGTCGCGCAGATAGGCATATTCGCCCACATCATCCGCCGTCCGAACGCCCGCATAGTGCCAGTCTTGCAGGAGTGTCAGCACATACGCCATCGGGGACTTCGCGCCCGTCGCGGCGGCGCACCGGACGGCTTCGCGCAGCACTGTCAGCGGCATTTGCAGCACATCCGCCGCAGTCGCCAGCCGCTGCACCTGCGCCGGGGCGGGAATCGCACCGAAATCCGACCGCCAAATGGCGGCAATCTGCTTATCGCGCGCGCGCCCGCCCGTACACGCGCATTCCGCTTCGGTGTATTCCTCATTCTCTTCTTCTGGGTAACCCGTTTTCCCTGTTTGGTATTCTCTTTCCGTATAGTTTGGTACTATGTTACCGTTGTTACCCCCTATGTTATTATCGTAGTTACTCCCCATGTTATTATTGTAGTTACTTCGATTTTCGCAGTAACTTTGCATTTTCCCCGCTTTGCCGGGGGAATCGGGCGGAAATTCAGGGGAGAAGAAATTGATTTTGTAGGCGGGGGCGCGTTTGTTCCTGCTGCCGGGGATGAAGTCAATTAAGCCGCGCTGCTTGAGGCTGTTCCGCGCCATGATGACGGCACCTAACTGCATGGGGCAGAGTGCGAGAAGCCGGTCATTCGCAATGCGGATGAACCCCTCCGGCCAGATGCTCCCTTGTGCGCGTCCGTTGATGATGTGCATCAGCGCATACCACACAAGGCGTTCTCCGGACGAAAGTCCTTCATCAGACGCATATTCGATGAACCGCATGTGTTCCCGCACATAGTTGACAATCGGCATGGTGCTGCCCCCTTATTCTTCGCCGCCGGGCGTATCAAGGCTGCCATCGAGGCTGTAGCGCAGTACGTTGCACGTTTCCCCGTGGCGGTTTGTGACCTTCGCCCAGTCCCGCCGGATGGGGACACCCGCCTTCTTCAGCTCGCTGATGCGGCTTGCAAGGCGCAGGATGCCGAGGTCAAGCATCGCGTCCAGCGTGGTGATTGACCCGTAGCGGCGCATGTAGTCCAGAATCCGGTCAACCTGCTTGGGGCGCTCGTTCCGGCTGCTCATTTTCCGTCCCCTCCCGCTTCCGCGCGGTCGCCTCGTCCTTGAAGACGCAGGCATGAAATCCACAAGTCTTGCACCGAATCCATAGCGCGTCCTCGCGCACATACGGGTTCTCCATGATGGCGGGCATACTGCACAGCGGGCAGAGCGCCAGCTTGGAGCGGTCAATGGTCGTCAGCATCGCTTACACCTCCACTTCCTGAATGCGGATGCCGTAGCGGAACAGCATCAGCTTGCGCTTCATCAGGTATGCCTTCGTCCGTATCCCTTTCACGTCCTCGACGACGGTGCGCCCGTCCGCGTCGGTATAGACGAAATCGGCGACGTAGAAGCACGCACGCTCAAGAACATTCCCGTCCTCGTCCCGCTGAACAGGGACAAGCTCATACCGCACCTGACGCTGCAAATCGCCGATTTCGCCCGCCTGCGCCATCAGGCAGAGTTCACGCCAGCGGCGGTATTCCGCCTGACTATCGAACGTCATGCCATCGATGACGACTTTCTCGTTGCCGTACTTGCGCTGCGTGTCTTGGAGCGACAGCGCCTCGGCGAGCGTCACGGGCTGCATTTCCTTCGCGCGTATGGCTTCTTTTGCCTTAGAAGGGTACTTCAACGCCCGTCACCTCCTCCAGCGATTCCGGAAAATCGCGGTCGTCGTCCGGTTCTTCCTGCTTCTTGCGGGGTGCGTCGCAGAACTCCTGCTGGCTGACGATGACCTCCACCATCGTCTGCGGCACACCGTCCTTCTCGTACTTGCTCACTTCCAGCGAACCGCGCACGGCGACGCGCTGACCCTTGCGCAGGTACTTGGCAGCGAAATCGGCGCTCTTGCCGAACGCCTTGCAGCGCACGAAGTCGGCGATTTTCTGTTCGCCCGACCGGCAGCGCGGGATGGCAAGGGTGTACCGGGCGACGCTGGTGCCCGTGCCGCTGGTCACGCCGATGATGGGATCAGCGGTCAGGCGGCCGATGCCGAAGAATACGTTCATGGGGAAACCTCCTTGCGAAATGTGCTGCGAATATGCTACAATAGTGCCGAAAGGTGGTGAATTTTATGTACGATGACAAAGAATTGTTGGAAGCCGTCGCGGAAGCGAGAGCGATTGCCACAGGGGAAATCAAGACGCGCGTCTATCACACTGTGCAGGAGCTGATAGACGAGCTGACAGCCGAAGCCGATGCGGAAGAAGAAGCAGAACGCGGCGGCAAGAAGGATGCTGCACAGACTACTTTTTCGGAATCAGCGCCAGCGCAAGCACCGTCGCGCAGATAATCAGGGTAATCAGAACGCCGTCGGACATATCCTCCACCTCCGTTACAGCACGCGCAGGTCGCTGTCCACCAGCTCATAGAGCCGCCCCAGCACCTCAAAGCGGATGTATTGCATCGTGCCTTCATGGGGCTGTGCGCCGTCCGGGGTGCGCACAGCGAACGACATCACCAGCACCGGGCGGCGGTCATAGCTGGCGATGCCATCCCGACAGCGGATTTTCCCGTGCCGGTTGCGTTCCAGCGGTTTCTCCGTCGTCACGATGGTGATGCGCTCCTCTTGGAAACCGCACCACGACGCAACGAGCGCCGCCGCCTCGATTTCGTCCAGCCGCCGCGCCATCCCGCACGCGCACGCATCCGCATAGGTGGCGTATTCCCGGTTGGTGATGCCGGGAAAGTACGTTTCCCACTCCTGCTCGTGCTCCAAACGCTTCTCCAGCGCCTTGGCACGCTCACGGTAGAAACTGCTCTTGTCAGCCATCAGGCATCCTCCTTCCGCCGGAACAGGCGGTCAAACAGACTGCGCTTGTGCTTGTCGTTCTCCTCAAGCGCATCGCGAATCGCCCCGCGAATCGCATCGCGGAAGTCAGTCGCCAGCAGTGCGCGGGCAAGCCGCTTCGTGTCGCCGTTAATCATCAGCTTGCCGCGAATAATCTTCCCGTCGTCCTGCGGATGCGTCAGCGCCAGCACAAGCACCTCGTCCGCATAGGCGCTTTCCTGCTCAGAATCGGTGGAATCCGGGTCGTGCGTCTGGAGCACGACACAGTAGGGGTGGTCAGCAAAGCCCATCAGAAATTCCTCCTTCTCATCTCGGAGGCTGCCCCCGCACGGCACATCATGGCAGTCATGCCGGGGGTGACGGGGGACGGCTGCTGCGCCATGGCAGCGCGAATCTCCCGGCGCTTCTGGCGCGGGGCAGTGCGGCAGTCCAGCGACGTCAGCAGTTCGCCGAGGCCGTAGATGACCGCCGGGATGCCAATCACCGTCAGCAGTGCCGCGAATAGTGCCATCTCGAAGCTCATGGGGAAGCCTCCTCTTGTCGTTTACTCGTCGTCGTTATCGTCGTCGGGCGCGTCGTCAGCGTCCAGCAAATTCGCATCGCCGTTGAGCGTCACTTCCTCGAAACACGCCTCCACCACGAAGTGCTGCTCGTCCACGCGCAGGACGTAGCCAGCGTGCAGGGCGAAATCCCGCGCGCGCTCCTCAGTGTCGAACAGCATTGCCTTGTCGAGGTCAGCAGTCAGGTCAATGCCGCCCTGGGACAGGCGGGTGAAGTACAGGCACAGGACGTCCGCGACGCGGATCTGAACGACGTAGCCGATGGGGGTCAGGGTCATTGCGTCACACCTCCACCCCGTCGGGGCCGTACTCGTCCGGGTCATACAGCCCGGTGTCCTCCAGCTGGTCGAGCATATCGTCGAGCGTGGACATGTCCTCGCGCAGCTTGCGGTAGACCGCCATGGCAACGTAGCTGTTCGGCTGCTCCGGCAGACTTTCCAGCGCCGCGTGCATCTGCGCGTACAGCTGGATGTAGACGTGCCGCGCGCCGAGGTGGCTCATCAGCTTGCCCATGTGTTCGCCCGGGGAGTACATCTCTTCCAGGTACGCCAGCTGACGTGCACGCCACGTCGTGATGGTCATCTTCTCGCCAATGGTCATGGGGAAACCTCCTTTTTTGTAGTTCCCACTAAGGGAGTGTAAACTGCCAATCACTGCTGCCCCTGAACGTACTGCGCAAACTTCTTGGCGAAGATGCCAGATACGTCGGTCAGGAGCTGCTCTTCGCCCGCACTGAACGGCTTGTCTTGCGGCTCGTCCGGTGCGGCTTCGACGATGATGTAGAGCGGCTGTGCGGGCAGGAACGAGCCGTCCGGCGCACGAAGCGCCGTCTGCCCGATTTGCACAAGCCGTTCGGTGGGTTTCAGGTCGCGGGACATGGTGGATACCTCCTTATGCGTCCTTGTGTCCGTCCTTGCCATCGCCATCGACGATGGTGTAGTCAATTTTCACGCCCTCTTGGTCTTCAAACAGACTGACGAGGGTCGCGAAGAGCTGCTCCGCGCTGGGTGCGCCGGGGCGGGGGCAGGGGGCTTGATGTGTCATTGTGCGGCACTCCTTTCGTATCGGCTACGGTCAGCCCCGTAGTCAATCCAGCAAGCAGACTTACCTGCATTGCGTAGGGCAGTTTGTCGAGCATATCAAGAATCAGCTTCTTGTCTACCATTCTCTATTTCCTCCACCAAATCTGCAATTGCTGTTCCGACAGCATTATATCATTTAATTTTGCTGTTGTCAACGCAAAATGTGATAAAAATGCTGTTGCAAACGCATTTTCTTTGTGTTATAATGCCCTTGAAGGGAGGTGTCATCATGAGCATGACACTTGGTCAGCGACTGAAAGCAATCCGAAAGGCACAGCCGGGCAAAATGAATCAGGAAGACTTCGCCAAAAGTCTTGGACTCACTCGAATGGCGTACTCTATGTACGAGCTTGACCGTGTTGTGCCGTCGGAGTCTGTTCAGCGGCTCATCTGCACGACGTATCACGTCAATCCGCAGTACCTCACCGGCGCATCGAACGAAATGTTCGACCAGCAGGACGAGGACGAACGGCTGATTGATGCCGCCATCACGTCGGGCGACCCGCTGGTAAAAGCACTGCTAACCGGCATTGTGAAGCGCCCTGATGGCTGGCGCGCGCTGGCAGAATCCATCCTGACCTGCGCCGACTACCTCCGCGAGCAGGGCATTGAGTTAGACCCCGAAAATGAAAAGGAATGAAGGACTGTGAGAGTCCTTTTTTTGTGCCGCCTTACGCACGCTTCGTGTCCAGCGTAGACGCAAGAGCGATTCCCTGAGCAAAGCCGCATAACAACGCCTGTTCGGTTGTCGTCAAGCTGGCAATAATTGCCGCCAACTTGTCGGCTTCGGACGCAGCCTGCTGAATCTCTCTGCTACTCATCTTCCGCCCTCCTCTGATTTATTGCGTTTGCACTATTACTATATCGCTTTTGCGCTATTTTGTCAAGGCTTTTTTCTGACTAATATTGCAATTGTGGTATTTTTGTGCTATGATAAGATTGCATCGTAGAAAGGAGGTAATCTTTACGGGAACAATCAACGCCCGAATCAAGCAGGTTCGGAAAAGTCTTAAACTTAATCAGGCTGATTTTGGAGAACAAATCGCTCTCGCTCAGACGTACTTGTCGCAAATCGAACGTGGTGACCGCGAGGTTACTGAAAAAATTCTGAAACTTGTTTGCTTTCAATTCAATGTGTCAGAACGCTGGCTGCGAACAGGCGAAGGAAACATGTTTGAGGAATCCTCCGATTCGTTGATTTCGCAGCTATGTGAAAAGTACAAGCTCGACGATATGGCGCGCGTTCTGCTGGAAACATTCGTTTCGATGCCGCAGAATGAGCGCGATGCTGTCATGAGCTTCGCGCGGCGCGTTGCTGATGCGACGAAGCGCGATGCAGATGAACAAAATTCCCCCTGATGGTGCTGGCGGTCATGCCGCCTTTTTTTGTACCGCCGTCGGTGCGCCGGGGCGGGTGAGGAAATCCGGCATGGGGACACCTCCTTATGCGCTCTTCGTGCTTTTGAGTGTCATCAGAACGCCCTGAATCACGCCGCAGAAATACGCCTGCTGCGATTCCGGCAAGTCGTGGACATCTTTCGCGAGTATTTGCGCCGCCGCCTCAATATTGGCGGCATCCTGCGCGCTGAACTGCTGAACCATGCTCTCACCTCCACGTTCTATTGATGTTCAATCGTATTATATCAAGCATCAATCAAAATGTCAATAAGTTTTGCGCACTTATATTGATTTTCAATCAAAAATGTGCTACACTTTGCTGTGAAGGAGGTGATGGCATGAATCAGAGGCTAAAAGAACTGCGAACTAAGCTCGGAATGAGCCAACGAGACTTTGCGGAAGCCATCCACATTTCACAGCCATCCTATACTCAGTACGAAAGCGGCATCCGTCCGCCGCGTGATGTGACCATCTCTCAAATCTGCACCACCTTCAACGTGCGCGAGGAATGGCTGCGCGACGGCACGGGCGAGATGTTCAATCAGCTAAATCCGACTTTGATTGATGGGCTGGTGCAGGAGTATGACCTCGGCGAGTACGGGCGCTCCATGCTGGAAGCCTTCGTCACGCTTCCGAAAGAGCAGCGCGACAATTTTTTGAATTTCGTGCATGAGTTTGCCGAAAACTATCGTCAGCACAGCGCGGAGGAAGAGAAGGACACGCCTGCCGTTCCCGGTCGCTTCGCCGCTGCGGAAATAAAAAAGCCCCCTACGCGGAATGCGTGAGGGAAAAATAATTTTTTCGATACGTCAGTATTCCGGTTGACAAATTCGCTGAAATCATGTAAAATGGTTGCGCGAAGAAATGTCAACCGGAGGTGTTTTGTTTGGACATTCGCTTTGATTCGCTTTTTACCCCGCCGCAGCTGAAATTCCTTGCCGACACGGTGCAGATTGGTACGGACGCTTATGCGCTGCTGACCCAGAACGCGGATTCGCCGTTCAGCCACCTGTATATGCGGCCGGAAGGCACACGCATCCGCACGAAGCTGATGCAGATGCAGGTTGCCCTTGGCGCTGCTTCGCCGCAGTGTCCATTCGCCTTTTCGGAACGGCACTTCGCAGGCGGGCAAGTCATCCCGCAGTTGGAGAATAACGACGTGCTGCTTCACATCGCTTTCCGCAGAAATCGACATGAGCTTCCGCCGCGGGCGAAATATAAGGTTGACCTTTCCGAGCGAAATTCGCCTTTCCGGCGTCAGCTGCAAATGTTTGGTGACCGCGCCCCGATGCTGGACACACAGAAGCTATTCGCATTCCTGATTTTCGGCGGCGAAGAGCAGCCGTTCGCGACGATTCTGCTGCCCGAAGCGGGCTATAATGGCATTGCGGACGAAATCGAATTGCCACTGCTGAAAGAACTGACCCCCAAACCGAAAGAAATTGTGCGCAAAACAGTCGCATTGCGCAACGAGTATTTGCGCGCAAAAAAGGAGGACTAATCATGCCCGTCGCTGTCATTCCGGCGAGGATTACGGAAGCGAGAGAAGCGCGCGCCCTGTCGATGGAGGAATTATCCGCAGAAATCGGCGTGACACGCCAAGCTATCTCCAAGTTCGAGAAAGGAATCACGCCGCCGTCTGATTCGACCCTGGAACGTATCGCGGCTGTGCTGAACTTCCCGATAGCGTTCTTCTATAAGCCTGAATTGGCGGCGACTTCGGAGGGCGGCGCGCTCTTTTTCCGCTCCAATTTGGGCGTATCGCAGAAGGTCAAAAAAGCATGTCGCTATCAACTGAAATGGGCGGACGAAGTCAAGCAGCAGCTGGAAACCTACATCAGCTTTATTCCGCAGGAGCTGCCGGTCTCTGACCGCGACTATCGCGACCTTTCGCTGGACGAAGTGGAAGAAATCGCAATGGATGTCCGCAGCCAATGGGGCATGGACGATGACCCGATTGGCGACCTGATTGGGTTGTTGGAGAACCACGGTATCATCGTTGCGGAGTTTACAGGCAGTCAGCAATGTGAGTTCCGAGGCATCGACGCGCTGTCTTGCTGGGAAAACGGGACACCCTACATTCTTTATCAGCCCGCAGAAAAGAGTGCCGTGCGGATTCGTTTCAGCATCCTGCACGAATTAGGGCATCTGCTCCTGCATTCCGACGTGCCGCAAAAGGAAGCGTCCCAGCGTGCTGTAATCGACCAAGCGGACAGTCAGGCAGACCGCTTCGCGTCGGCATTTCTGCTTCCGGCAGACCCGTTCTCACGCGACCTGCACGGCTCATCCATGCTTGCGTTGGAGCGGGCAAAGCGCAAGTGGGGCGCATCAATAGCCGCTATGATACACCGCGGCGCAGACCTCCACCTGCTGTCCGAATCGCAATTGCAATACCTCAACCGTCAGATGACAAAGCAGCGCTATTGGCGTGCTGAACCATATGACGACGTGATGACCATTCAGCCGCCGGAAGTGCTGCGCGACGCTGTCGCCCTGCTGATTGAGCATGGTGTGCTGTCGAAGCAGCATCTTTTGTGCGATTCCGCCATTCCGAAGGAGACGATGATTTCCCTCTGCAATCTGCCAGAGGATTATTTTGATGAAACCCTTGTCAGGCGCAAGCCTGAACTGTATTTAGTTTAAGGTAACACCGCGCAAATGAGGTGGTCGGC